>Ga0163144_10014602_pt1 | contig 16294 bp, 13 predicted proteins | sample OliLak19BULKMAT1_FD_123175 | JGI IMG/M metagenome (GOLD analysis project Ga0163144, IMG submission 123175) | Freshwater microbial mat bacterial communities from Lake Vanda, McMurdo Dry Valleys, Antarctica - Oligotrophic Lake LV.19.BULKMAT1 | ecosystem: Environmental > Aquatic > Freshwater >... | reverse complement strand
CATCACGCAGGCGCCGACTGCTATGGCGGCTACTGTTTCCTCAACAACGCCGCGATCGCCGCGCAGACACTCCGCGACGCCGGTGCGGCGCGCGTGGCGATCGTCGACGTGGACTATCACCACGGCAACGGAACACAGAGCATCTTCTACGAGCGGAGTGACGTCTTCACGGTGTCCATTCACGGCGATCCGACCACCGAGTATCCGTTCTATCTCGGCTACGCCGACGAAACAGGACGCGGCGCAGGCGAGGGCTTCAATCTCAATCTCCCACTCGGCCGAGGCACGGACTTCGCGCATTGGCGGCTCGCGCTCGATCGCGCGCTGCGCGCAGTGGAGCGCGTTGGTGCGGAGGCGCTCGTGGTGCCGTTGGGCGTCGACACGTACGAGCATGATCCGATCTCGCGCTTCCGGTTGACGAGCGACGACTTCCGGGCGATGGGCGCCATGCTGGCACGGGTCGCCTTGCCCACCGTGATCACGTTCGAAGGAGGTTATGCCGTGGAGCAACTCGGTGTGAACGTCGCGAACGTGCTCGAAGGATTTCTCGCATGAGACCGGTCGCATCGTTGCGCGCAGTACCAGACTCGCCGCGCGCGCGGCGGCGGGGACGCGAGTGTCCGCTGATCGCGCTGCTGCTGGTATCGTTGGGCTTTGGCGATGTGGTGTCCGCGCAGACTGGTTGCGCCGATGGCCTCGACGCGCTGGCGCAGTCGCTGCGTTGGACGCCCACGACGCCGAGTTCCGGAACGTTGTTCAAAGTACTGGTCGGCGCAGGCAGCGCCGACAGGACTGAACGCGCGCGGATGGTGTCACTCGCAACGCGCGCAGCGCTCTCCGTGGCCGGTGAACCGCTGCACTTTCAACGGGCGGGCGATTCACTGTTCGCGCTTGCTGCGGTGCCGATCGACTCGACAGTGGGTGTCACGATCGACGTGCGTTGCGGTGACGAAATGCCGGCAACTGCGCGTGTGTCTGCCACGCCGGGCGAATACCGCCTCGAGCGTCTGCGTGTTGCGCCGCGATTCAGTGCTGCGCCCGATTCCGCGCTCGCTCAGCGCATGCGACGGGAGGCGGCACAAGCCGCCGAGGTCTCGCGCGCGTCACACGACACACCGGCGATGTGGCTGGTCACTCCGTTTCGCGTGCCGCGCCCGTCGCGTATCACCAGTGGGTTCGGAGGCGGCCGCATGTTCAACGGCATCGTGACCAGTCGGCACATGGGTACCGACTACGCAGGCACCGTGGGCGCGCCGGTCGTCGCCACCAACCGCGGCATCGTGCGACTCGTCGGCGCGTTCTACCTCGGCGGGAACGTCATCTACCTCGATCACGGCGCGGGGGTCGTGAGTGCGTATCTGCATCTCAGCCAACAGCTGGTGGCTGTCGGAGACACGGTGCGCGCCGGAGCGTTGATCGGACGTGTAGGAGCGACCGGTCGCGTCACCGGTCCTCATCTGCATTTCATTGCGCGCTACGGAACCATCACTATCGACCCGGCAAGCCTGATGGCATCAACGGCTCGCGACACCGGCAGAACGCGATGAACGGTGACCGTGTGGCGCAACTCGACGTGTCGCTGTCCGCGGTGATCGTTTCGCGCTTGCCCTTGCACTACCACGACGGCGGGGATCCGTCGCTCGATCGACCGGCGCACGTGCGTGCGGCCTCGAGCGCGGCGTGGATTGGCGAGTGCATCGCGCTGGTGCAGGATGACGCGAACTTCGTGGCCATGTTGCAGCCGCGCGACGGCACGATTCGCGCGATCGCATTGCCGGCGGGAGAAGGTGGCGTGCGGCTCTTCGATGACGGTCGCGGCAACAAGAAGTTCAAGCTCGATCTGGAAGCCTGCGCCGCGATCGTCGGAGAATCAGGGCCGCAACTGCTGGCGTTCGGTTCCGGCTCCAGGAAACGACGTCGAAGAATCGCGACGGTGCTGGGGCTCGACGGAGCTGCGCCGGAGGCTGTGGTGCACGATGCGACGTCGTTGTACGAACGCCTCGAGCAGGAAGAGCGATTCGCGGGCAGCGACATGAATCTCGAAGGAGCGCTCGCAGTCGGAGACATGCTTCGTCTCTTCGGTCGTGGCAACGGGCAAGCGCGTCGCGGACTGTTGCCGCTGAATGCCACCTGTGATCTCCCGTTGTCCGAACTCTTCGCGTTCCTGGCGAACCCGGAACGAGCCCGCGCTCCCGAGCCCCGAGATGTGGTGCGGTATGCGCTCGGCGCGATCAACGGGATTTCGTTGGGCTTCACCGACGCCGCGCTGCTTGGAGAGCACATGCTGTACACTGCGGCCGCCGAAGCGTCCGAAGACGCATCAGAAGATGGTGCGGTAGGCGGATCTGCGCTTGGCGTCATCGCGCCCGACGGTACGGTACGATACGCCCTCCTGCACGATGCGAACGGCCGATTGCTGCCCGACAAAGTGGAAGGGATCGTGGTGATTCCGGGGTCGCATCAGCGCGCGTACATCGTGATCGATCAGGATGACGCGACACGACCCTCGGAGCTATGCGAAGTCGAGCTCCGAGGGTCGTGGTCGGACTAGCGACGCGCGCCGATCACGCGTACGGCATCGGCGAGACCTTGCCGAGTAGTCGCGCGTACACGGCGAGCGACCCGCGATGGTGCGCGGTGTGGTCGACGATGCCGCTGATGACGGCCTGACGAGGCGCACCATGCATGATCGTGTCGTTGGGTATCGGTTCGAATAGCGCTTCGTTGCTGGACGCTTGCACCGTCGCGATGGCACGTTCGAAAGCATCGAGCATCGCCGCCTGCGCCTGCTCGAGCGACGTCACCGCCTTTGCCCGCGCGATCGCTCCGTCGAAGTCCAAATCCCATCCGGCACCGAACGCGCCGCCCATGAACCAGTCGACGGTGTCCGCCACATGCGAGACGTGCGCCGCCGTGGTGTACATCTCCGCGTGCGGTGCAAACCCGGCATCCTGCGGCTCAAAGATCGAGATGGTGGTGCAAAAGAACTTGCGGGTGGATTCGAGTTCGGATACGAGATCGCTGACGGGCATGGGAAGTCTCCGATAAAGTGCTGTTCGGCCTATGTTCGGTAGAATAGGTTCTCTGACGAGCCCCGTCAAGAGCGATCCGGCCGCCGGCGGTAGCTACCGCCCTTCGCGCCAACACTCCGCCTACCGGGCGCCGGTCAACCGGACACCGGCCAGAAGTCGACGCCCCTGAAGCGGGCCGTACACATAGCTGGTATCGAAGCGGTCGCTGAACGGGGCATCCGCGCCCACAATCGCGTTCTGCTGGCGATAGTCGAACAGGTTGCGCACCGAGGCGTAGATCTGCAAGCCGCGAGTGATCGGATGGGTGAGCTGCACGTTGTGCTCGCTGAACCACGGCGAGGTCGTGGCGCGACCGTCAAACGCGGGCAGGGCCATGGGGCCCACCACGCGAGCGGTCCAGTCTACCGTGGTGCCAACACGGGGCACCCGCACACCGGCGGTGACGTTGCCCAGCACCCGCGCGGCAAACGGCATGCTGTTGGTGACGCTGGCTTCCGTGAATGTGACGGCCTGCCAGGTCACACCGGCCGCGAGTGTCCACGGCCGAGTGGGCGCATCGAGTTGCGCGGTCAGCGAGACGCCTCGCGACACGGAGGTGCCATCGAGGTTCTCGTAGACGATGAGATTCGGATCGCGGTCGTAGTCGGGCCGGATGCGGTTGCTGAACCGGGTACTGAAAGCATCGACACCGAGCACGAGCACGTCGGAACCGCCGGCCAGATGCGCGTGCTGCTCCACACCCACCGTCACGGTCCGCGACCGCTCCGGATCGAGCGACTCCGCAATGAGCACCTGACGCGCGCCGGTGAGCGCCGCATGGTCCTCGGTGAACAGGTTGACGATCCGGAAGCCGGTGGCGGCGTTCAGCCGAATGGTGGTGTGATCGTGGTCAAAAGGCTGCCACTTGACAGCCAGTCGTGGTGCCGGAATTAGCCCATGGCGACCGTAGCGATCAACGCGCAGTCCGCCCAGTACGGTGAGCCCCGCTCGCAGCTCGACCTCGTCTTGAACGAAGACTCCGCCAATGAGCGAACGATCGGCTTCTGCCGTGCCTGCGGTATTGTCGTCATACCGCTGGTATCGCAGCGTGGAGCCAAGCTGCAGCGCATGGCGACCGACCGAGCGGTCCCACACGAGTTGCGCGAAGCCCGTGCCCTGTGTCGCGGCGTACGGGGTGTCTCCGTACCAGGAATCCTGATCGTGCCACGTGCCGGAGAACCACAGCCGCAACGATTCTGCGTTCACGGGCAGTCGCCAGTTGCCGATGAGCTCGGCGCGATTCGTGGCGATGAACTCGCCGTAGATCGAGCTGCTTCCCAAGTCGGCGCCGGTCCATGCGGACGTCCCGCCGAATCGCTCCTCCTGATACCACCGGCCCGTGAGGTCGAGTCGGCGCGCGTCAGCCGAACCTTGGCTGTACTTGGCAAACGCGCTGAGGCGCTCCACGAGCGGCAGGTCGGAAAAATCGTCGGGATCACGGTCTACGAACCGATTGTTGCGCGCGTAGTTGCCGCTCAAGAGGACGCGCGCGCTGCCGAGTGTTGGAGCGAGTGCGGCGTCAACGTTCGATTCCCCGTCGGTAGTCACGAAGGAGTTGAGCGCGAAGCGCGGTGCGAGCCGCGGATCTTTGGTGATGATGTTGATCACGCCACCCATGGCTTCGGATCCGTAGAGCGTGCTGAGCGGACCGCGAATGATCTCCACCTGCTCGATCAGCGCCGGGTGCAGACCGTTGAATCCGTAGACGCTGGCCAAGGAGCTCATGACCGGTGTGCCGTCAATCAGCACGGCAGTGTACGGCCCCTCCATGCCGTTGATGCGGATGGAGTTCGTGAAGCAGACGCCGCAGTCTACCTGCACATTCACACCGGGCGACACGAAGTTGAGGTTGTCCATGAGGTTGCCGGTCACGTTGCGCTGCAGCGCACGGCTGGTGAGCACCTCGGTGCGGACGGGCGACTCGCTGGTGAACTGTTCGCGCAATGAGGCGGTGGTGGAGATCGTGCCGAGCACCTCGCCGCGTGGCGCAAGCGCCACCTGTAGCGTGGTCGTTGTGCCGGCGCGGATTCGCGCCGTGTAGCTCTCCGGCGCGAACCCGACGCGCATTACGCGCACGGTCTGTTCTCCGACAGGTACACCGGAAATGCTGAAGGCGCCGGCGGTGTCAGAGCGGGTGCCGAGCGCGGTGCCGATCAAGCGGACTGATGCATTGTGTACGGGCAGGCCAACGGAATCACGGACGACTCCGCGCACAGTACCGGTAGAATCGATCTGCAGCGCGACCGCTCGGAAAGCGCCGGTCGTCGCGGCTACCTTGGAGAGCGGTGCCGTGAGAATCACCAGACAAAGGCAAGTGGCGAAACGGCGCATGATCGGACGGTCGATGAAGGTGAGCGGGACACACGTGGCGACGCGGATGAACGGCCTACTGCAGCGTGCGGGCGACGAAGGCCACGACGTCCGGAGCATCCCAGGCGAGGGCGCCACGATGCACGGCGGCGATGCGTCCGTCCCGACCCACCAGCCAGGTGCTGGGAACGGCTTTGATACCAAGCACCGGAGGCAGCGGATCGAGCTCGACGACGAAAGGGAGATTGATGGGACGACGCTGCCGAAAGCGGTTCACGCTGCCGCGCGTCTCGGGGGCGATCAGGAGGAACACCACGTCGCGCTGCCCGCGTGCGGCGAGCGAATCGCGTAACGTGGCAATGCTCGACAGTTCCGCCACGCACGGTGCACACCACGTGGCCCAGAGGTTGAGGAAGATGGGGCGGCCTCGGTACGCGTCGATTCGTACGTCTGTGCCGTCGAGTGTCCGCACGCGCCAGTCAAACGGCAGCGCGGGACGCGCCGAGGGCGCAAGGAGGGTCGATATGGTGGTCTTGACAGGGACACGCTGTGCTTGGACCGGTCCGCTCCAGCACACGGCGACGCCCGTCGCGACCACGCCCATGACCAGCCCGCACCCGGCCGACAGCCACGAAACGCTGAGGGTGGCGACGGCAGTTCGAAGGACGAGAGCAGACAGCGGCATGTGACGGGAAAGGCTGAATATTAGGCTCGGTTTCACATCGAGCGGATATCATCAACAATTAATATTTAGGCAAGACTAACTTTTGTCAATTCGCCGCGCTCGTGACCTACGCGTGGAACGTCGACGCGTCCCGATCTCGTGGAGTGAGCGGGACGCGTGGCGCGACGCCGTGGTAGAAGATTCCGGCCGACTCAGTTCTTGCGGAGTTTCACCGAACCCGAGCCCGTTTCGATACGAATTCGACCGGCGCCCTCACCCACGGTGCCGCGCAGCCGGTGACGTTCCATGCGGTTCATCCGGACTGGGAAGTCGCTGTCGATACTGCCGCTCCCGGTCTCGATATCGAGTTCGGCGCTCAATGACGCCGGCAGGCCGAGTACGACGCCACCGGAGCCCGACTCGATGCTCACGTCCGAGGGCGAGTCGTTCATCGAAAGCTGCACGGCGCCGCTCCCGGCATCGATGCGCACGGTGTTGGACTTGATGTCGGCAACGCGCACGCCACCCGATCCAACATCCACGTGCAGTTCACGACAGGCGGCATGCTCGCCGGTCACGCCGCCGGAGCCCGAGTCGATGTTGCAGCGGCCGGCCACCACGTCCGTGAGACGAATCCCACCGGACCCGCTGTCGATGTCGAGCAGGTCCACGTCCACGTCGCGTACGTCGGCGCCACCCGAGCCGACGTCCACAGACAGCGTGCCGCGAATGCCGGTGGCGGTCAGTCGACCGGATCCACTGTCCAGTCGGAGCGAGCCGCGCACGTTCGTCGCCGTCATCTCGCCAACGCCCAAGTGGGCGTCGAAGGACTTGCCGGCAGGCACCAGCACGCGAATATCGGCCCAGGCCTCGGTGCCGCTGCCACGCGAGGAGACGCGCACGCGACGCCCTTCGTTCCAGCGCCTGTCGCCACCCCACGTGCCGTCGGCGTGTACGCGAAGCTCCGTGCGACCCCACCTGCTCTCCCGATCGGTGTACACGATGTCGTCGTCGGGATAGAGGACGCGCAACGCATTTCTGCCGTCGCGCTCACCAGTCTCGATGCGAAGTCTGCTCGCGTCACGACCGCGCCGTGTGACTTCGATCACCACATCGGAACCGCTACCGGCTTCCACCGTCAGGCGGCCAGCGATGTTGTAGAGCGCGACGGACGAGCCGCGCATGACGCTGCGCTCGGACTGTGCTTGCGCCAGGGAGGCGTTGGCGACTGTCGCGATCGTCAGCAGTGTGATGACCTTCGGGAGGGCGGCGGGACGTAGCATGGGGGAGGGGGCGTCGAGGGGATGACTACGGCGGCCAATACTGCACGGACTCATCACTTTTGACGGATGCGCACCACTGGAAGGTTTCAATCGTCCGGAATATCCACCCGGCCTCCCCCCGGCCTCCGCCCGGTCTCCGCTTGGAGCAAGGCGCTTATGCTTCTGCGCATCGCTTCGTTGTCTCACGCCCGACGGCTTCACCACGCGCCCATCTACATGAGCACCAATCGCAATCACCCCTGTCCTTGCGGCTCGGGCCGAAAGTACAAGGCCTGTTGTCTGGCGGCAGATGACGCACGCGCGCGCACACTCCGATTGGTGCAAGGCGACGGGGCGGATGGCAGCGAACGGTCGCTCGGGCAACGCGCGTCGGCCGACGTGCTGCGCAATCTCGACGCGCTGGATGTGTGGGAGCTGGACGCGGTGCCGGTGCCACCGACCGAGGACGAGTCGACCGGTCGAGCTTGCGTGCTGTTGCTGATGGTGGGTGAGCAGTTGCTGGATGCGCATATCGATTCGAACCCACCGAGTGAACCGGTGGAGGTCGCCGCCTGGCTGGCCGCGTGGATGGAGCGTGCGGTGGCGCGACTTCGCGCGGAAAGCGGCGTCGACTTCCCGATGCCGGAGTTGATGCGCGTGCGCCATGCAGCGGTGGCCGATGCGATGACACCGCTGTTGTCGGGGACGCGCGTTGAAGCCGCGAGGCGACTCCCGCATCTCGACGCGGCGGCGCGCGGAATGCGAGACGGTGTGCATGGCGACGACAACGGTCAACCGGATGCAGGCATCACCCTGCTGTCATTTCCGCAGACGTGGAGCGCGTGGCACCTGGACGATGCGCCGATGCGCGCGCTGCTCGACGCCGCCGCGCGCTTTCACGCCGCACGACCGTGGCATCGCCTCGCCGACAGCGAAGCGCTGAGCGTTCACCCCTCGGATGCGCCGGCGCGCCCGTGGACCGCATGCGTGCTTGGCGCCGGTGGCGAGGAATTCGGACTCGTGTTGTACGAACGCGATGCCGACTACATGCGCGCGTTTACACTCGACGATCCGAACGCGCTGTTGAGCGGACTGGAGGGCGCGATGGTTTCGCTGTACTTCGACGGCCGACTGCAGTTGCCTCGGGCGATGCAGCAGGAGTTTCGCACGCATGGCTGGACAGTCGCTGGCCCCGATGCATATCCGTTGCTGAGCTGTGCGAATACACCAGCGGGAGGCGTGTCGCGCGCGCACGTGACGCTGCTGACGCAGACGCTCGACGCCGTCGCACGTCTGGTCGTGGCGCCGGATCTGTTGCCCGACGATCATCTGCCGCTCGACACGCCCGTCGAGTGGCATGACGCCGACACCGGTCTCCGACTGGCGTATCGCGGGTCACGGTCGCCGGCGGACGTGCGCGTGTGGCCTGCACCGACCGTGCTGCGTGCCGGGTGCGCGACGGGTTTCGCTGCAGATCCGAACGCGACGTTTTCGCGGGAGGCGGCAACGGACGACGCGATGCGGGCGGCGCTTGAACCAGAGACGCAACGTGTCGAGCGTTTGGCTGCGTGGCTGGAGAATGGACGTGGTGAGCGCATGCGTGCACGAGCCAGCACGACCGCGCAGCAGCACGTGACGAATGCACAGCTGTTCATCGAGCATCTGGCGTTCGGTCATGGCGTGACCGTGGCGGCGATGCATGAGATGCATCTGCGGCACTTTCTCTATTCGTGGTATCCGTCGCACGTCGGGGCCGGGCAGCGTGATGCGGCAGGCATGCTCGCGTCGCTGCGTCAGCTCTTCACCTGGCTCGAACTCGAAGGCATCTCCTGCCCATGGGCTGCATCAATCCTCGACGATCGCGAGGCGATGGATGTGCGCCTCCGCACCGCGCCACCGCCGCGCATCGACGAGGAGGATCCCGCGTTCGGCAGCGCGTGGTGGCACGACCAGTTCAATGCGGACCTGTACCGACGTGTGATGCTTCCGGATCCGCTCTTCTCCGACAGCCCGGACGATGCCGGAGACTGGCTCGGCGACAAAGAGACGCTGTTGGTCGACGAACTGCAGGCGCTGGTGCTGGCGTGGCGCGAGTCGCAGATCGCCGGCGGCGTGACCGATCCGGAGACCGTGCGCCGCTTCTGCACCCCGATGCAGCGTGCGTGGGAGCAACGGCCGCATGCGCGACTTGGCAAGTCGCCTGCCGCGATCATCCGGCAAGAGCGTCGAAAGATCGAACGCGAGGACGCAGGCAATCGGCACGAGCCGTGGTAACGCGCGCGATAGCGACGGCTATCGCGCGCGTCCCTGCTTCCACGCATTCAGCAAAGAATCGTACGCGATGGTGACACCCGTCGGTTTTTCGTTCGCCAGTTTCTTCCACGGCGCGCCGCTGTCGCTGAGATAGCTGTTCGGATCACCGACGGCATTGAGCTTTGGTGCACACGCGGCCATGCCGGCGCGCTCCAGACGGCTCATCACCTGGTCCATCTCCTCGGCCAATGCATCCATTGCCTGCTGCGGCGTTTTTTCGCCCGTGACGGCCACCGCGACGTTCTTCCACCAGAGCTGCGCGAGCTTGGGATAGTCCGGGACGTTGGTGCCCGTTGGCGTCCACGCCACGCGTGCGGGGCTGCGGTAGAACTCGATCAGTCCGCCGTACTGGTTGGCGTTGGTGGTGAAGTATTCGTGACGGATATCGCTGTCGCGAATGAAAGTGAGTCCCGTAATCGATTTCTTGAGCGAGACGGTTTTGGAGGTCACGAACTGCGCGTACAACCACGCTGCCGCGGTCTGATTGGCGTCGTGATCCTTGAAGAAGGTCCACGAGCCCACGTCCTGATAGCCGTTCTGCATTCCCTGCTGCCAGTACGGACCGTGGGGACCCGGAGCCATGCGCCACTTCGGTGATCCATCGGTATTGACGACGGGAAGCCCCGGCTTGGTCATGTCTGCCGTGAAGGCGGTGTACCAGAAGATCTGCTGGGCGATCTGCCCCTGTGCCGGCACCGGCCCCGACTCGCCGAAGGTCATGCCCGATGCTTCCTTCGGCGCGTACGCCTTGAGCCATTCGACATACTTCGTGAGCGCGTAGACAGCGGCCGGGGAATTCGTCGCACCGCCGCGTGATACCGACGCGCCAACCGGCGTACACCTGTCGGCGGCAACGCGAATGCCCCATTCATCGACAGGCTGTCCGTTCGGTGTGCCGATGTCCGCTGCACCGGCCATGGACAACCAGGCATCGGTGAAACGCCAGCCGAGTGACGGGTCCTTCTTGCCGTAGTCCATGTGCCCGTAGATCGGCTTTCCGTCGATCGTCTTCACATCGTTGGTGAAGAAGGCCGCAATGTCTTCGTATGCGCTCCAGTTGAGCGGCACGCCAAGGTCGTAGCCGTACTTCGCCTTGAACGCGCTCCGCAGATCAGCACGCGCGAAGAGGTCGGCGCGAAACCAGTAGAGATTTGCGAACTGCTGGTCGGGGAGTTGATACAGCTTGCCATCAGGTGCGGTGGTGAAGCTGGTCCCGATGAAATCCTTGAGATCGAGCCCGGGATTGGTGAACTCTGCACCCGCGCCGGCCATGTACTCGGTGAGCGACCGGATCTTGCCATAGCGATAGTGCGTGCCGATGAGATCGGAATCCGAGATCCATCCATCGTAGATCGACTGCCCTGACTGCATCGATGTCTGCAGCTTTTCCACGACATCACCTTCCTGCAGCAGATCGTGCGCGACCTCGATGCCGGTGATCTCGGCGAACGCCTTCGCCAGCGTCTTGCTCTCATATTCGTGCGTCGTGATCGTTTCCGAGACGACGGAGATCTTCTTCACACCCTGGGCTTTGAGCTTGGCCGCCGCATCGGCAAACCACTGCAGCTCGGCGAGCTGCTCTTCCTTCGTCAACGACGAGGGTTGAAATTCACTCTCCACCCACTTGGCAGCGGCGGCCTTGCGGTCGGTAGCCGGCGCTTCTCCGCCGCACGCGAGAATCAGCAGCGAGGGAACCAGCGCGATGAATCGACGGGAGAGACGCACAAAGCCTCGGAATCGGTGGGTGGACGCGCGAACCAGCAGAACTGCGCAACAGCGAAAAAGCAGCAACACGGAGAACCGCAGGAGACCAAGCGGAGAAACGCAACAGCGAGACATCCTGAAAAATTGGGGAACACATCGCACGTGCCCAGGCAAAAGAATCAGTAGGCTTGCCCGATCGCGCAACCGCACGCCTAGTTGAGGACCACCCCACAAAGTTTTGGCAGTGCTCGCGATCTTCTCCACTTCTCTCCCATCTTCTCCGGGTCCGCTGCTGCAGTTGCTGTTGCCGTTACGGTCAGCCTTTGCGCATCACGATCATCAGCAACACGAGCGAAAGACCAAAGCCGACATACATCGACGGTGGTGTCGCTGTGCCGAGCGTTGATGCGATCCACGGACGAGCCGCCACGAACGCCAGGTTCGCAAACCCGACGGCGAGCAAGCCGATGAAGAGTCGGTCGCCCCGGGTCGTGGCGATTGGCAGGAAGCCGCGCCGCAGCGTGGTCGGGGATCGGAGCTCCCATGCGGTCATGCCGATCAGCATCACGAGGATCGCGACGAAGAACACCGCGACCGGCGCTGTCCACGCCATCCAGCGAAACATCAGCGACTCCTCATCAGACGCGCCCCATGGCGAAACCCTTCGCGATGTAGTGGCGCACGAACCAGATCACGATGGCGCCCGGCACGAGCGTCAGTACACCAGCGGCCGCGAGCACGCCCCAGTCCATCCCTGACGCGGAGACGGTGCGTGTCATCACCGCGACGATCGGCTTTGCGTTCACGCTCGTGAGAGTACGCGCCATCAGCAACTCCACCCAGCTGAACATGAAGCAGAAGAAAGCCGCAACGCCGATGCCGGCCTTGATCAGCGGCACGAAGATGGTGAGGAAGAAGCGCGGGAAGGAATACCCGTCGATGTATGCGGTCTCGTCGATCTCGCGCGGAATGCTCGACATGAATCCTTCCAGAATCCACACGGCCAGCGGTACGTTGAACACCAGATGCGCCATCGCCACCGCGAGGTGCGTGTCCATCAGCCCCAGCGTGGAATAGAGCTGGAAGAACGGCAGGAGGAACACGGCCGGTGGTGTCATGCGATTGGTGAGCAGCCAGAAGAAGACGTGCTTGTCACCAAGAAAACGGTAGCGCGAGAAGGCATACGCGGCGGGCAGGGCGACCAGCAGCGAGATGAGGGTGTTGAGTGCGACGTAGATCAGCGAGTTGATGTATCCCGAGTACCACGACGCGTCGGTGAAGATGGTGCGATAGTGCTCGAGCGTGAGAGCGCGCGGAAAGATGCTGAAGGCCGACACGATCTCCTGATTCGTGCGCAGCGACATGTTGAGCATCCAGTACACGGGCAGGATGGCGAAGAGCAGATACGCGGCCAGAAAGCAGTGGCGCGGGCGCAGTGTCCATCGCGATCGCACGGCGGATCGACGCTCAGTCATGCGCGGCGTCCTGTCCGACTCGCTGCATCCACTGGTACAGCACGAAACAGAGCAGCAGGATGAGCAGGAAGTAGATCAGCGAGAACGCCGCGGCCGGGCCGAGGTCGAACTGGCCGACCGCCTTTTGCGTGAGGTACTGACTGAGGAACGTCGTCGCGTTGCCTGGCCCACCACCAGTCAACACGAAGGGCTCGGTGTAGATCATGAAGCTGTCCATGAAGCGGAGCAGCACGGCGATCATCAGCACGTCACGCAACTTGGGCAGTTGAATGAAGCGGAACACGGCGATCGCGCTCGCGCCATCGATGCGCGCAGCCTGATAGTACGCATCGGGAATCGCCCGCAACCCGGCGAAGCAGAGCAGCGCCACCAATGGCGTCCAATGCCACACGTCCATCAACAGCACGGTGAGCCACGCATCGCTGGCGTGACCGCTGTAGTTGTAGTCCACGCCGAGTCGCGTGAGCATCGTACCGAACAGACCGATATCGGTCCTGCCGAAGATCTGCCAGATCGTGCCCACCACATTCCACGGAATGAGCAGCGACATCGCCACCGTCACCAGCACGGCGGACGATTGCCAGCCTTTGGCCGGCATCGACAGCGCGAGCGCGATGCCGAGCGGCACCTCGACCAACAGCACGCACAGCGAGAACAACAGCTGCCGACCCAGTGCCGCGTGCAGGTCCGCATCGCGCAGCACGGCTTCAAACCATTCCGTCCCAACGAACACGCGACGCTCGGGTGAGATGATGTCCTGCACCGAATAGTTCACAACGGTCATCAATGGCAGCACCGCGGAGAATGCGACGCACAGCACCACTGGCAGAATGAGCAGCCACGCCTTCTGGTTGACGGGCTTCATGCGAACCTCATACGCGCCTCATACGGTGGCCATGCGTTCGAGCTCGACGAGTTGCGCGCCAGCAAAGACGCAGCTCCGATCGGTCACCACGGTCAGCCAGACCACCTCGCCCTCGGCCGGAACGACGACATCGGCGTTGACGCGCGCGCGCATGATGAGCGCCTGCGCTCCGTCGCCAACGCGCACTGTCACCATGGTGTATGTGCCCAGGTCCTGAAGCTGAACGACACGCGCACCGATGGCACCCGTCGCGTGCGGCTCGACGATGGAGACGTACTCGGGACGGATACCGAGCACAAACTCGTCGCTCGGGAAACCGGTGGTCGTGCTGCTGCGCGCGTCAGCAGTCGTCAACGGCAACGGAACACGCTGACCCGCAATCACCAGGGCACATGCGTCCACACGCGCCGGGAGAAAATTCATTCCCGGCGAGCCAATGAAGTAGCCGACAAACGGATGCGAGGGATGTCGATACAGCGCGGACGCACTTCCTACCTGCACGATGCGTCCCTGCATCATCACCACGATCTGGTCGGCGAACGTCAACGCTTCCACCTGATCGTGCGTGACGTAGATGAGCGTCAGCTTCAACTCGGCGTGGATCTGCTTGAGTTTGCGGCGCAGCTGCCACTTGAGTTGCGGATCGATGACGGTGAGCGGCTCGTCGAACAACACGGCCGAGACATCGTCACGCACCAATCCTCGACCGAGTGAGATGCGCTGCCTGGCGTCGGCCGACAGTCCGGCGGCGCGCTTGTCCAGCTCCGCATTGAGGTCGAGCATCTCCGCGATCTGGCCGACGCGCTCGCGAACGCGCATTGCCCTCACACCACGATTGCGCAGTGGGAAGGCGAGATTCTCGGCGACGGTCATCGTGTCGTAGACGACGGGGAACTGAAACACCTGCGCGATGTTGCGCGCCTGCGGTGTGTGGAGCGTGACATCTTCGCCATCGAAGCGCACCGCACCGTGCGATGGCGTGAGCAATCCGGAGATGATGTTGAGCATCGTCGTCTTGCCGCACCCCGATGGACCGAGGAGCGCGTAGGCACCACCGTCCTCGAACGTCATGGTCAGTGGACGCAACGCATAGTCTTCGTCGCGCCGTGGCTGCTCGCCATAGGCATGCGAGAGGGAGAGATCGATGCGCGCCATGTCAGCGCCTCCGCGGCGGTCGCGTCATGGGCGTACCCGTCGCGCCGGCGCGCGCAGCAGCGCGCCCGCGTCGTCGAACAGGTACAGCTGCGACGGGTCGAAGTAGAGCGTGGCCGGCGACCCCAGGTCGAGCACGCGGACACCGGAGAGTTGCGCGACGATGGAACCGAGCGCGCTGTTCACATGCAGAAAGGTGTCCGAACCGGCGATGTCCGCCAGCGCGACCGTGCCGGCAATGGCCACGTCGCGATGGCCTCCCGAACGTTCGCGGTCATCGTCATGGTCATCACGCCGTTCGAGGCGCAAGGCGCCCGCGCGCAGTCCTACCGTACCCGTGCCGCCATCAGCCAGTGCAGAATCGCGCTGCGCGTCACTGGCCAGTGGCCATTGTGTTCCGTCGCGCAACGTCACGGTCGTCGCCGAGAGTGTGGCGGGCAGCAGATTCATGGGCGGGTCGCTGAATGCCTGCGCCACACGGAGCGCGCGCGGGGCATGAAAGACGTCGGCCGCGGGACCATACTGCAGCAGTTCGCCACGATCGAGCACGGCGGCGTGCCCACCGAGCAACAACGCTTCCGCCGGATCGGTGGTCGCGTACACCACCGTGGATTCGCCGGTGGCGAACAGTCGCGTCAACTCGTCGCGCAGTTCCTCACGCAGCTTGTAGTCGAGATTGACCAGCGGTTCGTCGAGCAGCACCAGCGGCGCGCGTTTGGCGAGCGCCCGAGCGAGTGCGACGCGTTGCTGCTGACCGCCGGAGAGCTGTGCCGGCAGCCGATCGAGGAACGGCTCGATGCGCAGACGCTGGGCGACGGCACGCACGCGTTCGTCGATGTCGCGCTCGAGCGCGGTACCACTCAGGCCGGCGGTCGCCTGTCGTCTGAGTGGCGCCGCGATATTTTCGGCGACGGTCATCGACGGGTAGTTGATGAACTGCTGATAGACCATGGCGACGTTCCGTTCGCGCACCGGCACGCCTGTCACGTCACGTCCGTCCACCAGCACGCGACCGTGCGACGGAGCATCGAGTCCGGCCATGATGCGCAGCAACGTCGTCTTGCCGGCCCGCGTCGCCCCCAGCAGCACGGTGAGTGCGCCGGGCATGAGCGCCAGTGAAATCGGGTAGAGCTGCGGCTGGCCTCCGGCGTGCTGCCCAACGCGGTCCAACACCAGTTGCATCAAGTCTCCGAACGGGCGGGGGGAAGGGACGCGGTAAAGTAGTCGCTGGATCGACGAATGGATGCGTCGGCTGCGCCGTCCCCACCGCCTGCGCTGCTTTGGCGCGTATGTATCATTGCAGCGGGCCTCGCTCTCCAATGATGGGGCATGGGTCGCGTACACCCGCAGCCCGCAGGTGGGTGACGGCAAGTTTGTGGTGCGTTCGACGACAGGCACCACGGAGTATCGCGTTCCGGTGGGCTACATCGGCCGGCCGAACAATACGCCCGGCGGTGCTCGCCCTCCGGCGGCAGGTG
>Ga0163144_10014601_pt1 | contig 16295 bp, 16 predicted proteins | sample OliLak19BULKMAT1_FD_123175 | JGI IMG/M metagenome (GOLD analysis project Ga0163144, IMG submission 123175) | Freshwater microbial mat bacterial communities from Lake Vanda, McMurdo Dry Valleys, Antarctica - Oligotrophic Lake LV.19.BULKMAT1 | ecosystem: Environmental > Aquatic > Freshwater >... | reverse complement strand
GATCCAGACAACTGGACGCGATTCCTGCGGATCGAAGCCGGATCGTAGCGTTTTCGAAATCGGCTCGGCCTCTCAGATTACCCTCGACGGTAAGTTCGACTCGACTCCGCATTCGGTGGTGAATTTCGCGCGTTCATTGACAGTCTTCGGGCGCGCGAGTATCTGGTCACCGTCGCTCGCGAGTACTGAACCCCGTTTTGGCTGGAGGAGTGCGCCCGTGTGCCAGATTCGAGATCGCCTGCGCCTGGAAGTCGCGGTAAAAGTAGCGCTATGCTCCTTTCTCGCGCTGTCGCTCGCGCGGCCAGAGGCGGCCGGCGCTCAGGCATCCGCGCCGTCCAGCGCGCGTGACGCACCCGGCGCAGGCCGGGGTGTGGATTCGCTCGCCCTGTGGGACGGGCTTGGGCGTCACCATCATCGCATCACAACCCGCGACACGCTCGCCCAGCGCTACTTCGATCAGGGACTGCGGCTCATCTACGCGTTCGATCACCCGGACGCCATCCGCAGCTTCCGCAAGGCGCAGCAACTCGATTCCACCTGCGCCATGTGCTTCTGGGGTGAAGCGCTCGCGCTGGGCCCGAACATCAACGCCTTGATGGATTCCGCCGCCGGCGTCGCCGCCTATGCGGCCATGCAGCGTGCGACGTCACTCGCGTCGCGCGCCACACCGGCGGAGCGCGCGTACATCGAAGCCCTTGCCACACGCTACGGCGCGGACCCGACGGCGCGCCGGAAGGCCCTCGACTCCACCTACGCGCGTGCGATGGCGCGACTGAGCCGGAGCCGCGCGCGCGATGACGATGCGGTCGTGTTGTATGCGGAGTCGGAGATGCTCCTGGCACCGTGGGATTACTGGGCCCCCGGAAAGCGCGCCAAGCCACACGGCGCACGCGCGATCGCAGCGCTCACGCCGGTGGTGCGTCGCACGACACGACACGCCGGCGCGTGTCACTTCTACATCCACGCCGTCGAGGCGGCCTTCCCCGAACGCGCGATCGCGTGCGCCGAGAGGCTCGCGTCGCTGATGCCGGGCGCGGGACATGTGGTCCACATGCCCGGGCACATCTACATTCGCGTGGGGCGATACGCCGAGGCCATCGAGCGCAACGTGCATGCACTCCACGCCGACGAGAGCCACCTCGCCGACATGCCGGCCGATGGCGTCTACCGCCTCGCGCTGCACCCGCACAACGCGCATTTCCTGGCCTTCGCGGCGTCGATGATCGGGCGCTCGGTACAGGCGCTGGACGCCGCTCGCCTGACGCGCTCCAAGGTCGACACCGGCATGATGCGCGCGCCCGGCCTCGGCGCCCTGCAGCACTACTACATGCTGCCGCTCCTCGTGAGCTTGCGCTTCAGCCAATGGGACGCTGTCCTCGCTGAACCCGAGCCGGCGGAAAACCTGCCGTATCCGAGGGCGCTGCGACACTATGCGCGCGCCTTGGCCCTCGCTGCGCGAAGCGATCTGCCGGGCGCGGAGCGGGAGCTGGCTGCACTCCGCCGCTTGCGAAGCGATGACCGGCTGAAGGCCGTGACACTCTGGGACATCAACTCGGGTTCGGCGCTGCTCGAGGTGGCCGACGCGACGGTAGCCGGCGAAGTCGAGGCGGCGCGACATGACTGGCCCGCTTCCGTCGCAACGTTGCGTAACGCCGTGCGGCTCGAAGACGCACTCACCTACGATGAGCCGCCTCCCTGGCACCTGCCCGTGCGTCAGCAACTCGGCGCCGTGCTGCTCCGATCGGGCCGGCCGGCGGAGGCGGAGGCGACCTACCGCCGTGATCTCGAGCGGCATCCCGAAAACGGATGGTCGCTGGCTGGGCTCGCCCAGAGCCTTCACGCGCAGGGGAAGCACGCCGAAGCTGCGCGCGTCGACGCCCGATTCCGACGTGCGTGGGCGACCGCCGACGTACCGGCGCCCGTGGTTCCCGCTCCCTGAGGCCTGCCACGGGGTTGGACCGCGCGGTGTGTCGCGTCTGACGTGCCAGACTAGTCGCGCGGTCTGCTCGGCGGGCCGCCATCGCGGCGGCGCGCATCCATCTTGCGCCGCTGCTCGGCAAACTTCACCCGCTGTTCCGGTGTGAGGGCGGAATCGATCGACGCGCGCATCTGATCACGCAACGAATCGAGTTGCGGACCAACGCGTGCGCGGAGTGAGTCGAGCTGCATCTCGCGGCGCGCGAAGATGGAGTCCACGGCATGCGCCTGCGCCGGTGTGAGCGCCATCTCGGTGGTGATGCGCTTCATGATGCGGGCGCGCATCCGGTTCCGGCTGGCGGTGTCCGGCGCCTCCGCGATCATGCCGAAGGGCCCGCCTCCATCCCGGCGGCCGCCACTGCGCCAGCCGCCAACGTCCCCCCGTCGATGCAGCAGCCGTCGGTCGAGCACGACCCCCAGGACGACGCCGATCGCGAGGACGGCGACCACCGTGAGCACCGCCATGACGCGTGAGCGGGGCGTCGTCATCGCGACTCACCCTCGGCGGTCGGCGCTGTCTCGGCGTCACTGGCAATCAGATGGTGGGCCAGGCCGCTGGATTCATCCGACCCGAGCGCACTGAGGAGTGCTGCCGGATCGCTGTCGCTCAATTCGGCATCGACGACGATGGTCATGTCGATGCGTGAAAGGCTGAGCGCCGCGAAGAGGGCTGCAGCCGCGGCCAATGGCAGTGCAACGCGCACCCACGCGGCCAGGGTGTCTGCCATGGATGTGCGGGCGGGGCGGCGGCGCACGCCAAGCAGGAACGTGGCCTGCGTGAGGATGCGCGCTTCGATACTGCTCGCAGCGACGGGCGGGGCGGCTCGGTCTGCACGCCGGAGCAATGCATCGAGTGCCGGGTCAGCCGTCTTCAATGCGTCGTCCTGGGGGTCGATCGTCATTCGTCCTCTCCACCGTCACCGAGCCACGCCTGCAGCTGCGTTCGCAGCGCCTTGCGTGCCTCATGCAAATGCCATCGTGCGGTCCCGGGCGGTATCTCCAGCAGCTGTGCCGCCTCGGTCGGCGTGAATTCTTCGAACGTCACCAGCTCGATCAGCTGCCGTTGCACCGGCGGCAGGGTCGACAGCGACGCATCGACATCCTGCCGCAGGGCGCTGAGTGACGCCGCGTCAGCGGGTCCCACGGCATCACTGATCTCCCGCTCCGACAACTCCTCCGTCTGGCGCCGTCTCGCCGATCGTTGCTTGTTGATCGCCGTCGTCGCCACGATGCGGAAAAACCAGGGGCCGAACGGACGAGCCGGATCACACTGGTCGATCCGTTCCAGCGCCCGCAGAAACGCATCCTGCACCACATCTTCCGCATCCTCGCGATGCCGCAGCACGCGCCACGCGATGCGATACCCGCGCGGCAGGTGCCGCTGAACGAGTACCGCGTACGCTGCGGCGTCGCCCTGCTGGACCCGCACCACCAGTTCCGGTTCGTCGGCCGCGACCGCGATCGGGGGACCGGTGCTGTTCCCACCCAGGGTCATGAGGCCAGTGGAGGAGCGCCGCCCTGGCGCGATCGAGAGGAGACGTGGTGCGGCGTGCGCTGCACCTCTGCTGAACCGTACACGGTGGCTCGCGGTGGCGTTGGCTGTACAGTGCCGCAGTGCGGGTGCGCCTGCTGTGCAGGGAAGCAGCGCCCGCGCATCTCCCGGGGGCGGAGGCGCCCACGGTCCCGAAGACCTCCGCTTCAATACAATGGAGGCGGTATGTGGCGTACAGGGCTGCGGATGCTGACGACGGTTGCGCTGGGGGCGTTGGTGGGGGCATGCGGGCGGGCGAGGGCCAGCGAACCGAACGAAATGGGTTCGGATCCCGCAATGCACATCGATGCCGCCCCCGTAGCGTCGCTCGATGCTGCGGAGAGTGGAGCACGCATGATCGCCGTGGCTGGCATGGCCGTGGCACCGCCGAGCGCCGAGGCGGTGCGCATGATCGTGCGAACGGCGGAGTTGACGCTGCAGGTATCCGACGTCAAGGCGGTGATGGATCAGGTGGCCGAAGCCACCAGTGCCAGCGGCGGGTTTCTCGGGGCTTCACGCCTCTGGCGCGAGGGTGAGTCGGATCGGGCGAGCATGACCGTCCGGGTTCCGGCCACCCGGCTCGACCCGACGCTGGCCCGGTTTCGTGAATTTGCGGTGCGCGTCGACAACGCCTCGGTCACCGGCGAAGACGTGACCCGACAGGCCGTGGACCTGAATGCGCAACTGGTGAATCTGCGCGCGACCGAGACGGAGTTGCGCGCTCTCTTGGTCACCGTGAGGCAAAAGACGCAGAAGGCGTCCGACGTGCTGGAGGTTCACACCGAACTGTCCCGTGTGCGTGGTGAGATCGAGCAGCACACCGCCGCGCTTCAGACCCTCACGCAACTGGCCACGCTCTCGACGATCACGCTCGAACTGCGGCCCGACGTGGTGGCGACGCCAATTGCGTCGGAGGCATGGCAGCCCCGCGGTGTCCTGCGTGATGCGACGCGCGCGCTGGCTGGGACGGCTCGCACGGTGGTGAGCGCCGCAATCTGGGGCGTGGTGTACGGTGGGCCGTTGCTGCTCTGCGCGGGTGGCTGTGCGCTCCTGATCAGGCGCCTGGTCGGCGCGCGGCGCCAGCCAGCGCCCCAGTAGCGCTTGTGTGCCGAGGCACGATCAGCGCCGGACGTCCCAATGGCGTTCGAGCCGAATCGAGGATAGCCTGAAGGGTGACCATTGCTGGCGCGCCGGCTCGGTGCGGTGGTTGCACCGCGGCGCCAGGCGCTTCTCGGTGGTGTTGTCGCGTTGAGCGCGGTCGGGCTGGAAGCACGGGAATGGACCAAACACACGGCCTTCATCGCGAAACCGTTCACCAGTGCCGTCCTCGCCCAGCGTGTGTCCGCCAAGGTGGCGATGGGGTCAGGACTCGGGTCTTCACGTGAGTCGCCGCCCCGGGCACGAAACGGCGCGCCGACCGCTGGCGTTACCAATCAGGCACGTCGTACCCCCGTGCGCGTTCCACGCTACCCCGTTTCCGGAGTCTCTGTGTCGCTGCGTCGTCTTCCCGTGTATCTCCTCGCCGATGTGTCCGGTTCCATGCGCGGCACACCAGTGGAGAGCGTCAAGGCAGGCATCCGGCAGTTGCATCGTGACCTGCTGACCGATCCGCAGGCCATCGAGAGCGCGTATCTGAGCGTGATCACCTTTGCCGACGTTGCGATTCAGGTGGTGCCACTGACCGAAGTCGGCAGCTTCATTCCTCCCGAGATGGAGGCGAACGGGCAGACGAACTACGGTGACGCGCTGCGCGTGTTGCTCGAGTGCTTCGAGATGGAAGTGGTGCGCACGACGGCCGACCAGAAGGGCGACTGGCGTCCACTGGTGTTCATTCTCTCGGATGGGGCACCAACCGATACCGGCTGGCCGCAGTATGCGGCCGAGCTGCGCGAGCGTCGTCCGGCGAACATCATTGCGGTGGCGTGCGGAGACCACGCTGACATCTCGGCACTGCGCGAAACGACCGACACGGTGATCCAGATGCGTGACATGTCGCCCGACGCCTTCCGCGCGTTCTTCAAGTTCGTCTCCGCCAGCGTGAAGACGACCAGTGCCAAGGTGGGCTCCGTGGGTGACGGTGGTGCCATCACGTTGCCGCCCCCGCCCCCCGGCATCACCATCATTCCCTGATGCGTGCCTGACGATCTCGGTGCGGTAGAGCCGCTGGCAGGGGAGTCCGCGGAATGGCCGGTCGTGCCGGCCGCGGTGTGGGAATCGCGCCTGCCCGAGGTGCCGTGGTGCCCGGAAGCGCTCGTGACCGCGCTCGAGCCGACGTTCGTCACTCGCGCCTGCCTGGAGCCCGCCACGCTGACATTTGTCCGTGCAGCGTGGCGTGTTCGCGGTGCCAGCCTTCGTGGCAAGGCGCACGCCCATCGCGGCGAATTCCGTGACGATGCGCTGGCGAGCCATGCCGATGGGAATCTGCTGGTGCTGGCGGTGGCCGACGGTGCCGGTTCGAGCGCACTCAGTCGCGTGGGCGCGGCCGTCACGGCCGAGATGGCGGTGGCGTGCACGGTCAAGCGGTATCATGCGTCGGCGCCGAGCGAACCGGATTCCGAGCGTCTTGGCACGGCGATGGCGCACGCCGTTCATGATGCCGCGATCCGACTCCATGCACTGGCGGCCGCTGCCGACGTGTCGCCCGCGGCATTTCGCACGACGCTGCTGCTGGTCGCGATTCTCGGGGATCTGATGCTGGTCTCGCAGGTCGGCGATGGCGCCGTCCTGGTGCAGCATCTGGATGGCACCGTCGCCCGCGTCGGTGCCATGCGAGAAACGGCGTGGGCCGGCGAAGTGACCTGTTTCGTGCCCGATGCCTGCGCCATGACGCAGGCCGCCGCGTTGCGCCGGCTGCGCGCGGGTGATGTGGCGCTGATTGCGTTGATGACCGACGGCGTCGATGATCCGTTTCATCCGCTCGAGCAGAGCGGCGAGGCGCTGATTGCACAGTGGCGTCACGGGACATCCGCCTCGATCGGGACAGCGCAGCAGGTTGCTGCCGCTTCGGTGCTGGACGACACCGACGCGTTGCTGCGCTGGCTCTCGTTCGAACAACGCGGTGAGGTGGATGATCGGACCTTGCTGCTGGCGTGGCGAGCCGACGTGTCGACCGGATGACCACGGCCGCGGCGCGAACGATCGGGATTGCCGCGCAGACCACCGACGGGCGCAGGTTGCTGTTGCGTCCGACACCGCTTGCCAGCGGAGCGGAAAAGATCGCGTTCCTGACCACCGACGGCCGCGAGGTGGTGGCCTTCTACTTCGGCGCGCTGCGGGATCGTGCGGAACGGGTCGATCGTCTGCGGCGGATCGTGTCGAGCTACGATCCGACACGCGGTGCGGGGGCAAAGTATTGGCGCGACGCCTTCTGCTGGCCCACCGGCATCGTCGATGGCGCGCAGGCGGTGCCAGTGGATTTCGCGCGTGCACATTCGCTGGCGCTGCCCGCACTCGGGGTGGTGATGCCGGTGTATCGGAGCGCCTTCTTCATGCACGATCGCTTCGGGAACCGTGTCGAGAAGGAGGTGCGCTGGTTCACGGGTCGGAAGGCGGGGGCGCTGGTCGTCGATGCCGAGAAAGGATCCTTGCTGACGCGTCTGCAGGTCTGCATGCGCCTCGCTCGCGCCGTGCGCCGCCTGCACTTCGCCGGCCTGGCCCACAGCGATCTCTCCAATCGCAATGTCCTGGTGGATCTGCGCGGAGGTGAGGCCTGCGTCATCGACATCGACGCGCTGGTGGTGCCGGGCCTGGCTCCTCCCACCGTGCTCGGCACGCCGGGATACATGGCACCGGAAGTGGTGGCCGGTGCCGCGTTGCCATCGATCGAAACCGATCGGCACGCGTTGGCGGTACTGTTTCATGAGCTGTTGCTGCAACGTCATCCATTGCGGGGGCGATACGTGCACAGCACGTTCAGCGCCGAGGCGGATGAGCAGCTGTCGATGGGGGTGAAGGCGTTGTTCGTCGAGCATTCGAGCGACCATCGCAATCGGCCTGACACACCGATCACGGTGGGAGTCGATGCCCTCGGCCCGCACCTGGCACCCTTGATGCGCCGGGCCTTCGAGACGGCGTTGCACGCGCCATCGCGTCGTCCCGATGCCGTCGAGTGGGAAGAGGCGTTCTATCGCACCCTCGAGCGACTCATGCCAACGCCGTCGGGCCGCAGCTGGTTTGTCGTGACGGACCGGGGCCCGATGGTGGAGCCATGGACCGGGGAGCGGCTGCATCGTCCCGTGCCCCTGTTGCGGTCGGGGCGTGGGGTTGGTGAATCGTGGCGTGACGACGGCATCACCACTGCATTGTTTCATCACCGCACACTGCACGAGTGGCATCTGGACGCAGATCTTCGCCCTCGCGAAGACGTGTCACGCGTGCCTGCCGCCTACACGTCGTTTCACGACGGCGCCTGGTGGCTGGTGAACATCACCGAGCGATCGTGGGTCGCGTCGACCGGCGCGGTGGTCGCACGCAATACGCCCGTGCAACTGCTCGACGGCCTGGAGCTGGCAGTCGCGCCGAGCGCTGGTGGTTCGCCAGGCCGCACGTGGCGCGTCGATATGAGGCAGGGGTAGGTGGCAGCCGCGCTCGATGTCCGTGCCGCGCTCGCCGCGGAGCTCAGGCGCCTGGTGCGCGACGGCGGCGAGTGGCCGATGCGCGATCGTCGTCGCTTTCGCAACCTGCTGCTCGACGCGGCGACGAGCGACGCCTTGCCGATGGCCGAACTGCTGCTGCGCGCGGCGGATGACGGCATGCTGCGTGGATTGCCGGAGCGGAGCGCGGCTCGATCGGAGTGGGAGGTGGCGGCAGGACGGCTGGCCACCGATCTGCAGCTGCGACGTTTCGTGGAGCCCGGTATCGCACGATTCGTGGCCGACGCGTGGGTCAATGCGCTCGGCCCTGATCCGGTGCCGAGTGTCCGCGTGGCGACGCCGCGCCCGGTGATCGCACCGAGACAACCTGTCCGTTCCGGTGCGGCGGCGCCGATGCGAACGGCCGTGCCGATCACGGCCAGCAATGCGGCGTCGATCCGCGCCTACCGTCGCTCGAACCTGCTGATCGTGGCGGTGGCGCTGGTGTTCACGGTGCTGGTGGTACTCGCGTTTCGCTCGACGAAGCGCCCGGCGCGCGTCGCACCGCGTACGGCCTCGCAAATGCCCGAGCCGGCACCGATGCCCGCACCGGCGCCACTGGCTGCACCGCCACCGCGTCTCGATCCGCTGGATGACAGTGTTGCGAGCCTTCGAAGCGCGGCCACCGCGGTCACACGCGCGCCGCTCGTCGTCTCGGCGGCCCCGCCCCGAAGTTCCGACGACATCGTCCTCAATGCCGGTCGCGTCTTTGAAGGCCGCGTGCTGAGCGTGCGCCAGCAGTCGGTCGTGGTCAAGGATGCGGAGACAGGCCTCGACTTCGAGATCGACAAGGCGGACATCGATCGCATCGTGACCAGCGACGGTCGCGTGATGCGGTTTGGTGACGACAACGTTCCAGTGATCGGCGACGGCGACGACCTCACTCCACGGTCGAACGCGGGCACGTACCGCCTGCGGTATGCCGAACGCTGGGGTACGGACCGGGCGGAGTGTCGTGACATGGCCCGTACCTTTGCGCCTGGCAGCACGCTGATCGTCCGACACCTGCGTGGTGCGCCGATGATGAAGCTGGAGTTCCCGAACGGGCCCGGGTTCAACGCCGCGGTGCGCGCAGATGGGTTGTTCGAGTCGGGCGCGGCCCAGGCACCGGAACGTGGGCCGGCCAATGCATTCGTCTCGCGCCGGCTTTCGGGTCGCCTCAACCGCAGCGGGGCGGTGCAGGGCGTGGTCCGGCTCACGGCCGTGACGGCGGATGGAGGCGTTGTGTGTGACGTTGCCCTCACCGTCCGTGGCGAGCGAGTGCCTGAGCCCGTTCACACCGGCCGGTGACTGATCAGCGGACCGTCAGTACTCCGTGCATGTTGAGACTGCGGTGTGGCGCGCAGTAGAACAGGTAGTCACCGTGAGTCAGTCCGCTGGTGCTGATGACGAAGGTGGAGTCGATCGTGGTCACCACCGGCGAGGCGAGGTCGCGTCCGCCGAGGGCGACGAGGTTGGCGACCAGTTGCGCGCGCGCGGTGCGCGGGATGAATCGCTCGTCGAACGCCACGTTGTGCGGGACTCCGCTGACCATGAGAAAGCGGACACCCTCCCCTTCGCGCACGACGAGGTAGCTTGGATCGAAGCGGAATCCCTCGTCGTCGAGCAGCATCCGAACGGTGTGAATCGTGCCGCGGGCCGGCTGCGCCGGTGGGCCCGCACGCTTCACTGCGCGCGCGCTGACCGGCGTTGTTCCTGACCGATCGGTGCACGCCGACACCATCGAGACGCACAGTACCAGCACCGGCCAGCGCACCTCAGACTTGCGGAGCGGGAAACAGTCCATCCACGGACAGATATCGTTCGCCCGTGTCATAGCAGAAGGTGAGCACACGTGCGCCATCCGGCATCGACGGCAGCAGCTGCGCGACAGCGGCCAGCGACGCACCGCTCGATGCCCCGATGAAGATTCCTTCCTCGCGCGCCGCGCGCCGCGCGTACTCGAACGCATCCTCCTCGGTGATCTGGACGGTGCCATCGAGTGTGGCCATGTGCAGGTTGGTCGGAATGAACCCCCCGCCGATCCCCTGCAGTTTGTGCGGCCCTGGCGCACCACCGCTGATGACTGCTGACTTCGCTGGCTCGACGGCAAAGGTCTTCAGGCCGGGCATCGTCTCCTTCAGCACCTCGCTCACACCGGTGAGGTGGCCGCCAGTGCCGACGCCAGTGATGTAGTAATCGAGCCCCTCGGGAAAGTCGGCCAGGATCTCGCGCGCGGTGGTGTGCTGATGCGCCGCGATGTTGGCCGGGTTGTCGAACTGTTGCGGCATCCACGAGTTCGGCGTCGTCTCGTTCAATTCCTTCGCTCGCGCGATCGCGCCTTTCATGCCGAGCTCACGCGGCGTGAGTTCGAATTCTGCGCCGTACGCCAGCATGATTCGCCGGCGCTCGACCGACATGCTCTCCGGCATCACCAGCAGCAGCCGATAGCCCTTGACGGCCGCCACGATGGCGAGACCGATGCCGGTGTTGCCACTGGTCGGTTCGATGATCACCGTGCCCGTCACCAGCACCCCGCGCGCCTCGGCATCCTCGATCATCGACAGGGCGATTCGATCCTTGATGCTGCCACCCGGATTGGCACGTTCGAGTTTCATCCAGACATCGACGCGCGATCCGAAGAGTCGTGCGAGGTGCACGTGCGGAGTGTTGCCGATGGTGCCGAGAATCGATGTTGCGCGCGTCATATCTCGAATTCCAGTGGGTAGTCGTCGCGGAGCCGTTCATCCGGCACCGCATGGGTCACGATCGATCCCGGGGGGACGCTGTGGGTGAGCCACACGTTGCCGCCGATCACGCTGCCACGGCCGATCACCGTCCGGCCGCCGAGGATCGTCGCGTTGGCGTACACCGTCACATCGTCTTCGATCGTCGGGTGCCGCTGTATACTCGCCAGGCCCTTGTTCACGCGCAATGCGCCCAGTGTCACGCCCTGATAGAGGCGGACGTCGTTGCCGATCCGGGCCGTCTCGCCGACGACGATGCCGGTGCCGTGATCGATCGCGAATCGCTCACCGATGGTGGCGCCGGGGTGGAGATCCACCCCGGTCCGTTCGTGCGCCCATTCCGTGATCAGGCGGGGCATGATCGGAACGCCCTGCTGCCAGAGTGGCTGGGCAACACGGTGGCAGATGGTGGCCAGGAATCCCGGGTACGCCAGAAAGACCTCGTCGACGCTCTGCGCCGCAGGGTCCATCCTGTGAAGCGCCTCGGCGTCGGCGTAGAGCCGCATCCGGATCTGCGGCAGCGCGGCCATCAGCCCGTCCGTAATCGCGCTGGCACGGTGCTCGTCCGGGAGCATCTCGCGCAACAGGTTCTGCAGCGTCGACGCCACACTGTCATACTCGACATGGATGCCCGCCTCGAGTCGACTGGCTTCCAGAGGCGCTGCGTGCGGGAAGAGGAGGGAAAGCACGCTGCGCATCCAATCGCGCACGGATTCGTGCAGGCGCGCAGGCAGCGGATAGGCGGCGCGGGCGTCGCGGAGTTGGGCCAGGAAGGCCGAAGGATCATGTGCCACCCATGGAATCTTAGCCGCTGTACCCGGATGTTTCGCCGACAGGAGAGTGGCCCGACCATTGCTCAGGTGTCTTGCCAACCCTCTCACCGTTCCCAACGCATATGTCGCAGTTCGAAGAATCCGTGATCAGTGCCCGGCTGGGCGAACTCATTGCCGATGCCCGGTTCACGGAGGCACTCGCACTGCTCGACCAATGTCTGATGGTCGGCCCGGGCGACGCGTGGCTGTATGGGATGCGGGCACTCCTGCTGCTGGAAACCGACGACATGACCGGCGCGCTGAGCGCGAGCGCGACGGCCATACAACAAGCGCCCATCGCGGCCTTCGCCCACTGGACCCGCGGTGTCGTCCTGCTTCGCGCGGGAATTCTGCCCGGTGCACAGCGCGCTGCCGAGCGGTCCGTGGCACTGAATCCGGACGAATCGGATACCCATGTGCTGCTGGCCAGGGTCTACTTGCAGAAGTCGGAGTGGGAGGCGGCCCGTGCCGCCCTCGCAGACGCGGCGTCGCACGGCGCCGATGAGGAAGAGCTGCTGCCGTTGCGGGCCGCGATTGCAGCCGGCAAGGGACTCGATGCACGGGCTGGCGATACCTGGCGCGCCTTCGCCCAGCGCTACCCGGCCAATGCGCTGGCCCGCACGGGGCACGCCTGGACGCTCCTCGAGTCCGGTGACGTGCAGGGTGCACGGGTCGAATTCGAGCAAGCCCGTGAGCTCGATCCGACGAACGCGTGGGCGGTCGAGGGGCTGGCGGTCACCAACACGAAACTGCTGGCGGTCCATCGCCGATGGCTCCGCATCGTCTGGGGTCGGGTGATGCAGCGTCGTGAAGAGACGATGATGATCGGCGGCGCACTGTTGTCATCGGTGAGTCTCGTACTGCTGGCCGCGGGGCAGGCAGGTATCGTTCTGTCGCTGGCGATCACTGCGGCGGGCGCCGCGTTGCCGGTACTGGATGCGTGGCGACGAGAGGTCGTGACGCGCTGACCCTCCCACACCGAAGGGATCCGTCATGACCGCGCCGCTGCAGGTTGCCCTGGTGGGGTATGGATTCGTCGGGAAGACCTTTCACGCGCCGTTGATCGCATCGGTTGACGGGCTCACGCTGCACAGTGTCGTCTCGAGTAATCCTGTCGGCGTCCAGGCCGATTTTCCTGATGCTCGAGTCACACCGGATCTGGCGGATGTCCTCGCCGATCCGGCGGTGGACCTGGTGGTGATCGCAACGCCGAATGCGTTGCACGCCAGGCAGGCGCATGCCACCCTCGATGCCGGGAAACACGTCGTCGTCGACAAGCCGTTCACGGTCACGATCGCCGAAGCCGAGGCCGTCTCGGCGCATGCCGCGCGGGTCGGGCGCGTGCTCTCGGTATTCCAGAACCGTCGCTACGACGCCGACTTTCTCACGCTGCGGAAACTGATCGCAGACGACGCACTCGGCACGGTCACGCAGTTCGAATCTCACTTCGATCGATTCCGACCGGAGGTGCGCGATCGCTGGCGCGAACGCAGCGGGCCTGGCGCCGGTCTCTGGTACGACCTCGGCCCGCACCTGATCGATCAGGCACTGCAGCTTTTTGGTACGCCACTCGGCATCACCGCCGATATTGCCGTGCAGCGTGCGGGAGCCGAGACCGACGACTATTTCCACGCGCTGCTTCGGTATCCCCGGCTGCGCGTGATTCTGCACGCGTCGACGCTGATGGTGGCCAGTGCGCTGCGCTTTTCCGTCCACGGCACGCGCGGCAGTTTTGTGAAGCAGGGGCTCGACAGTCAGGAGGATGCGCTGAAGGCAGGTCGGACCCCAGGCGACGCGACGTGGGGCCTCGATGCGCGACCCGGAACCCTGACGTCGGCGGACGGCGAACGTGTCGTGACGAGCAGCGTCGCAGGCGAGCCTGGTGACTACCGCCGCTATTATGCCGCGGTTCGCGATGCGATGCGATGCGTGGGACCAAACCCGGTGCCGGCGACGGACGCGCTGGCGGTGATGCGCCTGATCGAGGCAGGGATCAGCAGCGCGAGCCTGCGACAGGAAGTCGCTGCCGGCGGCTGAACCACTGCGCGCGAACTGTCGATCAGCCCAGCTCTTTCTGCAGTCGCTGCAGCAAACGCAGCGTGGAGCGAACGCCCTCCGGCTCCGGCGTGACGCTGCCTTCGTACTCGATGCCGACCCAGGACGAAAACTTCGCCGCCAGCACGATCTGCATCATGCGACGGTAGTCGGTGTGCGTCTCGTTGCCGCTGGCATCGAAATCGTGTGACTTGGCGCTCACTGCCTTGGCAAACGGCATCATCTCGGTCACCGCCTGATAGCGGTCGTAGTCGTAGAAGTTGCCAAAGTCAGGCAGTGTGCCCATGCGCGGATGATCGACGAGGGTCATCACGCCCACCAGCCAGTCGCCGTGCGACGAGAGTCCACCGTGATTCTCGACGATCACGTTCAGATTCATCGGCGCTGCGATCTCCACCAGTTGACGCAGGCCATCTGCGGCAAGCTTCTGCTGTTCGTCGGGTGTGCCGCTGCTCTGCGCGTTGACCCGGATCGTCGCACACCCAAGCGTCTTCGCCGCGTCGAGCCACTTCCGATGATTGTCGACCGCGAGCTTTCGTTTGGCCGCGTCGGGATCACCAAGTGCGCCTTCGCCGTCGCACATGATCAGGTGCTGGTAGACACCTTCGTCCGTCGCCCGTCGGTTCATCCCGGCCAGATAGGCCGCGTCGGTCGCCTTGTCCTTGAAGAAGACGTTCACGTACTCGATCGCGTCGATGCCGTAGTCCCGTCGCGCGACGCGCGCGAAGTCGAGATGGTCCATCTGCTTCGCGAACAGCGCCTTGTGAAACGACCACTGTGCGAGCGAGATCCTGAACGGCGGCGCAGCCGGCTGGCGCGCCAGCACTGGGAGTGACGCTGCCGCGACGGCGGCCTGAAGCAGGAAGGTACGGCGTTCCACGGTGCGCCCCGCGAAGGAAGTGACTGCGACCCAGTGTGGCGACGCATCGCCATCGGCCCGTTCGCTGCAATGCTGTCGTCGGACGCATGTCGGCGCAACCCGAAACGAGAGACCTCGGGGCTCAGGGCCTGAATTCGATCAGCACGGGGCAATCAGGCGCCTCGACCCCGCCCGCCGCGGCGTACATCCGCCGTGCCGCCGCGTTGTCGGTGTGGGTCAGCACCCACGCCGACTCGCAGCCGAGCGTCGCAGCATGGGCGAGGAGCGTCTCGAGGAGTTTCCGGCCGATGCCCTGATTGCGATACGCCTCGGCCACGGCCGCTTCGTTGATGAAGAGCTCGGGCGGCCTGTCAGGGTGCAGGTAGTGCACCCCACTGGCCATTCCGATGATCCGCGTGCCATCAAACGCCGCTGCGAGGTGATGCCGCGGGTCGGCAAAGAACTCGTCGCGCCAAGCCACCTCGATGACATCATCGAATACATCGTCGTCGAGATCGGTAAGGAGCTCAGCTTCTGTTGGTAAAAGCATACGGATTTCGATCATGCCAGTCGGACTCGGGGGCGGGTCGGAGAAGTCCATGCGCGCCGAGCGGCGGGGTGAGAAGACGTCACTGCGACCATCATTCGTGAGAAGTCTGCGCCGCAGTCACGGTTTCGGCAATCGAACCCAGCGCTGCGCGAATCCCGTTGGCGAGGTCCGCCTCGGCAGCGATGCCGGCTGCGTCGAGACGTCGTCCGTTCACCGGAATCGTCACCGCGTCTCCCGTCACGACCACCGTCGACATCGCGCATAACGTCTCCACCAGCGACGGCGGGCCGAACCGGGCAGCCGCGGAGGCACTCACGACACACGCCGGCTTGCCGGGCATCTCACTCCCGCTCACCAGCCAGTCGAGCAGGTTCTTGAACGACCCCGCCACGCCGTGCGCGTATTCCGGACACGAAATCAACAGCGCATCTGCGCCCGCCACCGCCGCGCGCAGCCGTGCGACGGAGACCGGCGGAACGATCCCGTCCTGATCGAGGTCAGGGTTGAAGTGGGGCAGCAAGCCGAGGCCGTCGAACAGTGTCACACGTGTCCCCGCCGGCGCCACCAGTGCGAAGGCTCGAAGCAGCTCGGTGTTGATCGAGCGCTCGCGGAGGCTGCCGGTGAGGGCGAGAATATGCATATGCATACTGTACCGCCGTGCGCGGCATGGTGTGCCAGTGCTGCGCCAGACATGCCATCTCGGTGGCCCGATCGCGCTCGCCCGCTTCGCGCGGCGCGATTGCATCGAGCGGAGCCTGCCTCTGGGGCGGCGGCACGACCCCAACGGCGTAACGGCAACGGCGTCAGGGCAACTGCTTAACCGCAACTACTTAACGCAAAGGCGCAAAGGCGCAAAGGCCAAGGGACTGCAGATGAATGGGAACAGCAGAAGCACAGCGCTGCTGCCGTTGCAGTTACAAACCATTCCTGCTGAATTCGCTGCTGACCATCACCTCGCGCCGAGGTGTCGGTATCCTGCAGACGACCTTGCGTCTTTCCGCCTTTGCATCCTTGCGCCTTTGCGTCAGGCAGTTCGCTCTTTGTTTGATCTTTCTGTACTCGACGAAGGCGGCACGTATCGCGAGGCGTTGCAACGCCGGCTCGCGTCAAAAGACGCGCTCGACTGCCACGACACTTCGGCGAGGCGACACTAG
>Ga0163144_10014600_pt1 | contig 16295 bp, 16 predicted proteins | sample OliLak19BULKMAT1_FD_123175 | JGI IMG/M metagenome (GOLD analysis project Ga0163144, IMG submission 123175) | Freshwater microbial mat bacterial communities from Lake Vanda, McMurdo Dry Valleys, Antarctica - Oligotrophic Lake LV.19.BULKMAT1 | ecosystem: Environmental > Aquatic > Freshwater >... | reverse complement strand
TTAAAGAAATACTGAATTTATAAAAATTGATTTTCAGACATATTTCAGGAAAATCACTATACTAGTTAGTATGAGAGTCCTTGTAATAGAAGATGAATATAAGATTGCAAACGCCATTAAGCGTGGTCTGGCCCAAGAGGGATATGCAGTTGATGTAGCCTATAACGGAGACGATGGTCTCGCAAATGCACTTGAGCCAAGCTACGATATTGTGATTTGCGATAGAATGCTCCCTGGCGGCTATGATGGAATAAGCATTGTGAAGCAGATGAGAAAAGAAAATATACGGACTGCAGTACTGATGCTCACAGCCAAAGATGCAGTAAGTGATAGAGTAGCGGGGCTCGATGCTGGTGCTGATGATTATCTTATAAAACCATTTGCTTTTGAAGAACTTTTGGCCCGAATTAGAGCTCTTACTCGTGGTGAGTCACAGAATAATAACTCACCTCAGCTAGTCTATAGGGACCTAGAACTAAATTTGATCACAAAGCGCGCTCGTAGGGCAGGGACAGAGATTTCACTTTCTCTAAAGGAGTTTTCGCTACTCGATTATTTGATGCGCAATCCTGAAGTAGTCCTCACGAAACAGCAGATAATTGAGCATGTTTGGGACTATGATGCTGACATACTGGAAAATAACGTAGAAGCATTTATTGGTATGTTGAGAAAAAAGCTAGACAAGCCATTTTCGGGACCATCGTACATTCAGACGATGCGTGGATTTGGGTATAAGCTTGAGGAATTGAAATGAAAGACTTATTTTCAACCGCACTGATGCGGCTTACTGTCGTTTACGTCACAGTATTAATCGCAGTGTGTTTGTTGTTTAGCGGGTTCATCTATACGCTTGCATCGAATGAAATTGATCGTACTAGCAGAAGACAGGTTGTCGGATTCAGAAACTTGCTCGGTAGATTCATCGTCGACGAACAAGAATCGGAAATATTGCGCAACCAAGAAGCTGATGAATCTCGTGCAAGATTACGCGCAAAGCTGACACTGGGAAATATGGCGGTCATAGCTGCTGGTACGGTATTTAGCTACTTTTTTGCGAGAAGAACACTTTACCCAATTGAAGAAAGTGTAAAGGCCCAAGAAAGATTTACGTCCGATGCTTCGCATGAACTCCGTACTCCGCTCGCTGCTATGCGCACTGAAATTGAGGTCGCACTTCGTGACCCGCGCCTAACAACTCAGGAGGCGAAAGAACTACTTGAATCAAACCTAGAAGAAGTCGCCACACTCCAGCTAATGACAGATAACTTACTATCACTCGCTCGAAATAAAGAGCTAGGCGAGCAAAAGATTACTGAACTCTCACGTGTACTAAAGTCAGCTACAAAAAATCATGCTCCAAAGATAAAAAAGGCAGGTATGACGTTCGAGGAAAAATATCAATCTGGGCTTAAGGCGATGATCAATAAAGACGCGCTACAGCAGGCAGTCGGGATACTGATAGATAACTCGATTAAATACGCAGGCAATGGCGCAAAAATAGAAGTTAAACTAGAAGAATGTGATGGCTACGGCCATCTGACTATATCTGATAATGGTATTGGCATACCCGATGATCAGCTCGAGTGTATTTTTCAACGATTCTATAAAGTCGATTATTCGCGCACTTCGTCCAAGCAGCAGGGTCATGGCTTAGGGCTATCGATTGCACAACAGCTAGTTGTGGCACTAAGAGGAAGAATAAGTGCAAGGAAAAACCATCGGGGTGGAGGAATAGAATTTTTGATCGAGCTACCGCTTTTAGTGTAGAATGACCTCATGAATCCAAATAGTCATAACCAAGAAATGCCTGCGTGGATCCCGAGGGCTACATTTACTGTTATCGCCTGTATTCTATCTGTTATAGCCGGGTTTTGGCTCATGCAAAAGCTTAGTGCACTTCTCGCGTGGTTTGTGACAGCTCTTTTCTTGTCATTTGCGATTGAGCCTCTCACGAACAAGCTGCAACGGCGCGGATGGCGACGTGGACGTGCGACTGCTTTCATCATCGTATCGCTATTTACTATGTTTGTCATCTTTGTGGGGTCAATGGTGCCGCTTGTTGTTTCGCAGGTACAGGATCTCATTCAAGATGCGCCAAGATTTGTGAATCAAATTAATGACTTTATGACGGCTAGATTTGGGGTTGTCCTATCTACGGACAAGCTTATCTCAAAACTCACAGAGCTTGGCTCGTCTTTTGGCGTGGAGGGAGACGACGTGGCATCAAATGTGATTGGTGTCGGAGGCAGACTTGTTGGTGGAATATTCCAGATATTCACGGTGGCGCTGTTTACGTATTATCTTGTTGTTGACGGACCGGGTATTCGCAGAAAAACCATGGCTATTATGCCTGCTCGTCAACAGAAAATATTCCTAGAAACCTGGGAAGTTGCTATTGAAAAAATGGGAGGTTATCTCTACGTACGGCTCATTCTTGCCGGGCTGTCGTCTTTGACTGCATTTATTGTGATGTCAATTGCAGGGGTTCCGTTCGCTTTGCCTTTGGCAATTTGGATTGGGCTACTGTCGCAGTTTATACCAGTAGTTGGTACGTATATAGCAGCAGCAGTACCACTCCTGGTCGCACTTTTGAATAGCCCTTGGAGCGCACTTGTAGTGCTTATCTATGTAATACTGTATCAACAGATCGAAAACTATATACTGTCACCAAAACTTACCGAAAGGACTATGCAGTTACACCCTGCCATCGCTATAGGAGCGGCAATTGCAGGTGCGAGTTTATACGGCCCAATAGGGGCATTCCTCGCTTTGCCGGCAGCTGCGATACTACAAGTTGTAGCGGCATCGTATATCAAGCGTCATGAGGTTATCGATGACGATGGTGATTTACTCGGTTTAAAGAGCATCCGTAAAAGCATTAGAAAGCAAAACGTGCGCCCCTAGGTGTATAATATACATACGAAACTCTTATGTATCTAAAGACCAGCTAATAAGGAGATCATATTGAAACATAGCCAAAAAGGTTTTTCACCACTATACATTGTCATTGCGCTCGTCGCAGTGCTAGTTGTAGGCGGAGGTTACTATGCTGTGCGCCATAAAAATGAACTAAGCGATAGTACGAATAATGCACTCGCAAGAACAGTAGACGAAACAGTGGCGAATGGTACACCAGAAAATGCCATCAAAGCGGTCGCCGAACAAGTAGCGACAGAAATCTCCGCAGAAAATACCGCTATGAGGCTTGAGGAAGAGGCTACCGAGCTTGAAGGTTCTTATATTGATAATCTAGAAGGGACTGCAAATGAAGCAAATCTATAAAGTAACGTTTGTTGCGGTGCTATCCACTTTCGCTTTTGGATTATTTTCTGGGCAGGTATTCGCGCTCGAAGGTAGTGAGGGAGGCCAGACAAGCTCTAAAATTCAAGAAATACAGACTATCCAAGACAAAAAAAGAGCTGAAGAGACATCTAGACTCTCTAAGCTTTGTAGCAAGTATGCAAATACTCGAATAAATACTGATTTAGAAGATAAACGGAATAATCTTAGCGAGAGGCTTCGTGAGCGTGACGGAGATTTATCAACTAGGCGTACAGATTGGGACGCAAAACGTACCGAAGCACGAACAATTGCTGATGAAAAACGACAGGAGCATTACACAAAGCTACTCCAGCAAGCAGTGAGTGAGACTCAAAAAGCGGCGATTGAGCAGTTTAAGAGCACTGTTGAGACTGCAGTGGTTGCGAGAAGGACGTCTCAAGATACTGCCAGAGAAGAATATCGTAAGGGTGTAGATATGGTCACTTCGGAACGTAAGACTGAGCTTACAGATGCTTCGACAGATTTTAAGCAGTCGGTTGAGGCTGCTCTTGCAAAGGCGAAGTCTTCTTGTGAAAATGGTACGCCACTTGATACAGTAAAGGCTACATTAAAAGCTGATTTAGAACTCGCAAGGGTAGAACTCAAAAACGCAGGTGAGTCGGCTCCAGACGTGTCTGAATCGATAAAGGCCTTAGTTGAGAAACGAAAAAACACGCTAGAGGGAGCTAAAGCTACTTTTGCAGCAGCGCTTGAAAAAGCAAAAGCAGATCTAAAAGAAGCGCTTGCCCGTGAAGACGTCCCTGCTATTCCTTAATAGTTAGACAACCCGAACAAATTCCACTGAGCTCGACTTTGTGCGAGGTAAGTGTGAAATTCTCATTTTCGGCTATAGCAGTTAATAGCTCCTCTAGTTTGTTTTGTTCTACGTCCGTATGACGACCACATTTTGTACACACAATATGGTGGTGGTGTGGCAAGAATATCTCACTGAGCTCAAGTTTATATTTGAATCCTTGCTGTATACGGTTAACGACACCCAGATTTTCGAGTAACTCGACTGACCGGTAGACACTTGCTCTATCGCATGGAGCGCTACGGATAATAAGCTGAGATATTGTCTGAAGACCATATGTATAGAGCATTTCAAAAACGAGCAGTCGGGGAGTCGTGATGCTGTAACCGTTAATCTTTAATAGGCTCATGAACTGTTTTCGTGCTGATTCCATATATTGAATATTATATATAATTGCAACAGAATTGCAAAAAATTGCGATCAGTCCTAAGATTGTTTTATGACAAATGCAAACTTGCTCCATGTAATACTATTTTCATTGATTGGTGGGATTTTATCGCTTGCCGGCGGGGTTGTACTATTAAAAACTAACGCATAATATTTAAAAATATTTACTATTTACTCCGTGCCATTTGCAGCCGGTGCACTGCTTGGGGCGGTATTTCTTGACCTTTTGAAAGAGGGCTTGGAGATGTCTGACATAGATACGGTATTGGTTTCAGTACTTGGCGGAATAGTAGGGTTTTTTGCCCTAGAGCGGGTAACGCATTGGTTCCATCATCACCACGAAGAAGATAACGTCTCGAGGAAGAGTCCACTGCTAATAATTATTGGAGATACTCTACATAATGCGCTAGACGGTGTTGCGATCGCAGCCAGCTTTCTCATCAGTGTACCGACAGGGATCGTGACAACAATTGCAGTCGCCGCACATGAGATACCGCAAGAAATTGGTGATTTCGGAGTTCTGCTATCAAAAGGACTCAGTAAAAAACGTGTTCTACTAGCGAACATACTAAGTGCGCTTGCAACGACGGTTTCTGCTGTACTTGTATTTACACTAGGAGATGCGGATAAGTTGCCGCTTGGTGTATTGTTTGGTGTGAGCGCGGGATTCTTGCTCTATATTGCACTCAGCGATCTCATACCAACCATTCATGAAAAGCCATCAAAAAAGGGCAAGCTTGACAAACAACTCCTTTTCTTACTAGCAGGCATCGCGACTGTTTGGGTGGCAGTGTATATTTCTCATGGGTTTATTGATCCTGGTCATAGCGACGAACCGATTTGTGTAACCGAAGTGGAATGTATCGATAATCACGCCGAGTAATAGAGTACGCCGGAGACTTCCTGTAGAATAGACTTTATGAATGAAGTACTAATTGGTTTAGGGCTCGTGAATGTCGTAATGTTGTTTATGATTATTCAAAAAAAGAGTGGATCTACAGATAAGACACTCCGGGAAGAAATGTCACTAAACCGTAAAGAGATAAGTTCTCAACTAAAGGAAGTGAGCGACTCGCTCGATAAACGTATCGCTACTGTTCAGCAGGGCCAACTAGACGGAATCCGCAATATGACAGAAGTTGTTGAGAAGAAGCTCACGCTACTACAACAAGATAATTCTGAAAAGCTCGAAAAAATGCGTGCGACGGTGGACGAAAAACTTCAGAGTACTCTAGAAAAAAGACTCGGCGACAGCTTTAAAATGGTGAGCGATCGTCTCGAACAAGTCCACAAGGGCCTCGGTGAAATGCAAGGGTTAGCAGTTGAGGTAGGTAGCTTTAAGAGCCTCATGACAGGCATCAAAACGCGAGGTACTTGGGGTGAAGTACAGCTTGAGAGTCTACTTGACCAAGTTTTTATTAAGGATCACTATCAGAAACAGGTAACTGTTTCTGACAAAGCAAGGGAAGTAGTCGACTTTGCAATAAAGTTACCAGATAAGAGTTCTGAAAAAGGTTTTATCTACTTGTCGATAGATGCAAAGTTCCCTCTAGAAGACTACCAGAGGCTCGTAGCTGCTCAAGAAGCTGCCGATCCGGTCTTAGTCGAGCAGGCATCAAAGGCGCTTGCTAGCAGGATTAAATTGGAAGCAAAAAGTATCAAAGAAAAGTACATATTTCCTCCTGCTACGACTGATTTTGCTGTTTTATATGTGCCAACAGAGGGTCTCTATGCGGAGATCCTGCGCTACCCTGGACTATTTGAAAGCCTGCAAAGTGATTATCGCGTTACGGTGGCCGGCCCTACCACAATCGCAGCCATACTGAGCAGCTATCAGCTCGGTTTTCGAACACTCGCAATCGCAGAACAAACAAGTCATGTGTGGGAAATGCTAACAACAATCAAGGGCGAATTTGGAAAGTTTGGTGACCTACTTGAGAAAACCAAAGAAAAACTAGACTCCGCGTCCAGGACAATTGAAACAGCAACCACCAAGTCGCGCACCATCGAGAAAAAATTATCGAAGATGGAACAACTAGAGACAAAGACAGTTGAACTTCTAGAAGATTAGTCACTTAACAGGTCGATTGTGAGTGCTGCTGTCCAGGAGAAATCGGCTGCCCCAAGAGGGTTGCCGTGGAGTGCAGAAAAGTATTCGTATGGACCGTGGAGATTGACAAGCTCGAGCGTTTTTTCAGTAATCATCGAAGCTTCCTTATGAAAGCCGTAGCGCTTTAGGCCATCGATCATCAGCCAGTTTGTGTTGACCCACGATGGACCTTGCCAATAGCGTACTTCGTCAAAGTTTGCTCCATTCATAGGGACGCTAGGAATGGGGTGGTTGAGTCCAAAGCTCTTTCTGTCCATGAGACACTCGACAATGCGGTTGGCTTGATCTTTGGTGATGGCGCCGGAGTAGAGCGGTAAAAGAGATGCGATAGTCGGTTCTTTTAGTAGATCGTGCGTGATAAAGTCCCTCGAAAAGAAAAAGCCTGTCTGTGCATCCCAACATTTTTGGAGTGAAGAAGATTGCTTTTCTATTTTTTGCCCTAGACCCTCTGGCATTTTCATACGCGCTTCTTTGTATAAGTCGATAAGTATCGAATTATTACGGGCCAAAATACTATTAAAACCAACATCTTCGATACAAAAAAGTGACCGATGAAGTATTTTGGTGATGTCATATGATTTTCGCTTAAATCTGCGAACCATATCAAAAATGATGAGCGCTTCTGTATTGGTGATGCGCTCTCCGGGAGGTAAGTAGCGAGTGTCCCGCCGGAATAAGCTTACTAGTCCGTCTAGGTGTAGCTTTTCAAGTAAAGCAATCCACCATGGTTTACTGTGCTCGTGAAGTTGCCCCATCCAGGGAGGGGAATTGTCGAGTCCTGTTTCCCAGGGATGAATTTGTAGGGTTAGGCCTTCTTCGTGTGGATCGCGTTCAGTCATTAGCCATTCGTGGTAGAAGGCGATTTTTGGGACCACTTTTTTATAAAAAGCGACACGCTTTGTTTTTGAAAGTTTTTCGCCGATTCTCATAACAGCTTCTGCTACAAGAGGGGGCTGTGTTATGCCGGACGTCGCGACATGGTCTGGTGAATATGGACTCGATTTACTTAACCAGACATTTCTATCCGCACGGTATCTTTTTGCACCATCAAAGATCATATTGGGGATCATGCCGTTTGACCATTGACCTTCAAGAAGGGAATCAATTTCTCGGATAGCTCTGTCAGTATCGAAATGGCGGATGCCAATGGCTGTAAAACAACTGTCCCACAGCCATTGGTGAGGGTAGAGGTGGGGTGCTGGCATAGTATGATCCTTGTTGCGGTTCAAATCTAGGACATCACGACAGATTTTTATGAGATGCTTATGCTCCATTGCATAAAAGTATACCCAATTTCATTCTTGGGGCATAGGGTGGACAAAGACATACCATATATTGTCGTATGCTAATAAATGGTATACAAATAATAGTTGATGCCGACCGAAGGTATCTTTTAAAACTATTGACACAGCATAGTACCTTGTAGTAAAAAGGTAGTATGAATGATGATTCTACTACGAACGAAATCCGTAAAGGATTACTGGTCCTCGCCGTGTTACAGGTGATTGGTAAAAAGAAGTCATACGCTGCAGAAATTCTTACAGCACTTAATACTTCGGAGTTTGCCACGCAAGAAGGAACGCTCTACCCGCTACTCAGCCGCTTAAAGAGAGACGGTTTGATAGATCACGAATGGGTTGAAAGTGTGAGTGGGCCGCCCAGGAAGTACTACAGCCTGAGCCAGTTCGGGCTAGAGCGCGCAAATGAGCTACTTGGGTATATGGGTAAGTTACAAATACAGCTAAAAACACTTCGTGGTGATAATAAAGGAGGCAAGTCATGAATCGTACAGAAAGTGTCAGTATAGGTAGAAAAGGGTTTATCTGTGACCAGGATGCATACAAGGTTTTGCAAGACTACCTGATGCGAAGCGAAAAGGCGTTATTGGATGATCCTGACCAAAAAGAGATATTGACTGATTTAGAGCTGTCAATGGCTGGACACATCACTGAGACGAGTGGTGATCTAGTTGTCGATAAGGCAACTGCAGAACATGTCATTGCACGTATGGGAGAAGTTGAAGGCGAAACACAAGCAGCAGATTCCGCAACAAAGGCTGAAGCTAGTCCTGAGAGTTCACGGGATGATCTTTCATTTGCTGATCGGCTGAAAGGTATGATTAAAAAACCACTCTATAAGGATCACGAGCGAGAAATAGCTGATGGTGTATGTGCTGGAATTGCAAAAGAACTAGATGTTGATCCGGTATGGGTGAGGCTGGTGTTTGTGGGCATCACCCTTATCACGCAGGGATTCGGAATTATACTCTACATCGTACTGTCTATAATTATGAAAGAGGAGTCGACGTACAAAAAGAAGACGGCTGGAGAAGTTGTCGACAATATCCGCGAGAAGTTAACTAAAACCGCTAATAACGCCAGGCCCTACGAACGAGCGCTTCGAAAGCTTATCGTAGGGATCATCATAGTTATATGGACGATTCTGCGGGTTTTTGTATGCCTGGTGCTCGTTGTTGCGAGTATCGCATGGGCAAGCTATTTGTTCTTTATGCTCAATACGCCAGATCAGGTTGCTATATTTAATGGAAGACCTGGTTGGTTAGAGTTTGTCACCGTGTTCAGCGGAGGGCTCGTGCTACTCATCCCTCTTTTTGAACTATTGGTCGCTATGTTTAAGCCAAAGGTCGGTAGATCGCGTATGTCATTGGCTCTTTGGAGCATCTGGGCATTGTCGCTGATTGCATTTGTTGCAGGTGCTATAAATGTTTATCCGAAAGTCGAAAATTATCTAAAAACCGAACAGCCAAAGAATGACTTTGTGTACTTACAAATGGTTGGCGATGAGATAGCTTCACTATGTATAAGCCCACTCGGGACCTGTTCTGACGATCTGCAATTGCTGACTTATGAGCAGATTTGCGGCAGTAGGTATATGACAATATATGATATGGACGATCGTCCTGAATGGCAAAGTCGCCAGTGGATGCCGGTATTCGAATCATTTGCATACCCTGTGAGCCAAGAGGTTTACTGTAAGCGTGTAACGGATATACTAGATGCGAATGGTTCGGGTAATAGAATAATGTTTGCAAGACAGGTCCTGAACGATAGAGCCTATGTGAGTAACTACGAAATTTGGCAGTTGGAGTATATGACAAACCGTTAGCGGAAGTTGGTGAAGATGACAGGAAAGTCGAAATCAGTTTCACGGACGAGTTGCATCGCCTCTTGCAGAAGATCTTTCTTGTCGCTCATGACTCGTACTTCCTCACCCTGGATCTGGGCTTTGACTTTTGGGAGCTTTTCGCGCAGAAGTGCGGTGATTTTCTTGGCTTTTTCTTGATCGAGGCCTTTTTTGAAAGGGATATCCCAAATCATCTTCATATTTGAAGTGATTGGTTCTTTGGAAACGTCGTAGGTTTTTTGGCTGACGCCTCTAATAGCACTTTTTTTGCGAACCATATCAATAACAGCATCAAGATGGAATTGGTTACCACCAATAATTTTAAAGCCTGTTTTATCGGCATCGAGCCAGTCTATTTCGGTCGGTGTATCTTTTAAGTCGTAGCGAGTGCCTACTTCTCGTTGAACTTGGTCGAGAACATTGTTCATCTCGCCTTTGTCGTATTCGCTTGCTATATCAAAACTAGAGTTACTTGCCATATAGCTATGCTAGCACATCGTCTAATATTGTGGTAAAATAAACTTACAAGTTTTAGGGACGGAAGTACGCAGATTGTCTTGGTGCTGACAGTTGTGCGTATGAGGTACTACGAGCATTAACTTGCTCCTCTGCGGGTGCGCTAAGCCGTATCTGAGAGTAAAACTAGTTCTCATGACGAAGGCTGCGACCGGAGTCATTTACTGTCCCTGCCCCTCCTAACCTGGAACGTTAGGAGGGGCTCTTCATTTTTAGTGAAAAAGTGTTCACTGACCTTTTTGGGCTGAAGCGTCATGATGAAGATACTATGAAAACAACTATATCACCAGAACAAGGCTATCGAGATTTCGATTTGCCAGCAGAGCATTTACTAGAAGGGCACCACTTTGTACCCGCTAAGGCACATGACCTGGCAGAAATTGAGCGGCGACGTGAGTTAAGCCCCGGAACACTCATTACTGAGACACAGGCCCGTGGGCTGTTGGTCGCAAAAAAAATATTAGAAAACGTGGATGACGAAGATGCACTGATGTTTGCCGCTGATACACTTTCTATCGCGGGAATTAATACTGCTTGGTATTCGTATGCACAGAACAGTGATGTTATGAGACGCCGGCTGAAGTTGCCTATAATGACTCACCTGCGGCTTCGGTCACCTGATTCGATTGTAGACGACGTGGTCGAGGCGCTTGGTAAGCAGATCAACCGTGCAGGACAACTAGCCGTTGCGACTGATTGTCGGCTTCGATCGGAGGGTCGCCATCAGAAAGAACTAGGTGTGGGCGTTGGTAATTTGTCGCTCAAGCTTGCGATGCTTGAGCCAGTCGTGGCGGGAGCATTTTACGATGTAGGTAGTTCTGAGGGGCTATCTCAAGAAATCGCGAGGACCCAGTGTCTAAGGCTACTTAAAAAGGCCAAAAATATGTACAGAAACGTCAAAACGCACCCTAGTATTGCTCAGCTAAGTGATCCGTATAGCGATTTAGCTGTGTATTGGCACAGAAATGCGCCTGGAAGTGCTCAAAGTGCTGTGGTTGATGCCCTGAGCGCTTAATTTCCAACAACTTCGTCTATAAAGAAGGGGTAGTTCCCGCCTGAGATAGCTTCTAGTAGTATCGGCATATTTGGAAGTAAGTTTTCATCGGCGGAATTAATCTGCTGTGACCAAAAATAGTCAGCAGAATCATCTTCAGGGCTGAGCAACCCACCGCTATCTTCGCATAGTAATATAGTAAAGTTAACGAATCCATCAACGACACCGTTGGCAGTAGTGCGAAAAAATCCAGACCCTATAACCGAAAATGTCCCACTGAGGCTTGTCTTTTTCGTTAGCTCATTGGATGCTCGATCGGTTACCCCTGCAGTTGAGTCAGGTATCGCATGCATAAATCCTACTTTGTCTTTGAGTGGGTGAGTTTTTCTTCTGTAGAGCAGCCAACCATTTTCGGCGTGATACACTACGAGGTAGAGCACCGAGAAAGCCCTCAGTGATATCTTTTCTGGAGTCTCGCTCATCCTGCGCCATAGCTTTTCTCCCGAGGAGGTCAACCTATATAGCCCATCAGAAGTTTTTTCGACAAATTTTTCGCGTATCGTTGCTTTTAGGTGGTAGGTGAAGAGCTTATTATCTAGCTCAGGGTCCTTTAACTCAGTAAAGCTGAGTGCACTGGCGGACTTTAGCTTTGTAACGATACTGCGCTGTATGTGGTGATCGAGCATATCTATATGATAAGTAATAAATGAGAAATAATATAATAATTAGCAGGAAGTAGAAAATGTCTCACACGAAATTGTGGTTGATTTATGGGAGTTAATGTTGTAATATACGTCTACTTCGTTTGAGAGTAATCTCCGAGGTGTTTTTTAACAGGTAGTAGTAAAAATAGAGGATCAGAGCTGTAAGTAGTTAACGAAACTATTTGCACATCTGATTCTCGGGGCTATAGCATAATTGGTAATGCTGTAGGAATATCAACCTACATTATGAGAGTTCAATTCTCTCTAGCCCCACCCCGCACATGTAGTTCAGGGTAGAACGCTCGCCTGCCAGGCGAGAAATAGGGAATCGATTTCCCACGTGTGCACTGTTCGTTTTTCGATCAATAGTCTGCATGCAAGACTAGCGACAATCAAGAGCGAACATTTTCTTGGTGATCGGCAACGCTTCGAGCGACCCGATCACTGAATTCTTGCATGAGCTCGGAAGTAATACTTACGGATACATGCGAGGTGGCTTGGCTCGAGTGCGGGGTGTCGCAAGACTCCCTGCGCTCGAACCTTCCATTACTCACTACCTGTCATCACTTGAGTTCATAACCATTTATGACCTGAAGTAGTGCAAAAATCTACTTGTATCCTCTACTAATTGGGGGTGTATAATACTACATAAGGGAGAGACGAGGTGGAGTTACACTAAATCCTCCCATAAAGCGGCCATCTACGGCCGTTTTAATTTACCCACTCGCATATCAGATCTCAATCTGGTATAATTGATTTTAATCGGTGGGAAATCACTAAATATTAGTACGTAAGTAAAGGTATATTCATGTCTAAAACACTCAAATTGTCAGTAACAAAACGTGAAGTCGTTGGTAAAAAAGTAGCTGCTCTTCGCAGAAGCGGACTTTTGGTTGGAAATATATTTTCAAGAGGCAATGCTTCTACTGCAATCCAGGTAGATTATGAAGTTATGCGCAAGATGGTTCTTCAGGCTGGGTTTAACCACCCGATTGACCTTACTGTTGAAGGCGAAGGTGACCACCTCGTACTAGTAAAAGAGATTACTCGCGACCCGCGCACAAACCTGCTCCAACATATTGCTTTTCATGAAGTACGACGAGACGAAAAAGTTGAAGCTGAAGTACCAGTTGAACTTATCGGTACAAGCCCAGCAGTACTTGCTGGAAACATCATCCTCACAGTTGATAACACGATTCTTGTGTCTGCTAACCCGATGAGCCTGCCAGATCACCTTGAGATAAGCGCAGAACTACTTGCTAACCCAGATGACCTTATTCAGGCCAAGGATCTTAAACTCCCTGAAGGCGTAGAGCTCGCCGATGACCCAGATAAGGTTGTCTTTAAGGTAGATGTTCCTCGTTCACAGGTTGAAGAAGAAGTTGAAGAAACGACTGAAGCTGATGCTGTTGCTGCAACGCTTGAAGCAAGTGGTGACAAAAAATCTGAAGAAGAGTAGAGTACTGATAAGCATAAAAATAGGGGATTAGCGTGCTCGGCGCGCATACGAGATGAAATCTTTAGGAAAAATATTTACCTTTGCTTCTAGCCTGTGGCGTTACTACGTAGTTATTGCTTTTTTGACGATCATTCTCAGTGTGATGCAACTACTCATGCCAGTATTAACGGGCCAGATGATAGATGTTTTGCAGGATAGTACAAGTTCTGACCTTCGGCAGATTGTCATACTCATACTGCTACTTTTTGCTATGGACGCAAGTAGTGGCTTGATCAACAATTTCAACGGTTATCTTGGTGATCGTATGGGGGCAAAGCTTCATAAGATTCTTGCCGGTAGGTATTTTGAGCATCTGACCACGCTCCCACAGAGTTATTTCGACCAGGAACTTTCCGGGAAAATAATCGGTCGGCTCAACAGGGGTACTCAACAGATAAGCCAGTTCGTGAATATGTTTGCTAACAACTTCCTGCAGTTTGTGATCACCACAATCCTTGCTCTTGCACTTACGGTACGTTATTCGTGGCTTGTAGCGCTCGAGCTGGCACTCCTATACCCGATTTTTATTGCGATGACGGTTATGACGACGAATAAATGGCAGAAGTGGCAGGGCGAGCGGAATCATGCACTTGACACTGCAGCAGGTAGATTTGCAGAGAGCATCGCAGGTATTAAGGTGGTAAAAAGCTTCATCCAGGAGCCTAGAGAGCTAAAATACTTTGGTAAGTATATGTCGAAGTTTGTCGAAGTCGGTCAGCCCCAGTCAGTCTATTTTCATACACAAGATACCATCCGTCGTTTGATTCTTGCGGCTATATTTTTGGCTGTATATCTCACAATATTTATACAGGCAGTAAATGGTCAAGTATCGAGCGGTGAAGCGGTTACCCTAATGCTGCTTGCGTACCAAATGCGCATACCGATATTCTCGATAAGTTTTCTCGTTGATGGAACTCAGAAAGCAATTGCTGACAGTAAAGACTATTTTAAGGTGATGGATGAAAAGCCTGAAATTGAAGATATTGTAGATGCAAAAAAGATTGAAATAAAAAAAGGCGCAATTGAGTTTAAAGATCTTGCGTTCGGATATACCAAAGATAGTCTCGTGCTCAAAAATATCAGCTTCCAAATAAAGCCAAACTCAAAGATTGCGCTTGTAGGAGAAAGTGGCGAGGGAAAGACGACGATCACAAGTCTTTTACTGAGACTCTATACACCGTCGAATGGTGTAATTACTATAGATGGCCAAGATATATCTCAAGTGTCCCAGAAATCGTTACGGGCAGAAATTGGAGTTGTGTTTCAAGATCCGACATTGTTTAGTGGTACTATCAGAGAAAATATCGCATATGCGAATCCGAAGGCGAGTGAAGCGACTGTTATCGAAGCGGCACGTGATGCGAACGCTCATGAATTTATTAAGAAGTTTGAAAAGGGCTATGATACAGAAATCGGCGAACGTGGGTTGAAGCTCAGCGGTGGACAAAAACAACGCATCGCGATTGCAAGAGCAATACTCAAGGATGCACCAATACTTGTGCTGGATGAGGCGACGTCAAGTCTTGATAACAAGAGTGAGCTACTCGTTCAGGAGGCGCTAGAGAGACTAATGAAAAATCGCACCACTATAATAATCGCTCACAGATTGAGCACTATTCAGAACGTTGATACAATCGTGACACTTCATGAAGGCCATGTAGGTGAGATTGGAAGCCCGAGGGCTCTTGCAAAGACGAATGGCATATATGCACGACTACTTTCATTGAGTAAACTAAAGAGTGCTGAACAGGTTAAGAAAGCATTGTCGGAATTTGACCTAAAAGTATAGGTGGGTGTACAATTAACTTAACTAGTTAAGTACAAGGAGTCCTAGCACTATGAAGAGTCCCGCAAAATTGACCATCTGGCAGAAGGTAGGTATGTTTTTTTATACAAAAAGAGCCTTTACTCTATTTATTTGGTTAAGTGTTGTAGTGCTCGGCATCATGAGCTACACGTCGTGGATGCGTAAGGAAGGATTTCCATCAATAAATGTACCTATTGGAATTGTTCAAGTAGTAAGTTTTGATAAAAGCGCTGCTGAAGTAGACGCTTCGTATGCGCAACCGATACTACGCGAGCTAAAAAACGTTGACTCTGTGAAGGATGTCTCGTCCACCGCTACAGACCAAGGTGCCTCGCTGGTTGTAGCATTTGATGACGGTACTGACGTCCAGGCAGAACTTGATCGAATCAAAGCCGATCTATCTTCAAAGTTGCCACAGGGTTCTTCACAGGTTTTGTATATAAAACTTGAGGCCGGTAAGCTCACTGAGCAAGGTGAAGATATTTTGGTGAGTGTACATAAAGAAGGTTTAAGTCCTGCAGAACTCGATGCTGCTGCGGATAAGCTTGTTCCATTACTAGACGATGGTTTACGACTTTCGGCTGGGGCACGTACGGTAAGGTTGGTCGAGAAAGTTGACACGCCAGATGGTTCAATAGAGCAACAGGTACGATTTGACAGATTTTATGATAGCAGCACAGGAGCCATCGAGCCGGCTAGTGTTGTAGCTATACGGGGTGTCGATGGTGTCGATCAGCTAGAGCTGTTTGATGAAGTAGAGCTTTTCCTTAGAGGTGATGTGGTAAAATCTATTGGCGCAAGTGCCTCAATAAGTGCTGATTTTGCGGAAGGCATTAGGGAGCAAGTTTCTGGGTTGCAACAGAATCTACTCGAAGGGCTGATTGCCGTTCTCGTCGTGAGTTTTGTACTCATTTCGCTACGAGGTTCAATTATCACAGCACTCGCCATGACGACAACTGTTCTAACGACAATTGCCACGCTCAATATCATTGGCTATACG
>Ga0163144_10014598_pt1 | contig 16296 bp, 11 predicted proteins | sample OliLak19BULKMAT1_FD_123175 | JGI IMG/M metagenome (GOLD analysis project Ga0163144, IMG submission 123175) | Freshwater microbial mat bacterial communities from Lake Vanda, McMurdo Dry Valleys, Antarctica - Oligotrophic Lake LV.19.BULKMAT1 | ecosystem: Environmental > Aquatic > Freshwater >... | reverse complement strand
TTCTTGTATTCATCGCACACCGCGATGATTCCCTCGGCCGTGAGGTCCGTGTCCTGGCGGGCGTTGAACTTGGTCTTGACCTTGGCGAGGGCTTCCTCGAAGTGCTTGTGGTCGATGCCCATGACCACGTCGCCGAACATGTCGATGAGGCGGCGGTAGGCGTCGTAGGCGAAGCGCTGGTTGCCGGTCGCCTCCGCCAGGCCCACCACCGAGGCGTCGGTGAGGCCGAGGTTCAGAATGGTGTTCATCATGCCCGGCATGCTGACGGCCGCGCCCGAGCGAACCGAGACAAGCAGCGGGTTGGAAGGGTCGCCGAAGCGCTTGCCCGTCTCCATCTCCACCATGTTCATATTGAAGCGGACTTCGTTCATCAGGCCGTGCGGCAGGCGCTGACCCGCCTTGTAATAGGCGTGGCATGTGTCCGTCGTGATCGTAAAGCCGGGAGGCACCGGCAGACCGATCGAGACCATCTCGGCAAGGTTCGCGCCCTTGCCGCCCAGCAGGAGCTTCATGGAGCCGTCGCCCTCGGCCTTCTGCTTGCCGAAGTAGTACACCATCTTGCCCGGCTTCGCACGCATCTGCGGGCTGGTCGTCACCGCCACGCCCACCTCGGCCTTCTTGTCCACCTTCTTCAGCGTCTTCTTCACGACCTCGGCGCCCGAGTGTTTCACGGTCCCGTTCTGATGTGCCGTGTCGTTGGAGGTCGAGCGGGATTTGACAGCAGTCTTGGGCATAACGTGGCTTCCTTCGAAAGGGTGGCGGATGATCCGCCGCGTGCCCGCGGCGAACAACCCAAACCCCTTTTCGCCAGTCATGGAACCCCCAAGGGGCCCCAGAACCAACGAAAAGGCTTCTCGCACCCTTCTAGCGACCAAACCCCCGGGAACTACCACTGTGGTTCGTACCCTGTTCGGTCTTTGTGCGTTGATTGGCCGGTATTCGGTCTGGAGGGCTGGCCTCCAACACCCCGACCGAATGATTCTAGGGAGGCATCTCGCTCGTTTCGACCGCTCCAACCCTTCCGAACGCACGAAAATCAGATCGTAAACCCCGATGACATCATCCCTTGATCCACTTTTTAAGACTCCAACGCTCGAAGCGCTTCCTTGGGACGTATCGCCGGCCGACATTTTGCACCGCTGGCCCCGATCCGAGGCCCTCTGCGTGCTTTGGTCGGGCGAGGCCGGGCCCTCGAGCCGCTGGGTCTCCTTCGCAAACCCCGCCCGGCGCATCACCTTTGGTGCCGCGGCCAAGGCGACTGAACTGCTGGATTTCTTTTCCGACCTCCCGATGTCGCCCAACTCGGGCCACGAATCCCCCCAGTCCGACCATCCGCCCTTCCGAAGCGGCTGGATGGGCTGGATGGCCTACGAGGTGGGTGGGCTGCTCGAACCCGCCGCCGTCACCGGGCCCCCAGCGGCACCCCCGGGCAGTGGCCCGCTCATGGAATGGTTCCGGGTCGAGGGTGTTCTGGCCTTTGACACCCACCAGCGTCGCTGGTGGAGAACCAACGGTGACCGATGGCACCTGCCTTCACCGGTGGCCGACCAGGCCTTCGGGTTCACCACTGGCCCCGCCGCGGCCGACGATCCTGCGGCGTACGCCAGGGCGGTCAGCCGAACCATCGAATTTACCAAGGCGGGAGACATCTACCAGGCGAACATCACCCGCGAAATCGCATGGCCGTTCAAGGGCTCGGGCCGCGGCCTGTTCGGAGCGTTGATGCGTGAGTCCTCGCCTTGGTTCGGCGCGTACTTTGAGGCGGATGATCCGTGGGCCCGGCGCATCATCGCATCGGCCAGCCCGGAACTGTTCCTCTCATTTGACGCTGCCACGCGCGAAGTGTGCACGCGGCCCATGAAGGGAACGGGCGGCTCGGCGACCGCCCTCCGCGATTCCGTCAAAGACGCTTCGGAACTCACCATGATCGTCGACCTCATGCGGAACGATCTGGGACGGGTTTGCACCTCCGGGAGCGTTCGGGTCGAAGACCACCGGGCCATCGAACACCACGGCGGTCCTAACGCGGGCCTTTTGCAGACCACCACCACCGTGCGGGGCACCCTTGAGGCCACGCGAACCCACGCCGATCTCATCCGTGCCGCGTTCCCCGCCGGGTCGATCACGGGGGCACCCAAGATCCGGGCCATGCAGATCATCCGTGAACTCGAACAGCGCAACCGGGGCGTCTATTGCGGAGCCATCGGCGCGATCGACGACAGCGGTTCCCTGCAACTTTCGGTCGCGATCCGTACGGCCTGCATCGTCGGCACGGCCATGGACGGACCGGGCGCGACCACGACGGACGGCGTTGATGGCACGCTGACCTACGGCGTAGGCGGTGGAATTGTCACCGACAGTGACCCGGCTGCCGAATGGCGCGAGACCGATGCCAAGGCCGCGGCCATCCGACGAATCGCCGATGCCCACGGCTCAGCAGACGCAACAACCGAATCCGAATCCGGGCCGCCTAAGGAGTGACCCATGCCGCCGCGTCTCCGGACAGACCTTGTCGATGTCTATGTGGTTCGCATCGATGGCCCATCGCGCAGCGCGGCATTTCTCCAACTGCATCGATGCGGGGGATCGCTCGCGGGCACGTGGCAACCGGTGATGGGGCACATCGAAGCGGGCGAAACCGCGCTGAGAGCCGCCTGCCGCGAACTCGCCGAGGAGACGGGCTTACAAATCGATCCCGCCGATCTAACGGCCTTGGAACAGGTCTATCCGTTCTTCCTTCCGGAAACCGACGAGGTGGTGCTCAGCCCCCGGTTCTGGGTGGTCGTTCCCGAAGGCTGGGAGCCGGTGCTCAACGCGGAACACGATGGGGCGCGGTGGGTGAGCGCGATCGATGCGGACCGGCGGTTCATGTGGACCGGGCAAAGGGCCTGCTGCCGCGACATTCTGCATGCACTCAGCGACTGACGGCGAGAGCCGTCAAGGCGTTTTCAACGTGCCTTCCAACTCGGCGAGTTCGCGTTCAAAGCCGCTGGAAAGAATGGGGAAGCGGCACCAAGTTTTCGGATCCAGGTTATGGTCGTCAAGATGAAAACTGGGCGCATAACGCTCCCGCTTCCACTGGTTGCGGCACCACAGACGGAAGAACTTCGCGACAAACCCGACCAGTGTGGCGCGCTCAATCGGTGCGCCAGAAGCCTGCAGCGCGCGGACCACTTCGGCCGGCGCGAGTTTCCCGGTGATCGCGAGGTCCTCGATGGCTTCAAGGACGTCGTACGGCATCAGGTCACCCTCTGATGTCTGACCCGCCGCCGGAGGACGGAGTTCCGGGCTGGGTTTGGGGATCGATGCGAGTTCGCGGATCGGGCCGAGACCGGCGGGGCCTTCCCGGCCCATCCATTCGAGCCAGCGCAGGAGGAACGCTTTGTCGATCCCGGCGATGGGGGAAAGTCCGCCGCAGGTGTCGCCGTCCATGGTGGAGTACCCAGCGGCGGCCTCCGACCGGTTGGAGGTGGAGAGAAGGAGCGCGTTCTTGACGTTGGCGAGCATCCACACACCGGGGGCACGCACGCGGGCTTGGATGTTCTGGAGCGAAAGATCGTCGCGTTCCCAGGTGAGGTCGCGATGGAGGGCTCCCGAAACCATCTTGGTGTAATCTGCCACGAGGGCGTCGATCTCGAACTCGTGGTGTTCGCAGCCCAGTGCCGCCGCGAGGATGCGGGCCCTCTCGCGGGTTTCGAGCGAACTGTTCTTGGTGGCCTGATACACCGTCGTGAGGAGATGCCGCAGGGTCAGCGGGCCCCCGCCATGGGCCTTAGCGACCCACGGCAGCGCGTCCGCCAGCGCTGTCGGACGCTCCGCAGAAGCGAGCCTGGCCATGACCGCGATCAGGGACACCACGGCGCTTGAATCCGCGCCGCCCGAAAGCGAGACCACGAACCCGCTGGAACGGCTCTTGCGGAGGTAGTCGAACAACCCGAGCGAAACGGCACGCGTGAACTCTTCTTCTTTGATCGAGGATGAACGCTCCCACGCGGCCAGCACCGTGGACGGGGCAACTTTCAAGGGTTCCTTCCACTCGAGCGCGGCCCGCACGGGCGGATGAGCGGCGGAAAGGTCGGGCTCGAACGAGGCGATGCGGGACTGGGCCGTTCGCATGGCATCGAGATCGACGGTGGCGGCGGTCACCTCGTAGTCGCTAAACGTGAGGCGCGGGCCCTGTGCAATCAGACGACCGCCCGAAGCGATCATGACACCGCCGTCATAGATGGACCGCCCGGCTTCGTTGCCTAGCAAATTGCTGTAGAGATAGGTGACGCCGAAGGCGCGGCTGCCCTCGACCACAAACTGCTCGCGCACGGCCCGCTTGCCGAACGCGAAGTGGCTGGCACTCGGGTTCAGGATCAGATCGACGCCAAGACGCGAGAGCGCAGCGCCCGGCCGCTGCGCGACCCAGGCGTCTTCGCAGATCTCAAAGCCCAGCGAGAAGCGCATGGACCCTGCAGCAATTTCAAACCAGACGTCGCCGATGGGAATCACGCTGCCGCACAACTCGACCTCGGCCCGCATGCCGCAAGGCCAGGGCTTGAACCAGCGCGGTTCATAGTGCAACCCCTCACCCGCCAGGTGCCGCTTGAGGCCCACGCCCGTCAGGCTCCCATCGACCGCCAACGCCACACCATTAAAGACGGCGTTGCGGTGAAACAGGGGAAGTCCGAGAGAAACCACCATCCCCTTGGTGTCAGGAAGAATTTCGGCGAGTTGGGCCGCGGCCCGGTGCCGGAGGTCGGCGGAAGCAAATTGATCTTCGCACCCATAACCCGTGATGCACAACTCGGGCAGGCAGAGGACCGTGGCCCCCGCATCGCGGGTGGCTTTGATCGCCTGGATGATTTTCCGTGTATTGCCGGCCCAGTCCATGGGTGTCTGGTTGAGCGCTGCACCGGCAACCGTGATCAGTTTCATGACGTCGCTCCGTGGGCCTTGATCCTGCGCGGCAAGCACCGTTGCAACCCGCGTGGCCCCAAGCCATTGTTCGATGGCAACGGGGCGTGGGGATTCTCTTAATAGAAGAATCCCGGAGTGCTTCGCGGCCCGGTCGCCGACCACCCGGCCACGCGGGCGTTCGAGAGCGTTTCGGCGGCCTCCCTACGCTCCCCTCACGTTGGCACTCCTTGAGGTCTCCCATCTCCGCAAGAGTTATTCCGGCCGCACCGTGGTTGACGATGTCTCTTTCCATGTCGAGCGGGCCGAAGTGGTGGGCCTGTTGGGCCGCAACGGAGCCGGCAAGACCACAAGTTTCCGTATGACGATCGGCATGATCGACCCCGACCCCGGCGCAAACTCGCGCGTCGTGTTTTCGGGGGCCGACGTCACCCGGCTGCCGATGTTCAAGCGGGCCAGGGCGGGCATGGGCTACCTCTCGCAGGAGCCCAGCGTCTTCGGACGCATGACCTGCGAAGATAACCTGCTCGCGATCCTGGAGACCGTGGGGCTGCGTCGGGCCGACCGAAAGGCCAGGGCCGCCGCCCTGCTCGAACAGTTCGGCCTTTCCCACAAGGCCGGGCATCAGGCCCGCACCTGTTCCGGCGGTGAACGCCGCAAACTCGAGATCGCACGATCACTCGTTACCGAGCCACGCCTCATCCTGCTGGATGAACCCTTCTCCGGCGTCGATCCGATCGCCGTGGAAGACCTTCAGGCCGAGATCCGGCGCCTCGCGGATCGCGGCATCGCTTTCCTTATTACGGACCACAACGTTCAGCAGACGCTCCGGGTGTGCGACCGGGCGTGCATCATCGAAGCGGGCCGCAAACTCGCTGAGGGTTCACCCAAAGCACTCATCAACGACGAAATGGTGAAAAGGGCCTATCTCGGCAACCTCTTTCGGGGCGATGAGTTCGACGATCAACCCGCCCACTCCGCCGCGCTTCCGTGAACCGCACCCAAGCGTTCCCGTACTGTTCCGGCGTGACCCACCCGTTCCTCCGCTCCTTGATCTCCACCGCCGCGGCAGTCACCATCCTGTGCGGCCTCGGCGGGTGCTGGTCGGTGCGGTCAGGCGATCCCGCGAGGCTCGCCGCACCCCGAATCCCCATTTCGGCGGAGCACTGGCCGGCTCGCGAGGTCGAACCGCTCGAACCGCTGCTCGCCAACACACCCAGTCAGGTTTTTCAGTACCGATTGGCCGATGGGTCCGATCCGTCACAACTCCATCCTGAAGACCTTTTGGCCGTTCAAACGCCCGACGCCACCATCCTCGACAAAGGTATTTTCGGATTCGGTCTCATCCGAATCTTTCGCCACGAACACAAGCCGACGGCCCGGCTCGAGGAGGCCGTCAACGGCTTTCCTCCCAACGCACGCATCCTCACCTCCCGCGGCTGGAACGACGAAGTTGCCATCCGCGCCCGCGAACAGAGCAAGTGGGGCCGCACCACATATAACACCGAAGCCAGCAAAGGGTCCGGCCTGCTGATCACCGGCGACGCCGAAGAAACCGGCTTGTGGTCCGGGGTTCCCGTGCGGATCCCGTTGCCCGAGAAAGGCATAACGCCGAGGGGCGTCGTCCTGCACTATCACTCCATCGCCCCGAACCCCTTTGAACCGGCGGTGGTGGAAGAGTTCGAGCGCAGAGGTTGGCTGGTCATCAGTATCAGCACGTTCGCGACGATCCGTGGCGACCAGCGCAAGGGTACCGATGATGAACTCGCGCGCATCTCCTCGGCCGCCAAAGCCATGGAAAAGCGTCTCATCGCCGAGGTGCCAACCGTGCCAATCGAGACTGTTCGTCAGCGTTGGGCTGACCATCCGGCGGGCGTCAGGCTTGCATCGCTCCGCAGGCAGGAGGCCGAACTCCGCCGACTGACCTTTGATGCGTGCGAAGGAACCGACCTCGCGGCCGTGGGCGCACGCATCGCCGCCCAAGTCGATCAACAACTGGCTGGCAACGCCTATGTGGGTGAGGCTGCGGTGGAGTTTCTCTACGACCGGCAACCCCACCTCGCGTCTTTGCCATTGGTGGTGCTTGGCTTCAGCGGTGGAGCACTCGCAGCGCCCGCCGCCGTCGCCAGGCTTGGTGATCGCGTGGATGCGCTGATCATGGTCGGGGGCGGGGCCGACATCTTCCGGCTGTCTCAGGACAGTTCCCTTACGGACGGCGGGATCACCATTCGTTGCGGCGAGGAGAAGGTTGATCGCAAGACACTGGATGCGATCCACGCGGCCTATCTCGCCACGACCAGACTCGATCCGTGGGTCATCGCACCCGCGCTTCGAGGATTGCCGACGCTTCACGCCTACGGCACGTGGGATCGGATGGTCCCGACCTCCGCCGCGGAGCGCCTGAATGACCGCTTGGGCGACCCTGACCGGCTTGTCCTGAGAGGCGGAGGACACACGCTGCTCTTCTACCGCATCCTTGGCCGCGCGGCACATCTGGCCGACTGGCTCGACGAGAATCTCTGAAGCGGTCGCAGGACGGTTGAGATGAACCCCCTGTCAGTCGGGGTCGGATCGCCGCTTCTTCTTGATGTCGCCCCGAACTTTCTTTTCTTTCAGGCGGCGTTCTTTGCTGCCGCGCGAAGGTTTGGTTTTCCGGCGAACTTTCGGTGCGACCAGGCACTGCCGGATGATCTCGCTGAGTTTGTCGATGCACTCGCCCTTGTTCCGGGGCTGCGAGCGGTGTTCATCGGCCGTGATCACCATCTCGCCGTCATCGGTCACATAGCGAGAACCCAGAACGCAGAGCCGCGCCAGTTGTTCGCCCGTCAGCGGCAACTCGTCCAGCGTCACCCGGAGCGTGCACTTGGTGGCCTTCTTATTGACGTTCTGCCCGCCCGGCCCGGAACTTGAAGCGAACGAATATTCCAGCGCGTGGGGATGGATGACCACCTTGGGTGTCACGACCAACGCCTCGGTGTTGATGGGCGGATCGTCGGGGATGGAGCCCCCCCTCTGAGGAGGGCCTTGGGCGGAACCGGTGCTCACAGGCCATAGCATCGCCATATGGCCGCCCGGATGCAAGCCCCGACCCTTCCAAATTTTTGGCCGCCAACCCCGGCCGCCCGGACACTCCACGCCCAATGGCTCCTCGAATTGACCCAGATCCCATCCGCCTCCGGGTCGGAGGACGCCGTTCTCCGGTGGCTCCGCACATGGTTTGCCCAGAGGCCTTCACTCCGTGTCACCCAGGACGCTCATGGCAACCTGACCGTTGCCTTTGAATCTGAGCCGACGGCACCCGCGCCCCTCTACCTCACCGCCCACCTCGATCACCCCGCCTTCGTGCTCGACGATCTCCCGGCCTTCGACACCGCCGAACTTTCGTTCCGGGGCGGCGTCATGCCCGACTACTTCCCCGACTCCCGCATCCGAATCCACACGGCCAAAGGCCCGCGCACGGCCACCATCACCACCAAGGCCGACCTCCCGGGTCGCCCCGTCTTTGACCACTGGTACGCCACACTCGACGCCGACGGCCCGACGCCCGTGCGGGGCGACGTTGCGGTCTGCGACCTCCCTCCTGCCGAGATCAAGGACGGCCTCGTCCACACGTTGGCCTGCGACGACCTCGCGGCCCTCGCCGCGGCCTTAGCCGCGTTCGACTGCCTCATCCCTCACGCGAAACACCTTCTGCGCCCCGTCCGCCTTTTGCTGACCCGGGCCGAGGAAATTGGCTTTCTGGGCGCCATCGGGGCGTGCCGCTCGCGCACCATTCCGCTCGACGCCCGCATCATCGCCCTGGAGAACAGCCGTAGTTTCGCGGATTCACCGATTGGCGGCGGACCGGTGGTTCGGGTGGGCGATCGCGTCAGCGTCTTCAGCCCCACACTCACCGCTGCAATCGCCGCGCGGGCAGAGGAAATCGTTGGCGAGACCGCGGCGTCGGCAGAACCCCCTTGGAAGTGGCAACGCAAACTCATGGCGGGTGGGGCCTGCGAGGCGAGCGTCTTCTGCCACTTCGGCTACGAGGCCACCTGCGTCTGCCTGCCGTTGGGAAACTATCACAACATGGGCGACTTGGCGAACGTGCAGGCCGGCACCAACACCGCTCCTGCAACCATCGAACGCGAATTCATCTCCCTCAGCGACTTTGAGGGGCTGGTCGACTTGTTGCTCGCCTGCGCTGCGCGGCTGGGAGAATCTGGCAACGTGTCCGCCCTCATCACCCGCCTATGGGACGAAAAAGGGTTTGTGCTCGAAACGCGGTGACTCGATCGCCTATAGGCCCAGAAACGGCTAATCCGCACCTTCATTCGGCACCACGTCCGGATCGAAGTTATCGAACCGCACAAAGTCCGCGATCTCTTTCTCGGTCGGCTCCGACGATTCCCACGCCGCCTGATACAGGGCCTCCAACATGCCGGCGGCATCCGCCAGCCGCTCCACAATGAAGGCCTTGCCCGCGTCTTTCTCGAGTTCACCGCTCTTTTCGATCTCGTACAGCGGCTCCATCTTTGCGAAACTCCGCTCGATGTGGCTCAGCACATCGTCCCACGGGTCGTTGGCGTTCACCACGCGGTCATACTTGACCGCCGCCCGGACTTCCGGCGGACGAATCCCATGGAGCCGCAGGATTCCGCCGTCGATGTAACTGTGGATCTTGTACTCGGTGGAATAGCCCTTGGGGTTGTCGCCCACCCATCCGTGATGGTGCATGGTGGTGTGCAGGGGTTGGGCCGTGTCACCCACAAAGTGAGAAAGCACGCCCATGTGGGTCGCGGCATTCGCCCGGGCCATTGCAAGTTGGCCGTCCCGCTTGGGATCCGCGAGTTTTTCCAGCGTGCGGACCGTCTTGAAGGCCGACTGGACCTTGCCCCACTGTTCGAGCGTGGCGTACGGCAGAAACCCCGGCCATTCATCGGTCTTGGCCAAGTCCCGGGCCGGGTTGACGGGCTTGCCTTTGAAGTCAGGACCCGCCCGGTCCTTCGCGAGAACCATCGCCTTTACGAACTCATTCCGCAGGTTGGGAATCGTCCGGAGCGTGAGTCCGTAGTCGTCGAGATACTCGACATCGAGGTAATGATCTGGGTTGTTGAGGTGCGTGAGTTGGGCCACCTTGACAGCCCTCCAGCGATCCGGGACGACCGATTGGTCGGCGATCTGCAAACGGACATCCCGATCTTTCAGCCACTCGGGCATGGTGTCCGGCAGGCCCTCGAGAGCCACCAGTGTGATGGTGCGGTGGCCTGCCGCGTCCCACGCCAAGCCCGGCGTAGCGCTGACGGCAAGGGCGAACCCTGACACCAATCGAACCATCGTCTTGGAATTGAACATTGCCGGATCGTAGTTCGAGTTTCCGTTCCTCTACAGCGCGGCTGCCGCGAGGCTGGTCGGTCCTTCCCTGATTTGTAGGCCTGCCGCGGCTGCGCTCCGGCAGCCCATCGCAGCCCTTTGCCCTTGCCTGATGCCGGACCTACCATCAAGACCACCTATGGAGCGTCAAGCCGTTCCGGGTGCACATGGTGGCCATAGCTCAGTTGGTAGAGCACGAGGTTGTGATCCTTGGGGTCGCGGGTTCAAGTCCCGTTGGTCACCCTTCTTCACTTTTTGGTTGGTTCCCGTCCGGCTCACGGCAACTTTACGACGCCGCCTGCATCAGGCTGGCATGAACCAAGGCATCCAAGTTTGCCGTGTGCACATCGACCGCGGGCTTTGCCTGCAGTTCGCTCGACAGTTGGCGCGCCATTTTCAGCACCGAACTCCAACCCGCCCTCTCCGACAGGTCGCCGATCCGCTTGAGGGCTCGCCCACAGTGGATGCAACTGCCCGACGCCATCGCCTTGCGAAGACCCTCGCACGCCACGCCTAGGTCCGACTTGACTCGGGCCACGCTGGTTGCACCGTCCGCCCGCGAGCGGCCGTCCAGCAGCACCTCGGCAAAGGCCCGGAGCATCTGCAACTGTGAGAGCGGTTCGGCAAGCACCACAGTGGGCCGGGCTGGCATGATGCGCATCCTCGTCGTTGCGCTCGTGTCGGCGGCCGTGAACACCAGCCCGCCCCCGAAGCCCGCATCTCGGATCGCTCGGGCAAAGTCAGCGGGCTGCGCATCGGGCAGGTCGCCGTTTGCCAACACGATGTCGCACGAACACGCGATCACCGTCGCCCAGGCCGCGGTGGTCACCTCTTCAATGATCAGCCCGGTATCGCGGAGGTAGTGCCGGATGATGCCGCGCGTGGTCTGCGAAGGTTCGACCACCAGCAGCGTCCCCCGCAGGTCCATCGGGTTCACGGCCTCACGAGAAAAATAAGTCGTAAAGGGATCCGCGGCAGCGAACTCCTTGGCGTTGATGGGCCGCGAAAACGCGATCCCCACCTCGTGGATCACACCCGCCCGATGGATGCAACGCTTGACCGCTCCGGGGACGCTGATAACCGTGCCATCGGGCTTGGGAAGCCGCGTCACGCATTGACTGCCCGGGTGCACAAAGGAGTTATGCAGCACGCTGATGCCGCCCGTCGAAAGGTTCCGGCACGCCACCTTCACCAGCATGTCGGTGCCGCCTGGATGCACCAGAACTACTTCCACCGCCTCACGCCGAAAAGGTCGACGTGAGAATCCCCGCCGCTTGCTCACGCCCACGGCCTTCTCGGGGTCGTCCAGTTTGTCCAGAAACATTGCGAGCGCTGGGCCCCGCAGGTTCACGGTGTTCGGCCTTGCCGAAGACTGCGGCAGCGATCCGTTGGTCTTCGTTTGGATCCGTTGCATGGTCAATAGCGGCACTCCCGAGAAAACACGCGGCGGCGAACGCATGTTTCATCGGCCCGAACGACCCGCCCTGATGGTGTTCCGGGGCCGCTACCCACGAACCGCGTTCCGAATGCTCCGTCGGAAGCGGCCCGGGCCGTCCGAAAACGCTACTCGACGCCCCGCCCCTCGAACGCTTCGGGCACCAGGGCCCGGGCACGCTCGCGCAGCATCGCCGCGACTTGGACGTCGGAATCCAAGCCCAGTGCCGCCCGCGCCAGCCGCTCACACTGCGCCACGCTCACACTCCGCATCATCCGCTTCAACTGCGGGATCGATGAACTCGTCACCGACAGCGTGCGCAGCCCAAGCCCCACCAGAAGGAGCGAAAACTCCAGGTCCGCCGCGGATTCGCCGCAGCACGAAAGCGGGATGTCGCGCCGGCGAGCGACCCGGGCCACATCGCGGATTAACTTGATTACGGCGGGGTGGGTCGGGCTGTAGAGATGCGCGACGCGCTCGTTCGTGCGGTCCACCGCCAAGGTGTACTGCACAAGGTCGTTCGTACCAATCGAGAAGAAATCGACTTCCCGCGCGAAGAGATCCGCCAAGATCGCCGCGCTCGGAACCTCCACCATCATCCCCAACTTGATGCCGCGATCGAACGCGATCCGTTCTTCCTCGAGTTCCTCCATCACGTCATTCACGAGATACTTGGCGTGCCGGAACTCGCTCAGACTCGTGATGAGCGGGAACATGATCTTCATGGGTCCGAGCGCACTCGCCCGCAGCAACGCCCGCAACTGCCGCTTGAACATCGCCAGGTCCCGAAGGCAATACCGGATGCTCCGGCACCCCAGGAACGGATTCCGCTCCGGGATTTCCGCACGGCTTTGCGTGTACTTGTCGGCACCCAGGTCCACGGTTCGGATGGTCAACTCCGCACCCTTCGCCAACTTCACGCAGCGGGCGTAGGCCTCGTAGTGGTCGGCTTCTGTCGGTTCGACGCTCCGCGTCAGATACAAAAACTCAGTTCGGTAGAGCCCCACGCCCTCTCCACCCGCTTGGAGGACGCTCTTGACCTCATCCGGGAACTCGATGTTCCCCACGATATGAATCGCCGTGCCGTCGGTCGTCACGGAGGGGAGCCCGCTGACCTCAGACAACGTGAGCCGGAAAACCCGCCGCTGCTCCAGCATCCGCCCGTATTCATCCAGCGTTTCCCGATCCGGGTTCAGAACCACCTGCCCCTGATCGCCGTCGAGCACGATCGGCATGCCGTCTCGCGCCACCCGCAACAACGTCTGGCACCCCACGACCGCCGGAATCTCCAGGGCCTTGGCCACGATCGCCGTGTGGCTCGTCCGACCGCCCAGGTCGGTCGCAAACCCCAGGATCTTCGCACGATCAAAACCGGCCGTCTGCGACGGCGTCAGGTCGCGTGCCACCACCACCGTTTTCGGAGGGGCGTTCATCAAACGGTTGGCACCCGCTCCCGTCAGCAGATTCAATAACCGGTGCGCCAGATCCTCGATGTCGTTAACCTTGGTCGCGAAAATCGAGTTCGGATTCGCCCGAAACTTGTCGGCCAACGCGCTGAAGGCGCGGCTCACTGCAAACTCCGCGGACACCCGCTCCGCCTCGATCATCGCGCGGATCGGGCCCACCAGAGTCTTGTCCTTGAGCATCCCGACATGAAACTGGAAAATCTTCGCGGTCTCGGCCCCCATCTCTTTCTGGGCCTTGACGAAGACGGTGTTCAACTCATCAATTGCCGCCTTGACCACCTGATCAAACCGGCTAATCTCCGCCTTCACACCGTCCGGAGAAACCATCCGCCGCGGCACATGGCGCATGTCGTCGTCGACGAGCATCACCCGACCGATCACAATCCCCGGTGAAACAGGCAAACCGACAAACTTCTGCATCGGCTCGCCCACACACTCGGGCAGCACATAAACGCCCGCGGCGGCGGGTGGTCGGACATTCGATTGGTTTCTGATTTTTCGTGGCACAGGAATTCATCGTTCGACACGCACCGAGACAACCCCACAAACCGCGGCCAAAAACACCAGTCCGACCTCATCCGACAGCCTCGGGATGCCGATTCTAACGATTGCCGGGCTCCCATGATCGAATTCGGGCTTGACTTTCGTCCGGTTTTCGGCTCTTATTCAGTACCGATCACATCGAGCACGCCCATCAAAGGGGCCTTTCGACGCTTTTTCCCTTGGATGCATTTCCCGTAATGCATCTCCCGTAGCATGTGCATCTCCCAAATGCACGCCCCGAATCCCGGGGAGTTTGCGTCGAACCGATCCTTCGGCAGACGAAACACCTTCGGTTTTCCTTCCCGTTTCCTCGTCCTGCAATCCCTTCACCGCGTGTGACCGGTTCTCCCCGGTGCATTCCGGTTTGCTCCGTTCGCCCTGAGTAGCGTCTTCCTTTGAGGGCGCGAACCCCGGTGTTTTCGGTTCCTTCCGCCAGTTCAAACGGAATTGGCCGGTCTCCGATTTCGGTGTCTCACGACTCCGAAGTAGTTTCTCGCGGCGTGGTCTCTTTGGGTCAACAATTCTGCTTGCTCGCCGGACGCGCCTCTAAGTTGGTGCACTCGGCACTTCAGGCAGAGTCCGACCGTCACTCCGCCGCACGTTGGTTTCGGTCCCGCTCCGAACGACGCCCCGGCTTGAAGGGCCTTCACGCCTTCGGCTCACGGCAGTTGTTCCGCGGCTGTGTGTTTTTTTACAGGGGCTTGTGCCCCCGATTCGTCGGCATCATTCAGTTGGAATCGCTCGCGGCTACCCAACACGCCCTTCATTCCCCCCTTCGCGTCGTCTACACGGCCATCATCCGCGGCAACGCCGGCAACCGGCTCACCCAATCTGAATCAGGAGTTTTTTGAGAATGGAACTTGGTGGAAGGAAGCGGAGACGGCGTGGCGGCGGTGGCGGTGGCGGCGGCCAATCGGGCTATGGCGGCCAGCAGGGCTATAGCGGCCAACAGGGCACCCACCCGGGGCCGCAGGGCGGCTTCAGGGCCCAACCGCAATCCCAACCTCAGGGCCAACCTCAGAGTGGGTTCAACGGCCCGGCTTCAAACGGGCACCCGTCCGGTGGGCAGTCCAACAACGGACAGCCTTACGGCGGCCGACCCGAGCCCAGACCCGAACCCCGGCCCGCTCCGCGCCCTCAGGTGCTGGATGTCGATGGCAACCCACTGACCAAGCCCGACCCCTTCAGGCCATTCGAAGAACTGACATCCGTCGATCCTTCGCCCCGCCTCACCCTTGAGTATCCCGGCTGCCCGCCCTCCTGCCGTCTCATCGATCTTTTCTGCCCCATCGGCCGGGGCCAGCGCGGACTCATCGTCTCACCCCCCAAGGCTGGCAAAACGACCCTCCTCAAGGATATCGCGCAGGCCATTCTCCGTAACCACCACGACATCGAGGTCGTTGTGTTGTTGGTCGATGAACGCCCCGAAGAAGTCACCGACTTCAAACGCACTTTCTCCAACCCAGAGACCGAACAGATGGCCCGCGAAATGCTCGCCCGGGGCGAAGCCGCGTTCCGCGAAAACGGCGGACCCGAGCAGCCCCTGACGCCCGCAACGCCCCACAAACCCCGCTGCCGCGTCATTGCTTCCAGCAACGACCACACCATCGAACGCCACATCGACATCTGCCTCCGCACCATTGACGCCTGCAAGCGGATGGTCGAATGCGGCAAGCACGTGGTCGTCCTGATGGACTCGCTCACCCGTGTCGGCAGAGCCTTCAACAACAGCCGCCGCCATGCGAACTCCGGGCGCACCATGTCGGGCGGCCTCGATAGCAAGGCGCTCGAAGTGCCAAGGCAGATCTTCGGCGCGGCACGCAACACCGAGGAAGCCGGCAGCCTCACCATTATCGCCAGTTGCCTCGTTGATACCGGCTCCGCCGCCGATCAGATCATCTTCGAAGAGTTCAAGGGCTCCGGTAACATGGAACTCATCTTGGACCGCAAAATCTCGGAACGCCGCCTCTTTCCCGCCATCAACCTCGCCGAGAGCGGAACCCGCAAAGACGAAAAACTTCTCACCGAGAACGAAGTCAAAACCATCACCGCCCTGCGCCGCCGCCTCATGTCTATGAAGCCGCCAGACCAGATCGAACAACTGCTGGTCGCCCTCAAACGCTTCCCCACCAACCAGGCGCTTGTCGGCGGCGCGGGCTGACCAACCCTGCACCACGTGACATCCCCCACGTGCCACCCCACGCGTCCCGATTCCTGACGCGTGTATCCATCTTGATGCCCTCCGCCACGTCAGCCCACTTTGCGCGCTTCAACCGGTGTAGCCTTGGGCATGCCCTTGACGCCCGAAGCAGCCCGCGAACTTGAGATCATCGACAAGTTGATGCGCGAGGTGAGCCTCCAGACCGACCCCACCGAACTCGTCCGCATCTACGGCGAGGGTGTCCGCAAACTCTCCCCCAGCGATGGGTGGATCGCGCTTAGCCGCAGGCACACCACGCCGCCCGAGTTCCACATCACACGCTTCAGCGGTTGGACCGACTCCCCGAATCCGTGGCGCAACAAGGCCGCCCTTCCGAAGTTGTCGGGCGGAATCCTCGGTGAACTGCTCTACGCCGACGGCCCCCGCATCATCGAAGA
>Ga0163144_10014597_pt1 | contig 16296 bp, 14 predicted proteins | sample OliLak19BULKMAT1_FD_123175 | JGI IMG/M metagenome (GOLD analysis project Ga0163144, IMG submission 123175) | Freshwater microbial mat bacterial communities from Lake Vanda, McMurdo Dry Valleys, Antarctica - Oligotrophic Lake LV.19.BULKMAT1 | ecosystem: Environmental > Aquatic > Freshwater >... | reverse complement strand
TGGTATCGTGGTCGCTGCCCTCGGTGTAGCTGGAGTGTTCGCGTTCAAACCAGCCGCAGCGGCACATGCAGCGCATTCCAAAGACGATTCGAAGAAATTCGATTCGGACGAGAGCTCCTCAAAACTGAAGGACAGCTCGGATGCGCGGAGCACCAGTCGTCTGCGGTTCGTCACGACGCAAACGCAGGAACCCGCCGGTGAACCACTGCCACCTGTAGTTGTTCAACCTCCACCACCTGCTGCGCCAAGTTCAGGTGCACCTGCTGCTGTTCCTGCTGTTGAACCACCCGCGGCGGTTGAGAAGCCAGTCGCTGAGGCTCCTCAAGCTATCCCAGCGCAAGAACTTCCACCTGTCGTTGTCCAACCAGCGCCGCCAAGTGATAATCAACTTACTGATTCCAAGCCCGAAAGTCCTGTAACTGAACCAGCTCAGCCAACTCCGGCAACTCAGCCTGCTGACCAACCGACACCTGACAAACCAAAATCTGACCAACTGAAACCTGACCAACTGAGACCTGCTGAATCTGACGCGGAGGTCAGTGAATCTTCAGTCGTTCCAGCAGAGCCGCTGCCTGCCGCGCCTAAGCCATCGGTGCCGGAACGACCTGTGCCAACGCAAACTGTACCAGAGCAATCCGCACCTGCTGCCAATGTTGTTCAAACAGCGCCGAGTGTGGTTGAGGCCAAAACATCCGATGGGAAAACAGGCGATGGAAAATCATCTGACGGGGCCGCGCGGCCGCAAGCAACTTGGGTTCCAGTAGACGACGGCACGGAACCTCCCGAGCAGCAGGCCGCAACCGCGAAAACTCCGGCAGCTCCCAAAGCCAATGTGCCGATGATCATTATGTCGATCGTGGTAGCGGCGATTTGTTGGGGATCCTACGGACCAATGCTACATCAAGGCCAATCGCGCATGAGTGGCAGTCGCTTGCGTCCTTTCACCTGTGTAGGCTTGGCTTACTTCATCATCGCCGTTGCCGCTCCACTCGCGGTCATTGCATCGCGAACTGCCGACACGGGTGCCTGGAGCGTGGGCGGATTGACTTGGTCGATCATTGCAGGTGCCGCCGGAGCCATCGGTGCTCTTGGCGTCATTTTGGCGTTCAACGCTGGTGGCAAACCTTATTACGTGATGCCGCTCGTGTTTGGATTCGCGCCAGTGATCAACACTTGCATCTCGCTGACCGAAAATAGCTTGTGGGGCTTGGTTCGACCTGAGTTCTGGATCAGCCTCGCTGTGGTGATCGCTGGAGCCATCACGGTGCTGATCAACGCGCCGAAGCCGCAGCATGCTAAACCGCACGGAGCACCAAGTCGCTAGTGCATTACCAATCTTCTGCTTGGCTATTTCCCAGTTCAACAACTTGCCGATACTGCTGATCGCAAAAGCGGTCAGTCATCCCGGCCAGATAATCACCGACCGCAATCTCCAATCCAACTTGCTGAGCGCGGTCGGTGAATCGTTGAGGAAGTCCTTGCGGCGCTGCCAATAGATACTCAAACAAGACTCGCAAACGAGTCGCTGCTTGATTGCGAACCGCCACTAACTGTGGATGGCGATAGACGTTGTCGAACAGGAACTGCTGCAGCTCGATACGTTCACCGGCGATCAGCGGAGAGTATTCCAACTGAATCGCCAACTGCCGCACCGAGAGGCTATCGAGTTGCACGATGTCGTGCAGAACATCGATCGATTGTTCGAGCAGATCGGCAACTTGCACGTCGATCAAACTGTGTACTAAGGCTTGTCGAGCCGCGCGATCAGTGGGCGAGTGAGGTTGCGACGCGCTGCATTGATCAGCTCGCTGCACAAGGTCGAGTCCCTTGAGTTGGTTCAGTGTGATCAAGCCTAACTTCAACGCATCGTCGACGTCATGCGCGTTGTAAGCGATGCTGTCCGCGAGATCGACGACTTGCACTTCCAACAGCGGCGTCTGCCCATCGTGGGTGATACGAAAGTCTTGACCGGCGAGTACTTCACGCGTGAGATTCAATCCGGGATAAGGGGTGAAACGCGTCTCCAATTGCTCCGCCAACGTGAGCGCGAAACGATTGTGCGAAAATCCACCGTGGTTCGTCAAGCAATGTGAAAGCGCGTCTTCTCCGGAATGGCCGTACGGTGGATGCCCAATATCATGCAGCAGAGCCAGAGCTTCGATCAGATCTTCATTCAAACGCAGTACGCGTCCAATGGTGCGCGCGATCGTCGCGACTTCATGAGTGTGGGTCAGTCGAGTGCGATGATAGTCACCCATCTCACCGGTGAAGACCTGCATCTTGCCACTCAGCCGACGAAAGGCCGCGCTATGCAAGATGCGGTCGCGGTCGCGCTGAAAGGGACTGCGATAAGGATGAGCTTCTTCAACGTAACGCCGCCCGAGCGAGTCTTTCGCGAACATTGCGTAGGGCGCCAGCAAAAGTTCTTCGCGCTGCTCCCAACTTCGAATGTTTGTCTGCCGCATTGATTTCATGAAATTTGACACTCGAGAAAATCCCTTCCGTGGGCCAATGTCTTCTTTGACCGCAGTATCAGCGAATTGCGTACCGAACTCAAGATCGATTGCACTCATTGCGGCAGAATGTTTGCCACTGATTTACAACGTGGTAATTTGTTCGCTCAGGCCAGACGGTGCAGAACGGAGCAATGCGAATCAACAAAACGGTCACGATTTGCCTGCTGAATCGAAAGCTTAGGAACGGCGAATCAATTAGTTGCTCATTTAGAAACGTGGGATAGGCTTCCAGCCTGTCGATTCTCGATTGACAGGCTCCACTTATTGATTGGTTGTTCCTTAGTTGGACAGTCCCGAAATAGATTCCCTCTTTAGCAGGACCGCGCAAGCCGTCCCATATCAAAGAACGGGCGCTTTACCGCGCGCGAATTGTAGCTAGTGTGGCTAAACTAGCTAGCTATGCGGGGTAACATGATTTAACAAGGCGGTTAGGTAGAGATAGTTCGGGAAGTGCCGCATGGGCGGAATCCGACGGGCCAACGGCCGCTGTATCGGGAAGCATACAGAATCAACGCAAGGGGATTTACTGCGACTCAACCAACTCATGCAAACGCGGCGAAAGCTCCTGAAAAATTAGGTTCGCCGCTTGCTCGGCCCCAGCCAAATTGTAATGAGTCAAGTCATAAAAATAACGCGACGATTTTGGCATTAGGTTCGCCAAGTCGATGAGCGGAACGTTGAGCTCCGAGGCGACCTGTGTGGTGGCTTGGTTGTAAAGTTTGAGTAATTGCCAGTGCCCTGCGCCGTCCGTATCGCCCACGCTCACCCGCTCTAAATTGACCCCCGTCACATCATCGATCCCCTCACCATAGAGAACTGGTTGAGTGATCAACACGCAGCCGATCTTCAACTCGCGGCAGCGGCTCACCAACTTCCGCACCCGCATTTCGTAGCCCGCAAGCGAACGCGGATCGCGGGTCGCTAACCAAGCACTGCGCGACGCTGCAACTTGCGAATCGATGCCGGTCGGTTCCGAAAGAGGCTCGCTGGCCGCAAGTTCGCTCAACCGGCGATGTGCGATGGGTTCGCCGTGCGTTAGCCCCTTGCGGTGCGCTAACCACTGCATCCGAAAATTGTCCATCAGCGCAAACGTATCGCTGAATCGCAGCAAGGTTCGCTGAATCGCTCGAACGGGCGAATCGCTCGCTTGCGGTTCCGTGCGCACCGTACTCAAATCGGAAGCATTCAGATCGCTGCGATCAACATCGTTTAGTCCCATGTAAAACAAGATCAGTTTGGGATGCAGCCCCGCTAGGTACTGCTCGAGCAACTGAAGATGACCGAATGTCGAATGGCCATCTAGACCAGCATTGTTGAGCCACACTTGCGGATGGTCGGCCAACAATTTCTGCGCAAGTCGATCTGGCCAAGTCGTCCCTTCGGACAGGTAGATGCATTGCGTCGTGCTGCCACCGACACAGACAATCGTCAGCCGCTCGTTCCAATCAGCCGGGGGTTCCGGCCCGCGAAAGCCGAGCGAATTGAAACGCACGGTGATTCGATCTTCGAGTCCGGGGAGTCCATCGGCCGCGAATTGCCGTTCCGAGTTTGCGGGCAAACTGATCCGACCTCCGCGCAACAAAATTGGGAACGGATCCAACACGCGAAGATAAGTTTCCAGAATCGCTAACGCAATAAACGTTGCAAACCCAAGCACCACCAGCCGCGTTCGCAGCCCGCTCGCAAACGTGCCCGGCATAACGACAACAAGCATGACGAGCAGCACGCTCGCCAGCAATCCCCAGTCCGCGATCGTCCAACTGGCCGCCTGCGGACCGAACTTGGCATAGGTGAGAATGACCAGCACAATAACGCCGGCAGCGAAACAAACGCCGCGCATTGTGCCGCCGATACGTCGCTGGAGCCGTTCGAGCTGCGGGCGGCGGGCGTGGCTCTGCAAACTCGGCTGACTAGAGCGGCTCGGACTTTGATCCACCTGATTCATGCTACGGCTCGGATCAAAACAGCGTATAGATAAAAGGAGCTGCCCCCGTAGAACTCAACACCGCCAGCAATCCGATCAATCCGAACGAAAGCAGAATCGGAATCATCCACCACTTTTTATTCTCGACGATGAACTGCAAAAATTCTTGAACCAACGTTGGCGGTCGCTCATCCCCCGCGCGCTCGAATTCGTTTTTGTCTTCTGGTGTGGACATGCTCAATCACGCTGACGATTAATAACGGCGATAATACCCGGCTGCATCCTTCGGCTCAGACTTACTTTGCCAATACGTGTCTGCTTCGCGATCTATTCTAAGCTGCAGAGCGTCGCGGCGGACGATACGAGACCACAGACTGATCGGAAAAAAGATCGCGAAGAACATCAGCAACAGCGCCAGCTCGCCGACAATCATGCCGATCGGCGCAGTGAGCAGAATCAGACCGACGAAGACTGGACGGACAATTCTTGGTTGCCAAAAAGCGGCGACTGCAATCGCCACCGCCACGCCAACGAGGATGCCGATCCCCCACGCGTTCGCGCGCCATAACCATCCCAGCAGCGGCAGCACCACCAAGCACAGCACACCGAACTGACGAAGCTGCCGAGAGGTTGGCGACCAATTGATTTCCACTAGGCTCATGCCAGTTCGCTTTCGTCAATCAAGTTCGAATTGCTTTAAGTATTGCTTCCGCACTTCGGGATCGGCAGGCATTGGCTGATCCGATTTTAACAGCAGTTGTTTACCGATGACGAGCGCGTCCATGTCCGTCATCATAAAACAGCGATACGCATCCAGCGGCGTGCAGACGATCGGTTCGCTGCGGACGTTGAAGCTGGTGTTGATCATCACGGCGCAACCGGTCAGCTCATGGAAACGGGTGAGCAGTTGATGGACAAGCGGATTGCGAGTCCGATCGATGGTCTGGACTCGTGCGGAATAGTCGACATGCGTGACGGCTGGAATATCGGATCGTGGCTCGTTGAGCCTATCGATGCCAAACAAGTTGCATGCTTCAATGTTCTCGGCATCGCTCTGCACTCGACGTTCGCAGCGCACCGGCGCGACCAGTAGCATGTAGGGGCTCTCCTCGTTGGGCCGCATTTCAAAGTACTGATCGACGTACTCTTGCAAAACGATCGGCGCGAACGGGCGGAATGACTCACGGAACTTGATCTTTAGATTCATGACCGACTGCATGCGAGGACTGCGGGCGTCGGCGAGAATGCTGCGCGCCCCCAGTGCTCGAGGCCCGAACTCCATGCGACCTTGAAACCAACCGACCACTTTTTCACCGGCAATCAACTGCGCCGTCGCCTCGCATAACTGCACGTCGTCCGCAAACCGCTGATAGACGGCGAACTGCTGATCAAGGACCGAACAAATTTCTGCATCGGAGAATTCCGGGCCAAGAAACGAACCGCGTTGGCTATCAAGTTGACTATTGAGTTGGCTGTCAGTTTGCTGAGCGGTGCGTGGTCGATCGAGCAACTGATTCCAAATGAACAGAGCGGTTCCGAGCGCTCCGCCGGCATCGCCCGCGGCGGGCTGAATCCAGACATTTTCAAAGGGACCTTCGCGGAGGATGCGACCATTGCCGACACAATTCAGCGCAACTCCGCCGGCTAGCACCAAGTTCTTCGAGCCCGTCAAACGATGCGCGTGTTTGGCGATTCGCAGCAGGGCTTCTTCGGTGACCGCTTGAACAGAAGCGGCTAAGTCCATCTCACGCTGCGTGACTTGCAATTCGGGCGGTCGCGGTGGTCCGCCGAACAAACGGTGGAACTTCGCACCCGTCATCGTCAGACCTTGGCAGTAATTGAAGTAGCTCATGTCCATCCGCAGTGAACCGTCGGGTTTCAAATCGAGCAGATGGTTCAGAATCAGATCTTTGTATTTGGGTTCACCGTACGGAGCCAAGCCCATCAGTTTGTATTCGCCGCTGTTGACTCGAAAACCGGTGTAGTAAGTGAACGCCGAATAGAGCAGCCCCAGTGAATGCGGGAATCGAATCTCCTGAGTCAGTTTGAGCTGGTTACCAAGTCCATGGCCCACACAAGTTGTCGACCACTCGCCGACTCCGTCAAGCGTCAAGATGGCGGCTTCATCGAAAGGTGACGGAAAGAACGCACTGGCCGCATGCGACTGATGATGATCGAGAAACACGATGCGGCGTTTGTATTCAGGCAATCCGCTACGAATCTCGCGCGGCACATGCAGCTTCTGCTTCAACCACAAAGGCATGGCTTGTCGAAACGATCGATAGCCAGCCGGCACGAACGCGAGATACGTTTCGATCAAACGTTCGAACTTGGTCAGCGGTTTGTCGTAGAAGCCAACGTAGTCCAGATCCGCAGATTGAATCCCCGCTTGCCGCAAACAGAAATCGATCGCCTGCTTTGGAAAGCGATGATCGTGCTTCCTGCGAGTGAACCGTTCCTCTTGCGCAGCCGCTACGATTTGTCCGTCAACGACAAGTGCCGCAGCGGAATCATGATAGAACGCTGAAATCCCCAAAATCGCTGTCACGTACAGAGGCTTTACTTAATACTTCTGAAATTACCGCCGCAAAACCAATCTTCGGAGCATCGCCTTGTTCGGCACTGGTTTGCGGTGAATTCACTCGTCATTCTCTTTATCGAGCAAGCTCGCTAGCTAATCAACCAGTTTGCAAACTCACGCCATAAATCGCTCGGCCCAATAATGACAGCCCTCAAGTTACTCCACAACCACACGATCAAGGCGCCCCATAATGAAACTGGGTGTATTTGGCCACGAACAAGCCGGTCGTGTACAGCACCTGCGAAAAGAAAAGCCGTCCATGGGATAAGAATAATTGCCGGATGGAGACTTCGCAGGAATGGCGAATGCCCGATAATGTGCGAAAGGGCCGCTGGCATAAGAGCCCCTACTGTAGCCAGAAGCATAAGGCGTTTGTGAACATCAGGGCGGTGCCGAAACAGTATGCCCATCGCAACCAAGATGCCGAAGCACAGAAGATCGCCGAGCTGAAACACCATCACCATCAAAGGATCGCCGGATTCTCCCATTAGGTCACCACTCAGATCGTAACCCCGACGCACCATCGCGATCGTTGTGAAATAGCCCGACACAAGCATGATGACCGCGAGTCCAGCCCCGACGCTGCCTAGCACGCGATGCACGGCAATTCTTCGGTTGAAGACGAGCAATGCCTGCGTGAGAAACAAGGCAAGCCAAGCACTGTAGACAACTCCATGCAGTCCAATGGCCCATGTTAACGGTGCCTTGCGAGAGGCGGGATCATATATCGCGGGAGCAAAGCCGGCTATCGCGGTCGCGGCTGCCGCGAGTGCCATACCGATGTAGAACCGCCCTTCTGCGCGGCGTAGCACAGTCGTCGCAGGCATTGTCAAAGCGGTATCAATTGGCATGAATTGAGCCTTAAGGGATGTATGTGACGAATGTCTCAGGGAACATCGTTTCTCGGCACCATTCTACACAACCCTTTGGTAATTCCGATTCGGAGCCATTCCACACGGGGAAAAGTGTGCAAGTTTCCGCGGATTCCAGACACTCATCCAGGATTGTCAATAATTCTCGCACGCTCGCCAGATCATTTTCCCGTTCTGAGTTGGGATCATCAAACATTCCGTCATTAGCACTCGATTGGCGAGTCAGAGATCACGCTCGGAAAGCCGCAGCTACATTCGGAATGCGATCCTACGAAGTACACGTTGCGCACGGGCAACGATTTTCGAACAGCCTCTTGATCGGCCTTAAGTGCTTCAACGGATATGAATCTATCCTTGCGATCTCGCAACTTAACGAGCGAGCCAACATACATCATCAAGCACACACGAATCTCTCCTGCGGAAAGACCGCGATGACCTCGCCCGAGCCGTTGACTCAACGCAAGTCAAAACGAGTTCCATTGGCGTAACAAGGTCAGGATCGAACAAACCAAGTATACTATTTAGTCGCCTGATCTGCCCGAATTTTCTTGTATTGGCAAGGTGCCTAAGATTTCAACCGTCCTCGCCGAGCTAAGCCAATCTGGTCGGAGTCGCGTCGATCGATCGTGACTCAGGTAAAAATCCCGGCAAGCGATTTATAGGTGGTGGGCGTGGCCAGGTGCGGCGTTATCCCTTGTAAGGCCCGTGTCCCCACAGAGCCTTACTCCGTTTCGCCATACTCATTCAGTATGCACTGAAAAAACTGCGCTGACCAAAAACTTCGCTGACATCGATTGAACACCCGAGACATGCCTCAAAAAATCCAACATCCCTGCCCGCGTTCAAGAGGAATTTCAAAATGTTTTGAAATCGGCTATTGACCAAACTTAAGACCATCGCTGACCCTTTTTGTGTCAAACCTACTCCCTGTGTCGCGTAATCACCATGTCCCACTTCCAACCTTCACTATCCACAAAAACTCCTTCGGCTTTCTGTTCCTTTGGAACTTTAAACAGCCGAGCCTTGCCGCTAATCTTTTGGTGAAGCTGCGTTTCACGGTTATGTACCAAAAAATCTGTAAATTCAACTTCGGTAGTTGGTTTTTGAGTATTCTTAATCACATCGCTTTTGCCTATTTTTCTACTCCCGCCCTTCTCCGTGTCCTTTGGTCCGTCATGTTGATACAAAACCAATTTTTCAACGCGGTATAGCGCTGACATTGGAACAGCATCCCTTGCTTTTGGGCGTCTTTTCTCCTGTGGAGTCAACTTGACTCGCCAAATTGCTCCATCGACGGCTCCCCAACCGTCGTCGGCCCCGCATCGATTCGGGCCGAAAAGCAAGCATGCAGAGATAACTAGCCCGACTAAGATTTTACCTAGCTTGGCGATACTCGATGTCAATTACATTTTTTGCCCTTAAATCTACTGAAGGTTTCATAAACAACACAACGTTCCCGTGTGGGCGTACGTACGCACTTTTTAACTTCACCGCCAGAACTTGTTCTTATCCCGGTTTGGGAAATTGATAAGGGAGTTTGGCGACCTATCTCCGGTTTGCTAAAATTTAAAATCTGGCATTCGTCTTGACTGCTGAATCTTCTCTATCGCGGCACAATCTGACAGCGCAACTTTTGTTTCCGTTTGACGAATGCATCGGCTAGCGCCTCAGGCTCAATGTTTCGCTGCATCTGCGTTACACTTGAAATCTACTACCTTTAAAACGTATTGCTTCACGTGCAGGTAATGCTGCGGAACAAAGGCTGCTCGATGAAATACCGAAACGCTAACGCGTTCCACTACGGACGGCAATCCAGCGGAACAAAAACCGTACATCGAAACGCCACGATAATATTAACTTTTTTGCGGCTTAGGATATTGCTTACCTCGAATGTCGATTTTCTACCGAACCGGAAGAATTCGCACGGTGCAAGAGTTGTTGAGTCACAAGAATGTGAAGACAACGATGATTTACACGCATGAGACAAATCGTCCAGTGTTGTCGGTGGTCAGTCCGTCGGATCGTTTGTTGTTGGCTAGGGGGGAGGTACTGGAGTGAAACGGATTGTCCATGCCCCACCAAAGCCAGACCTTGAGACTGTTAAATCAAATTTTCTAACAACTTGCGCCCAAAAGTGGCGCTGTCCAACTAAGGAATAGTCCCAAAATAGATTCCCTCCTTGCGAGGGACTGCGCAAGCCGTCCGGTGTATGAAAACTGGAGAGCTCGCGCCCTAACGCTACAATTGAAATGCGGAAATTTATTCGGGAATGTTCCTAAAGCTACGTGTTAACTATGTGCTAGCTGTCGGCGAGCGGTTTTTTCTTCTCGGTGATGACTTCGCTTTCGGCAGACTTTTCAGCATTCAACTGAATGTATTCTTTCCACTCGTCGGGCACATTATCTTCATGGAAGATCGCTTCGACTGGGCACTCTGGAACGCACGCTTCGCAGTCAATGCACTCTTCAGGGTGAATGTACAACATCTTTTCACCCTCGTAGAAGCACTCGACAGGGCAAACTACGACACAGTCTGTATAACGACATCCAACACACGGTTGAGTGACCACGTGAGTCATTGCTGCAAAACCTTTCTAAGATTCAAACCACATTATATTTTGGTTCGCCGAACATTAGCCCGCCGAACATTAGCCCGCCGAACGTCAGATTGCGCGATCCTAGGAACATGCCCGAAATAGATTCCCTTTTTAGCGGGACGGCGCAAGCCGTCCGGTGTCAAAGAACCAGAGGCTCGCGCGCTACCGCTACAAATCAGTGGGCTCGCTAACCGAATTTTGATGTTTGATGTGCGCTAATTGACGCAGGCATCGTAGGCACACTGTTTGACCCTGTCAAGCTAGCCCAGTTTCCCAAGTCGCCCCCTAAAGTTGCTGTGATCTTAAACGCTGCCTAGCGATCGGCTAAGCTCGCGGGACCGTATTAAAAATTCGGTCGCCTGCATCGCCCAATCCCGGCACAATAAACTTGTGCTCGTTCAACTCCGCATCTATCGCACAAACATACACGCTAACTTGCGGAAACTCACGCTGAAGTCGCTCAATTCCTGGCCGCGAAGCGATAATGCTAAGAACTCGCACATCCGGGCATCCCCAACGATGGAGGGCTTCAATTGCCGAAACAACACTTCCGCCCGTAGCCAGCATTGGATCGATGACAAAGCCAATATCGCTCGCCCCGCCCGCCTCTAGCTTGCAGTAATATTCGACCGGCAACGCGGTCTTTTCGTCGCGGTACATCCCCAAATGCCAAACCGCCGCGTCGGGCAACAAATGCTGCAGCGGTTCGATCATACCCAACCCGGCGCGAAGGATGGGCACCAACGCGATTTTCGGTGCCAGCTCCGCACCCTCCATACTGGTGAGCGGCGTTTCAATGCGCTTTGCCTTCAGCGGTAGATCCTCGGTGGCCGCGAACGCCAACAGGGTCGCCAACCGGTAGGTCTGCTGCCGGAACAAAGAAGGTGGCGTCGACTTGTCACGTAGCACCGTGAGATGATGACTAACCAAGGGATGAGTCAGTTCAACTACACCAGCCACATGGACCTCGGCATTGCTAAGTCAGCTAAGAAAAATCGCGAACTAAAAAGATGGGGAGCTACATGTTACAGATTCGAGCAGTGCACCAAAAGAGGGCGAGCTTCGCATTACACGCCTCGTGAGACGCCTCGGAACAAGTCTCAGGAGGATCACATTTGTTCGCGAGGTACTGGCAGCCTAGTTTGCAGAAGTTTACGCTTAGGAAATATCGCTGAGGCAGCATGTTCGCGCGGGCAGATGGTTAGAAAGCAAAGTTGAATATAAGCTGTCGCGGCATTTGAAACTTATCGCATTTAAGCGCGTTGGCATTTAACGCTGGAAGTTTGAAATTTTGAAGGGATTCGCGCATGGCATCGCGTAAATCGAAGACAAAGAAAAATGCGTCGCGACCCAAGCCTCGGGCAGTGCCAGCGTCGGCTGCGTCGAAAACTGCGTCGGTTCGCAGCGTTCCCGAGAAGGAATTTGCGGAACTCAAACCCAAACCGTTGAGCGGCGAACGCATTGAAGACCTCGCCGTTTTGTCGAATGTTGGTCGCGAGCAACTGGCCGAAGAGTGGAAACTCGACTGCGCCGCCGTGATCGAATCGCTGCAACTTGTGAGCGATGGTAAGTTGGATGAAGCCAACGAACGGGTAAAGTATATCGCTCGCAGCAGTCCCTATGCAGACTGGCGATTGTTCGTTCGAGGCCTGTGCGCGTTTTACAATTCTGACTTCGAAACGGCCCGTCTGAACTGGCAACGCCTAGACACGACGCGACGTCCTGCAAGAATCGCTGCCACACTTTTAACTGCCGAGCTTGGCGATTCGCTGGCGAATACGACGACGCCCCCTCAGCACCTGGTGAAGGCAGCCAAAGTCTTAATGCATCGCTCGCATGCGGTCGCCGCAGCCAAAGCAATCTTGGCGGTCAAACACCGCGACCCCGAGGTCCTTTTTTCGACTTCGCAAGTTGCCATGCTGATCAACTTTCGCGATGATTTTCGCCGCGCGGATCCCGAGTTCGTGGCAAGATTTTCTCAAGCCTGCGTTTACGTTGCGTGCCATCAGTCGGCACCCGATGCGTTTGTTCTTTTGCAGAAGTCAGTGCCTGGGCCACCCCACGATCCGAATTGGAACTTGCAACAGTTCGTCTTCTTGCGCGAGTTTGACGAAGTCGATGACCTTAGAGAGGTCGTCGCGTTCAGGTATATCTTCAAAGATCTTCCGAAGATCACTCAATTCTCGGCGGACCAAAAGGGCGCTTTGGCGAGTTGCATGTTGACGGATTTGTCAGCCTTTTTGTTAGCGCCAGAGCCAACTGGCATGTTTCGCTTCTTTTCTTATGATCCTCCAGACTTTAAAAAGAGCGAGAAGCTGCTTGTCCTAGCGGTTCAGAAATACCCTTCCAACCGGGCCGCGCACAAAGCGCTGATGGAACTCATCGATAGGCAGGCGAAGGATCGCTTAGCAACCAAGGCAGAGAACAAAGCTGCGGAAGAACGATTACTCGTCGCTAAAGCCAATTTTGTAGCAGCTTGCCCAAGCGAAATTGAGCTTTCCTTAGAGTTGGTGGACCATTACTTCAACAACGACGAACTCGACAAAGCCGATGCACTCGTCAAGCAATTGAGCACGCAGCGCGTCGACTCGCCGCTCGCCAAGGCATTGCCTTGGAAAATCCAGATGCTCACCGCCATGCACAAGAGCCGCAGGAAAAGCGAATTGAAGGCGGTTAGGCAATCGCTGGAAGCTGCGAAATCGCTTTGGCCCGCTTGGTTGGCACCCACTTGGCTTCCATTCCTGCAAGCCGCCGTCGAACTGCGAAGCGGTGACAAGCAAGCCTTTGAATCAATGGATAACGCAGCGCGAAAATCTGCTGGTGTTAGCCAAGTCGTGGGTGACACGATGTCCTTCGCTGCCATACAGCAAATGAATGTCACTGCAGCGGACATCAAGCCCTACCGAGATAAACTCACTGAGTATCTCGATGCCGCTGACGAATTGCCGCTCGATGATTTAATATCCATCGGAGCATTCTTCTGGGACCTTACGCGTGTAGGAATCGAACACAAAGGCTTTCGCCTGCAAGCCGCCAAGTTCGGCAAAACGATCTCTGAGCGTATGAAGAAACGCGAAAAAGTTGTGAGGGACGCGACGCTCGTGGATGCGGTCTGCTTTGTCGCCAGTCGAGGGTTCTGGCAGACCTCAAATACGAAGATCATACTTCCCTGGGCGGAGGAATTCGCGAAGACAGAACTAAGAGTCCTTGCCGCGTTTATGAATTGGTTGATCAAATCTAGTTACGCAGGATACGAACTTCGAAATCGAAAATCTAATATCGAGTCTTTTGAAGAGGCCGCCAGAACAGAAAAAGACACTTTCTACCGCTACTACTTTGAGAGCGTCGCCAAGGCAGCCAACGAGGTCCTGTTAGAATTCAATCAACAAATGTTTCCGTGGGGTCGGCCAGCCACACGTTCAGCGGCCCCGCGACTGGAGTCAGACCAAGACTACGAGGAAGATTTCGACGACGAATGCAACTGTGCTGACTGCCGAGCAGAACGGGCCAGGGAAGCGAAATACGCAGCGCGAAAAAAATCAAAACAGTCAAAACCTACAGTTAATTCAACACCGTCACTCTTTGAGAATTTTCTACTCGAAGATGATGACGAAGATGATTTTGATGACGGTCTTGATGATATCGCCGACGACAATGCCGCTGGATATTCTTCTTATCAAGTGGATAACTTTCCCGGCAACCCCGCGGAAATGGGAAGTCGCCACAGCAGCATCGAGCAGTTCGTGGATCTCGATAATCTTATAGACGGTCCCGAAGATACAGTAGCTCCGCCCGCAACTCCCAAGACAGCCGCAGAGAAGAAAGCCGATTTCAAAAAGCGGCGCCGCGAACTTGAGAAAAAGAAGAAACGTTAAACCACTCGATCGATCCAAAGGGATTGGCAATGAGCAAGAATACGGCAGATCATTACAAGACACTCGGGCTCCCGGCTACCGCTTCGGCAGAAGATATACGGAACGCTTATCTTGCACTTGTGCGTCTCCACCCACCCGATGCGGATGCCGACAAGTTTCGGGAGATTTACTCGGCATACCAAGTGCTAAGCGAACCGCTGGTGCAGGCCATGCAGCTTCTCAAGCAATCGGAAGAGCCCGACCTCCATGCCATCGTGGCTGAGGCAGAGAAAACGATCTGTCGAATTCCCAAATTAGCGCTGCTGGCCTTGGGTGACTCTGCGTAAAGTTTTCAGCAAGCAAGCTCAGCAAGCAAAATACGCATCGCAAACAGACAACAAATAGACACATAGAACAGACCGCGACAGGAACGATCGATCCATGCCCGACGTCTTTGAACCATCAAGCAACTCATTGAACAACGAGCCGTTGGGTAACGAGCCGTTGGGTAACGAGGCCGCTGAGCCCGTTCGGGCTAATCCATCGGCGACTTTATCGGCAACTTCACCGGCGAGCTCGCAATCGGTCGAGCTGCTGGGAGCGGTGGATATTGTCGAAGCGTTCACAGCGCTGCGGCATGAATTGAAATTGCAAGTCCGCAGCGGCCGAGAAACGCAGCAGGCTTTGAGCGACGGGCTCCAAAAAATCGAGCAAAAAATCGAGCAGCGAATGGCGGCCGCCCAAACTGCGACTTCAGCCGGCTCGGCCGACGGCCGCAAATTTGCTGAAGCGATCGCGGATATCGATGAAAGTCTGCAGCGGGCCGTCGAGTCTCTCATCAGCAGTTTTTCGAGTGCGAAAGGAGAGTCAACGCGGCTGACCGGTTTTGATGCTGCCGTAAAACAAGCACCTTGGTTGGCTCGAAAGTTTGCGTCCAGCATTTTTTCGGATCTGCGGAAAATACTCGAACAAGTCGAACAAGAATCACGCGCGGCAGAGAATTCGCGACGCACGATGTTGCAAGGGTTTGAATTGCTCGTGGCTCGCATGCGCCGTCAAATGCAACAATGCGAGATTGAACGTATCGACGTAGTCGGCAAAGCATTTGATGCCGAGTACATGAACGCGATCGATATGATCGATGCTCCCAAGGTTGCGAAGTCGCATGTCGCCGAGCAACTGCGACCCGCTTACCTTTGGCGTGGCAACTTGCTTCGCTGCGCCGATGTGCGATTGGCTAAGTAGACCTTCAACCACGACATGTACGCTTACAGTTAGTTACTTGCTCAATTCAACCTTAACTTAAAATCCAACCCACCTGAGGAAAGAAATGTCTCAGCAAAATTCCCCAATCATCGGCATCGACCTCGGAACCACCAACAGTGTGGTGGCCGCCGTCATTGATGGCCGAGTCCAAGTGATCGAAGAGAATGGCGAAGCGATTTTGCCATCGGTCGTCGGACTGACCGTCGACGGCAAACTGATCGTCGGCACGACCGCCAAGAATCAATTGGCGGCGTTTCCTGATCGCACCATTGCATCGGTCAAACGTCGGATGGGGCAAGCGGTGAAATTGAAAATGGGGGAGCAAGAGTTTACTCCTCAAGAGTTGAGCGCGATGATCCTTCGCCGACTGCGCACGCGAGCTGAAACGAAGCTCGGCGTCGAAGTAACGCGAGCTGTAATTACAGTCCCTGCTTTCTTCGATGAAGACCAACGACAGGCCACTCGCGAAGCTGGGCAGTTGGCAGGCTTGACCGTCGAACGCATCATCAATGAACCCACTGCGGCAAGCGTTGTCTATCATCCCACGACCAGCGAACGGCGGCATGTGATCGTCTATGACTTGGGGGGCGGAACTTTTGATGTCTCCATCGTACGGTTGGAAGCAGGCGTGGTTGAGGTTCTGAGCAGCAAAGGTGACACTCAGCTCGGTGGCGACGACTTCGACGA
>Ga0163144_10014596_pt1 | contig 16296 bp, 11 predicted proteins | sample OliLak19BULKMAT1_FD_123175 | JGI IMG/M metagenome (GOLD analysis project Ga0163144, IMG submission 123175) | Freshwater microbial mat bacterial communities from Lake Vanda, McMurdo Dry Valleys, Antarctica - Oligotrophic Lake LV.19.BULKMAT1 | ecosystem: Environmental > Aquatic > Freshwater >... | reverse complement strand
GTTTGCTCTTCGTTTGCTCTTCGTTTGCTCTTCGTTTGCTCTTCGTTTGCTCTTCGTTTGCTCTTCGTTTGCTCTTCGTTTGATCTTTCTGTGCGCGTTTCTGCCGGCAAGTATCGCGAGGCATTGCAACGCCGGCTCGCGCCAAAGGACGCGCCCGACTGCCACGAGACTTCGGCGACGCGACACTACTTCGGTCGACGGATCATCGGTGCCACCCGATCGAGCTGTCCGGCAAGCTCGCCCAGCAGTGCGCCAAAGCGCAGCGTCGGACGGCCCCATTGCTCGCCGTCGACTTCGATCACGGCGCCGCTGCGCACCGCGCGCATGTCCCGCCACCCAGGGCTCGCACGCAGCCGCTCGAGCTGCGATATGCCGCCTGCGCCGCGCCCGATGATCACGACGTCCGGGTCGCGGGCGATGAATGATTCCAGCGAGAGGGTCGGGAACTCGCCGGGCACATCACGAAATGGGTTGTCACCACCCGCCACACTGATCAACTCTGCCATGTAGCTCGTCGCCGCCGAGATGATCACCGGTGCCCGACTGATCACGTACACCGCGCTCACGCGCGGACGGCGGGCGCGTTGTGCCGCGATCGCGCGCAGATCGTTGCGGAGCGCGTTGGCCGCGGTGCCTGACCGGGCGCTCAACCCGAGCAACGCACCGAGATCGCGAATCGTCGCAAAGAGTGCGGTCGTGTCTTTCGTGTCGACGAGATAGACCGGAACACCGAGCGCTCGCATCCGACTGACGACCGCGGTATTGGCCTGACCGTTCCAGGCGATGAAGAGGTCGGGCCGCGCGGCGAGCAGGATCTCGACGCTCGGGTCGATACCACCACCGACGTTGGCGGCCTTTGCAACGGCGCTGGCCGTGTCGTAGCGCGTTCGTGCCACGATGCGATCGGCGGCGCCCAGCGCAACGATGATGTCAATCGTCGAGGAGATCAGTGCTGCAACGCGCCGCACTGGCGCCGAGACGGTGACGGTCAGCCCGGCCCCATCGTGGACGGCAATCGGTTGTGCGGCGAGTGGCGAGGCCACCGCCAGCGTCGCCAGCGCAAGGGCTAGGCGCCGGAGGAATTCCATTGGATCAGCGAAGCGCTGCGAGGGGAGAGTTCAAAGATGCTGACGCGCGCGTGATCCAGCGCCAGTGAGAATGCGCGCGATGGTGGAATCTCCAGCAGCAGCACGGCGACGGCACGGATGCTTCCGGCGTGCGCGACCACCAGATAGTCACCACCGTCGCGCGGTAGTGCCGCGAGCCACGAGGAGACACGCGCCACCACGTCGGCAAAGGATTCGCCACCAGGCGGCCTGATCGTCGTCCACGTCGCCGATTCCCTCAACGGTGGTGCTCCGACCTGCTCCTCGAGTTCGGCCCACGTCGCGCCTTCCCATTCGCCGAAATGCATCTCGCGTAGTCTCGGCTCCTCGATGATGTGGTCACCGGTGAGCATTTCGGCGGTATGGCGGGCGCGCCGGAGATCGCTGCTGATGACCGTCGCATTCGTCAATCGCAGCTGTCGCACAAGCAGTCGGGACTCGCGCATGCCGGCCTTCGAGAGCGGTAGGTCCGTCTGGCCGATGCATCGATTCTCGGCATCGATCGCGCTCCCTGCCCGGACGAGGTGTAATCGGAGCGCCGCGCGGGCGACGCCATCGTTCGCTGCCATGCCGTCGCTCAATAGTCCACCGGCCGCAGATAGCTCTCACCAATGGCCGTCGGGCCGAGGAGGGCCACGGTCGGCAATCGCCGCTTCCAGTGTGTCGACTCCAGTCGCCGCCGCACAATCTCGATGTCACGGGCATCGAAACCGCGGGCGATGAGATCCGCGGGCGTCCACCCGTTGAGCATCCAGTTCAGCAACTCGTCGGCCTGCGCATAGCTGATGCCAAAATCCCCTTCATCCGTCTGACCCTGGATCAGGTCGGCCGATGCCGGCTTGTCGATGATGTCGGCCGGCACACCGAGGTGCCGCGCCAGCGCCCAGACCTGCGACTTGTAGAGATCACCCAGCGGGTTGATCGGCGGCGAGTCATCGGCGTGCCAGGTATAGTATCCAAACAGCCGTTCTGTCTTGTTGCCCGTCCCCAGCGGCACGCCGCGATGCTTCGCACTGAGGTCGAAGAGTGTGATCATCCGCGTTCTGGCCATCACGTTGCCGCGGCGCGCCGGATCGGCATCCGGTTCGTGCTGCAGATAGCCATCGACCGCCGCCGTGATCTCCATCGTGCGGTGTTCGATCCCAAGCGCATCGATCACCAGCTGGGCGTGGGCGAGACTGTCGCTCGACGATGTCTGGTACGGCATTCGCACTGCCAGCACATTCTGCGGACCCAGGGCCCGGGCGGCGAGATAGGTCGTGACGGCCGAATCCACGCCGCCCGAGAGCCCGATCACCGCCTTCGAGAATCCACGACGGGCCATCTCATCACGGATGAACTGCACCAGCCACTGCTCGACCAGCGACGCATTGATGTCGAGTGGGGCGGGCGCGCCAGAGATCGTCGAAGCGTCACCCATGCGCGCCGGTGCTCCCGCAGCGGGTGCTGGCGTGTGGTCCGTCACTTCGTCGGCCGTATCGAATGACAGCGCGTACGGCGTGCGGGCCAACGCGCCCACCAGACTCCGCTCGAGATGTGGCCACGCATGCGCCACGTCGCTCAACAGCGGCGTGTCGGCGCGTGCACGCACCAGGTCGCGCAGATCACAGGTCAACGTCGTCATCGCCGGTTCGAACAACGGCAGGGTGGCCCGCACATCGCCGTGTGGCCCGCAGATGATCGACGCCCCGCTGAACATCTTGCCCCCTTCACTGCCGACCAGATTGCTGAGCGAGACGAACATGCCGTGTTCCTCGGCGATATCCCGAATCAATCGCTCCCAGCGAGACACGCTGGCCGGTCCGGCGGTGGTATCGCTGCGCGGCCACGGCCCACGCGCCGGCGCCGCCGCCGACACGAAGACGACTTCGGCGCCGTCCAACGCGGCGATGGTACCGGTGATCGAGTGCCACGCGTCTTCACACACGAGCAGTGCGGCGCGCCCCCACGCCGTGTCAAACGCGCGAATCTCGCGGCCTGCTTCCACAAAACGGGCCTCGTCGAACAACCCGTACGTGGGAAGAAAGTTCTTGCGGTGCACGTGACGAATCACTGGGCCGCTGCCACCCAGCGTGACGTACATCACGCTGTTGTACAACGTGTTCCGCCAGCGCTCATAGAAGCCGATCACGACGTCGATCGTCGTGCCGGCCGGCGCGATTTGTGCACAGTCGTGCTGCAGGTCGGCGGCCAGTGTTCCCGCGGTCACCGCCAGGTCGCGTACGCCTCCCTCGAGGAAGTAGCCGGTGAGGGCCGTCTCGGGAAAGTGGACCACATCCGGCCGTGGATGCTCCGCGATCGCCTGGGCGAGAAGCGCGGCGACCTGTGATCGGTTGGCAGCGTAATTGGCCTTGGCGGGGCGAAACTGCGCGAGACCAAGGCGGAGCAGTCGGGGCATGCAGGAAAGTTACGGCGTTCGGGGGCAGGCAAAGACGCCGGCAGTTCCATGTTACCCGCTGACGATAGATTAGCCACCGTGAACCAATATCTTCTCGGCCTTGCGCTGCTGGCCACGACCGCGGGTGCGCAAGGCACCGACCCCGCAGCAATCGTTCCCCTGCCGCAATCGTCGGTCGTGCTGGCCCGGGATGGGAGCGTGATCGGAGAATTCGGCAAGCAGGTCCGGACGAGTGTATCGATCAGTTCGCTGCCACGGTATCTCGGTCAGGCGTTCGTGGCCGTCGAGGACCAGCGCTTCTACCAGCACGACGGCGTCGACCTGGTGGGTGTGGCGGCCGCGGTGAAGGATGCCGTGATGGGCAATGCCCGTGGCGCGAGCACCATCACCCAGCAACTGGTGGGGAACATGCACCCCGATCTGATCGACCGTCGCGATGCATCGATCGGCCGGAAGCTGCGGGAGCAGACGGCGGCGCGCGACATGGAGCGGCGCTATTCCAAGGCGCAGATCCTCGAGGCGTATCTCAACACGATCCACTTCGGGCACGGGTGGTACGGCATCGATGCGGCAGCGCGGCACTATTTCAGCAAGTCGGCGTCGCGGGTCACGCTGGCAGAGGCGGCGACGCTGGCCGCGATGCCCAAGGGCCCGGCGCTCTATGATCCGGTCAAGTACCCCGACCGGGTGAAGCAGCGTCGCAATGTCGTGCTGGCGCTGATGGCGCGGCAAAACTACATCACCGCCGCCGAAAAAACCGCCGCGCAGGCCCAGCCCCTGGTGACGACGCGGACCTCGGTGGACGACAGCTTCAACTACATGGTGAACGTGGTGCGGGTGCAGGCGGAACGCGGTGGCGTGAACCTACGCGAGGGCGGGTATCGCGTCTTCACCACCATCGATCCGGGGCTGCAGCGCGCGGCCGCCCGTGCGCTGCGCGAGGTGGTGTCGAGCGCCGAGACACCGCGGCGGAAACCGAAAAAGGGCACCGCGCCAGCGCCACCGGCCGGGACGCTGCAGGGTGCGGTCGTGATGCTGTCGCCGCTCACCGGCGATGTCCTGGCGCTGGTTGGCGGGAAGGATTTCGCGACTTCGTCGTTTGATCGCGTGATCGACGGCCGTCGTCAGCCCGGTTCGAGCTTCAAGCCGTTCGTGTACGGTACGGCATTACTTCAGGGAATCCCCGCCAACACGATCGAGCAGGATACCGCACTCAGCATCGTCCTGCCGAATGGGCAGGTCTACTCGCCCGAGAACTCCGATGGAAAGTTTCTCGGTCCACTCACGATGCGCGAGGCGCTGGTCCAGTCGCGCAATCCGGTGGCGGTGCAGTTGGGAATGCAGGTGACGATCGACAGTGTTGCGGCACTGGCGAAGCGCATGGGCCTGGATGCCACGATTCAGCCATACCCATCGAGCGCGATCGGCACCGCCAGCGTGCGCCCGCTCGACATGGCGTCGGCATACGGTACGATCGCCAACGGCGGCGCGGCGGTGAAGCCGCGGTTCGTGCAGCGGGTCGAAGATCGGAGCGGTCGCACCGTCTGGGCGCCGCGGATTGCGGCACCACAGTATGCGCTGGACAACCGCGTGGCCTTCGTGCTGCGCGAAATGATGCGCGATGTGGTGGAACGCGGAACGGCGACGGCGGTGCGGAAGTATGTGCCGGCGCGAATTCCGGTGGCTGGGAAGACCGGCACCACGAATGGCAGCACCGATGTCTGGTTCGTCGGCATGACGCCGGAAATCGTCGGCGCGGTCTGGGTCGGCTACGATACGCCGAAGCCGATCGCCGGCGGACAGGCGGCCGGCGGCACGGTCGCAGCACCGATTTTCGGACGCACGGTCCAGGCGTACTACGAAGGTGGCCGGGCCACCGTGCCATGGTTGCCGCCGCCCGGTGTGCTGTCGGTTGCACTGGATCGCGATACGGGGCTGCCGGCAACGGACGGAACGCTGGCGGCAAAGCGCTACGTCGAATGGTTCATCGAAGGCACCGAGCCTGGAGCCATTCCGGTGGATGTCTGGAAGTTGATGGAGCTGGGTGGCATTGGGCGTTGAGTGAAAAGGGCGCGCTCGGCGTTGCGTTCCATCGCGCGACGCAGATCGCACGTGGCGACGAGCGCTACTCACGGGCGATCTGGCTCTACAACAACGAAATCCCGCGCTGATCGCTCACGTGCCGCCGTACCACTCGTACCCGCGATCGGTCCAGTATCCGCCATTCTGCGACGGCATCAGCACGATCTTCGTCAGGTACTTGGTGTTCTTGTAGCCAAGCTTCACCGGGCCGTGAATCCGCGCCGGCGCGCCATACGCCGGCGACAGCCGTTGGCCATCCTTCGCCAGCACCACCATCGTTTGTGGGTGCATGGTGCTTTCGATGTCCCAGCTCTCATGGTAGCCGTCGTCGAAGCTCATGAAGTCAGCAGCCTTCGCATCGGCCGTCGGCTGCACCGTCTCGAGCAGCGCACGCATCGGCACGCCGGTGAAATCGGCCACCGCGGTCCACCCTTCCACGCAGTAGTGCGGCACGCGTTGCGTGGCCAGCTTCATGCCACGCAGATCATCGTAGGTGAACGTGCGTGGCGTCCTGGCGGCACCGCTGATCTCGAGCGTCCATACGCCACGTGCTGCCGTATCCCACATCGGCACCGAATCGCTGATGAAGTACGATGGAAATCGCGCACCGGCCGGGGTGAGGCGCCCGGTACGCGACGGCATGTTTGCGCCAAGCAGCCAGCGCTCGAACTTTTCGTTCTGCGTCGTCGCGTAGGCCAGCAGCTTTCCTGCCGATGCCGGACCGGAACTGTTGCACGCCGACAACACAGTCGCACTGATGCCGAGCGTCGAGAGCCGCATGAATGCGCGGCGATCGAGGCGGCCAGTCTCGCGCGCGCGCTCGACCGCTTCGTCTGCCTTTCGCAGAATTTCGCGGTGCACCGTCATGCGCCTTCCTCGACTTTCGCCGGAGCCAGATTGGTGAATGGTCGTGCATTGCGGGCCTCGGGAGAGAAGCGGTCGTCGTCATAGCCACCCGTGGTCATCGCACGAATCGCGTACGGATCGACGGCGAATACCATCACGACATGCACCACCACCAGCAGGCCGAGGCTCAGCATGGCAGTGAAATGCCACCAGCGTGCCAGGTGATACCCGCCCATCGCCGCAGCCAGCCAACCCAATGAGACCGGCTTCCAGATCGCGACACCCGACACCACCGAGACGACACCCAGCACGATCATCGTGCTGTAGGCGTACTTCTGGAGCGCGTTGTGCTTGCCTTGGATGGGATGCTTGCGCCGCAAGCCGAGATAGAACTTCGCCATTTCCGTCGCGTCTGGAATCGATCCTCGACGCGGGGCGAGCTCGCGCCATTCTCCCTTGACCCACAGATAACCGAGATAGAGCAGGCCATTGGCCACCAGCAGCCACATCATGGCGAAATGCCAGTGGCGCGCACCGCCAAGCCAGCCGCCAAACGTCAGGTTGACCGGTACCGCCTGTCCTTCCCATGGCCACCACCGAAACGTCTCTCCCTTGGGGGCAAACGCCGGGCTGGCATTGAAGATTCGCAGCCCCGACCCAGCCATCACCAACAACGCGAGCGCGCTCACCCAATGGGTGGCGCGCACGATTGGATGGTGACGTTGCCGGTGTTTGGACGCGGTTGTTTTGGACGTTGCGGTCGCCGCCGAGCCCTCACCATCACTCATTGTCTATTGCTCCGCCAGCAGGGTCTTCACCGCAGCGTCGATATCCTGGTATCGACCTTCGCCGTCGTGATGAAACCGGATCCTGCCCTTCTTGTCGACAATGTAGACCGATGGCCAGAAACGATTGTTGAACGAGCGCCAGATCGCAAAGTCGTTGTCCATCACCACCGGGAACAACACGCCGAGCTGCCTGACACGTCGTGCGACATTGGCCGGCACCTTCTCGCGATCGAACTCGGGGGTGTGTACGCCAATCGTGATCAGGCCGGCCTGCTTGTACCTCGCCGCCGTCTCCTTGATGTGCGGCAGCGCGTTCAGGCAGTTGTAGCAGCCGTAGGTCCAGATTTCGATCATCGTCACGTGCCCGATCAACTCGGCCCGTGTGACGCCTGGGCTGTTGATCCACTGCGTGCCACCGGTCAACGCCGGCAGATCGCCGAGGATCGGCAGCGTGACTGGGGATGTTGCTTCGGCGCGGGCCATCTGCGCCGGCCGAAGACGGTTGACCAGCACCAGCGCCAGCGGCAGGGCAATGAGCGAAGCAAGGACGACAGTTCGGCGACGCATCTCAATTCTCCGGTCAGTGTTCAGTCGGAGGGTGTATCTGCCACCCGCCGAACCAGTTCCCGGGCGTCCCGGCTCACCTGAACGGATGCAAAATGCCCCACCGGCAGCCTTCGCCGGTGGGGCATGTACTTCGGAGCGGCGTGTGCAAAGAAATCAGAGCGCCGCCAACTCCCGCTCGATCACTCGTTCCACCTCGCTCTGCGGCACCAGCGCCACCTTGAGGACTTCCTCCAGCGTCTGAACCGGATAGAAGGTCAGGGTGTCACGCACCTCGTCCGGTACATCCTCGAGATCCGCCTCGTTCGCCTTCGGGATGATTACGTGCTTGATGCCGGCCCGATGCGCCCCGAGCACCTTTTCCTTGATCCCACCGATCGGCAGCACCCGGCCCCGCAGCGTGATCTCCCCCGTCATGGAGACATCGCGCCGCACCGGTCGGCCACTCATTTCGCTCACCAACGCAGTCGCGATCGCGATTCCTGCGCTTGGCCCATCCTTCGGAATCGCCCCGGCGGGGACATGGATGTGGGCTTCAACCGCGCCGAGTCGGTTGGCTGGAATACCGAGCGACGCGGCGTTGTTCGTCGCATAGGTGAACGCGGCGCGGGCGCTTTCCTTCATCACGTCACCGAGCTGGCCAGTGAGGATCAACGACACCGGCCCGCTCACCCCCAGACCGTCGGTCATCGTTTCGACCGACGTCTCGGCCACCCCCATTCGCGGCACTGACTTCGTTCCTGGTCGGCGCACCGAGGCCTCGACGAACATGATGTCGCCGCCCATCGGGGTGTAATACATGCCGTTTGCGATCCCCACCGAGTCAGTCTCTGCGATTTTCTCAGGGTGTACGCGCGGTCGACCCAGCAGCCCACGGACGTCGGCGCTGTCGAGCACATTCGGCACACTGGCGGCATCGTCGCCACCAGCCGCCAGCTTGCGCGCGACCTTGCGCGCCACGGCGCCGATCTGGCGCTCCAGCTGACGCACACCCGCTTCGCGCGTGTACTGGCTGACGACGGTCATCACCGCGTCGGGGGTCAGCGTGATGCCCGCGTGCTTCAGCCCTGATTCGTCGAACTGGCGTGGCACCAGATACTGCGTGGCGATCCCCGCCTTCTCCTTCTCGGTATACCCGCTGAACTCCACCACTTCCATGCGGTCCAGCAGTGGTCCGGGGATGTTCTGGATGAAGTTCGACGTGGCGATGAACAGCACTTCGCTGAGGTCGAACGGCACGCCCAGATAGTGATCCGTGAAGCTGTTGTTCTGCGCCGGATCAAGGACCTCGAGCAGCCCGCTGGCCGGATCGCCCTGGAAGCCGCTGCCCAGCTTGTCCACTTCGTCCAGCAGAAAGACCGGATTTTTGGTGCCGGCTGCCTTCATCCCATTGATGATGCGACCGGGCATCGCGCCGACGTAGGTGCGACGGTGTCCGCGGATATCGGCCTCATCACGTACGCCGCCGAGGGCGATGCGCACGTACTCGCGGCCGAGCGCTCGCGCGATGGACTTGGCGATGGAGGTCTTGCCCACACCCGGCGGGCCGTTGAAGAGCAGAATCGGGCCGCGCGCCATGGCGCGCGCCTTCGCTTCTTTCCCGTCGGTAATCGGCTTCTCCAGCGCCGGCACCGCCTCATCGTCGGCCACCAGCTTCGCCGCCGGCAGCTCACCCGTCTGGTGCAGTTCTGCCTCGAGCTGCTTCGCGCGCAACTGACGCACCGCCAGGAATTCGAGGATGCGATCCTTCACGTCTCCGAGCCCGTAGTGATCGTCTTCGAGGACGGTGACGGCGTGGTTGAGATCGAGTTGGTCATCGCTCCGCGTGTTCCACGGCAGCTCGGCGATCGACTCGAGGTAGGTCCGAATGACCTGCGCTTCCATGCTTTCGCGACCGGCGCGCTCGAGGCGCCCCAGTTCCCGGTCGACTTCCTTCTGGGCGTCCTTCGGCAGTTCCAGCTTCGACAGCTTCTCGCGCAACGCCTCGACCTCCTTGCTCGAATCGTCGTCGCCGAGCTCCTTCTGGATCGCTTTCAGCTGCTCGCGAAGAAACATTTCGCGCTGGCGATCACCGAGCTCTTCCTGCACCTGGTTCTTGATGTCTTCCTGGGCGGAGAGCATGCCGATCTGGCGCTGCACATGCACCAGGACGCGACGGATTCGCTCTTCGACGCTGAGCGTTTCGAGGAGTGCCTGCTTCTGCGGGACATCGACATCGAGGTAGCCGGCGACGAGGTCGGCGAAGCGGCCGGGCTCCGTGACACTATCGAGCACCTGGTGCACCGCTTCTTCCGGCAGACCGCGCTTTTCGCCGAGTTCTGTGGCGCGCTCGCGGGTTTCCCGGTGGAGCGCCTCGAACGCCGGGTCCTTGGCGTCGATCGGCTCCATGTCGGCCGTGGGTACGATGATCGCCGACAGGAATCCATCGGTTTTCACGAATTGGAGCGCGGTGGCCCGGGTTTCACCCTGGAGCAGGAGCTGCACGCCACCAAGCCCTCGCTGGATCTGTCCGATCCGGGCGATCACGCCTGTGGTGTAGAGTACGTCGCCCGACGGCTCGTCCGAGTTGTCTCGCTGAGCGACGGCGAAGACGAGCCGGTCGCCCTTCAGCGCCGTCTCGATGGCCCGCAGCGTCCCAGGCCGACCGGCGGCAATGGGTGCAGTAAGGCCGGGGAAGATCACCTGCCCACGCAGGGGCAGGACTGGCAGGGTCTGACGTTCGGCCATGGTTGGCATTCTCTGAAGCTGGGGCCACGTGGCAACGCCACCCCGACACAGTACGGGCACGCCTGCAGAACTCTGCCAGACCGGCACTCTTGCCAGAGCCCCCGATCCACGATGAAGCCTAACGCGCGCCACCTGTCCACCACACTCGCAAGGGCTGGGCACAGCCCTGAATGCCAAGACGGCACCGCCGCCTAAACTTTTCCGGCCTGACTGGCGTATAGGGTGCCATCTGGTCAGGCTTGGCCACTTGGCTGACGCTGCTCGCCGCACACCGTATCGTGTGTCGCTCGGCACGAGTCCGCTGATTGCCGAACCCGACCACGCCTCCTTCAGGTGGTTCCGGGATGCTATTCTACGCTGATCGTACTTCTGTCCCTTTTCGCCGGCCCCACGTGCCTGATCCGGTAGATGCCACCGCCGACACTGAACTGTTGGCGCGAGTCGAGCGCGCCCTCGCCCCGCAATACGAGGTGGAGGGAGAGCTCGGTCGCGGCGGTATGGGGATCGTCTATCGCGCGCGTGACACGAGGCTGAAGCGGACCGTGGCGGTCAAGCTGCTGCCGCCCGAACTGGCGTACCGGACCGAGATCAAGTCGCGCTTCCTGCGGGAAGCCGAGATGGCTGCGCAATTGTCACATCCGAACATCGTTCCGATCTATTCGGTCGATGAGAAGGATGGGCTGGTGTATTTCATCATGGCGTGTGTCGATGGCGACAACCTCGCCAAGCAGATGGCCGCGCGCGGGCCGCTGCCGATCAACGAGGTCCGCCGCATCCTGCGGGAAGTCTCCGGCGCGCTCGCCTTTGCGCATGCGCGCAAGTTCATCCATCGGGACATCAAGCCGGACAACATCCTGATCGACAAGGATGATGGTCGCGCGATCGTGACGGACTTCGGTATCGCGCGGGCGGTGCAGGATGGCGCGGAGACGCGATTGACGGCGACCGGCATAGCCATCGGAACGCCAGCTTACATGAGTCCCGAGCAGGCCGCCGGCGATCGCGAAACCGATGGCCGCGCCGATCTGTATGCGTTGGGCACGCTGGGGTATCAGATGCTGGCCGGCCGTCTGCCCTTCGAGGCGAACAGCACACCGGCGCTGCTCGTGAAGCAGTTGTCGGAAAAGCCGCTGTCGATCGTCGAGCGCCGTCCGGATACACCACCGGATCTGGCTGGCATCATCATGCGGTTGCTGGAGAAGGAGCCATCCGCGCGCTTTGCCACGGCCGACGAGTTGTCGGCCGCATTGGATGGCCGGATTTCCTCCGGGTACAAGGCGCCGCAGCGTACGCCGCCGCCGCTGGTGGGCCAGTCGTCGTCACAGCCGTCGTGGGCCTACGGCGCCCCCAACGCGGGCCTTGCACCGTCGCTCGCTGCTGCGTCGTTCACGGCAGCAACATCCGACGAAATGGCACGCTGGTATGCGCCGCAGGTGGTGAAGTTCCGGAAAGGGTTGGCGCCGTTCCTGACCTTCGCCGGTGTTGCCCTTGTCCTCAAGATCGTGAATGCCGTCGATCTCACGGTCGTGCCCGCATTCTGGTCGATTGGCATCGCGATGTCATACGCGAAACTGTGGCAGGCCGGCTTTGACTGGCGGGACGTGTTCAAGCAACCGCGTGAGACACTGCTGGCCGATGTGATGTCGGAAAAGGCGGAAGACTTTGCGGCACTCTGGGACCCGAACAAGCGCAACAACGTGCGTGAACGCGCGCGGCTGCGCCGGCAGGCCGGGAACAGTGGCTCGCTCTTTTCCGCCAATGACCGATTCGTGTCGGATGGTGGTGCATTGCCGGCAGGTGTCACACCGGGGTCGCCCGCTGCGGAGCAGATGCGCTTCGGCAACTGGTATGATGCCGTGCGCGATGGCATCGGTGATCGGGCCGAGATTCAGCGGATGTTCCAGGCCTTGCCGAAGGCCGAAAGGAATATCGCGAGTGGCATTGCAGCAAATGCGGACGAACTGCTCGAGGCCGTGCGGTCGGAGGCAGCCTACCTGGCTGAGCTCGATCGGAATCCGGTGCAGGGACCGGACCTGACGCGATTCGAGAAGGAAATCGCGATGCTCGAGTCGCAGGCGAACCCGTTTGAGGCCGGGAGCGAGGAGCGCGTGCGTCGGCTGGCCAGGCTGAAGCGGGAGAGGCAGCAGGCGGAAGGTGAGTCCAGGCGCCGCCAGAAGTCGAGCGATCGGCTCGAAAAGGCGCGCGCAGCATTGCGGTCGATTCGTTACGATATCGTGAAGCTTCGCACGGGGTCGACATCGGGATCGACGGTCCACGTGACGCAGCTCGCCGAGCGCGCGCAGGAGCTGGCCCGTGACGTGGACGCGGTGCTTGCCGCCGTTGGCAGCGCGAAGTCACGCGCGCCGTCGGGCAAGCGCTGAGCACGGGGCACGGCGCCCCATGACGGCCCCCCTCCCGGCCAGCGCTGATCCGCTGCGCGAACGTCTCGCGGCAGCGATTGCGCCCGCGTATACGGTCGAAGGTGAGCTCGGACGCGGTGGCATGAGCGTCGTCTATCGCGCGCGCGATGTGCGGTTGCGTCGCGACGTGGCGATCAAGGTTCTGCCGCCGGAACTGGCCTTCGTCTCGAGTGTCCGGGAACGGTTCATGCGCGAAGCGCAGACCGCCGCTCAGTTGGCGCACCCGAACATCGTGCCGATTTACGGCGTCGAAGAGAAAGATGCGCTGGTCTGGATCGTGATGGCGTTGATCGAAGGCGAGACGCTGGGGACGCGGCTGACCCGCGACGGCAAACTCACGGCCCCAGAAGCGGAACGGATTCTCGGCAGCGTGGCCGACGCGCTCACGTATGCCCACGCACACGGCGTCATTCATCGGGACCTCAAGCCGGACAACATTCTGCTCGAGCGCGATACCCTCCGCGTGCTGGTGACCGACTTTGGTATTGCGCGTGCGGCCGAAGGTGACGGGCGGCTGACGTTGACGGGTGTCGCCGTCGGCACGCCAGCCTACATGAGTCCCGAGCAGGCGATGGGCGAAGCCGACGTCGATGGCCGATCGGATCTCTACTCGCTCGGCTGCGTCGGCTACCAGATGCTGGCCGGAGCGCCGCCGTTCTCCGCCGACAGTACACCGGCGTTGATGCTGAAGCAGGTGAGTGAACCCGTTCCCTCGCTGCGCGCGAAGACGTCCTCGGCGCCGACCGCGTTGGTGAACGCGATCGAACGAGCGCTGGCGAAAAAGCCGGCGGATCGGTGGTCGTCGCTGAAAGAATTTGGCGATGCGCTGCAGGGAAAGGCGAGCACGGTGAATCTCAGCCCACCCGTGATCGGCGTGCGCGCCATGTCGCTGCCGCCGTTTCGCGCCGCTGATGTCATGCCGCCGAGGCAGGCATTACCGGTACCTCCGCGCCCGCCGGTACCTCCGCGCCCGCCGGTGCCGCTGGCCGGCGCAAACGCGGTGCCGGCCTGGGTGTACGGCGTCAGCGCGAACTCCACCAGCATTGCACTGCAGGCCGAGAGTTTTCGCCGACAGTTCTTTCGCACGATGGGCACCCTCAGTTTCCTCGGCATCGTCAATGGCATCACGTCGCCACACTTCGCCTGGGTGGTCTTTCCGGCATTCGGCATGTTGATGGGGCTGAATGCGAAGTGGCGGCCATTGGGGGATGCGGGACTTGCGTTCCGCGAGGTCATCCGCAGCCGGCGCGCGGTGCGCGACGCGGGCGTGGAAGGCTCGGTGCCAGCGCAGCTGTTCAGCAACAGTCTGGCAGGTCGCGCGCGGCGGTTTGCCAGCCGGATCAAGGTGGCGGCAGCAGCAGCCGGGGTGTCGGCGATCGCGTTTCTCGTGGTGGCCATCACGAATGGCGGGCCGCCGCTGCTCGCGATCCCGGCGCTTGGCGGCGCCGGGATCGCGGTGCTCTCGCTCATCGGCGCGATGCGTGCCGCAAGTCCATTTCGTCGTCTCGGATTTCGCCGTCGGGATCTGCTGAACGGTACCTGGCGAGAGAGCGAGGCCGCGCGCAGTCCGGGTACGGCGTTTCGCCTGCGTGAGGAAGAGGTCTCGCAACTGGCGCCGCCTGACGTGGTGATGAGCGCACATGGGGAGCGCCTGCGGCTCGCAGTCGATGACCGCACGGCGATCCGTCTGCAGGTGGCGCGCCTCGGTGAGGGAGCGTCGTCGTTACTGCCTCGCGATCTGCTGCCAACGGCCGATGCGTTGGTCGCGCGCATCAGTGAGCTCGCGAGTGCATTGCACCAGCTGGATCGCGACCTTGGCGCCGGCGGCGATGGGTCCCTCAATTCGCGTATCGCCGAACTGCGTTCGCGTGGTGTGCCTGACTCCGATCACACGCTCAGTTTGCTGGTGGAGCAGCGCGCGTCGTTGTCCCAACTCGAAGGCGGACGTGTTACGCTGCGCGCGCAGTTGGAGAGCAAGTCGCTCATGCTGCAGAATCTGCGGCTGCAGGTGCTGAGACTTGGGTCGATGGGTCTCGAGACGACGCCTCAGGCCCGCGCACTGGCACAGGGCACGGAGCAGGCGCAGGCCGTCTCGAAGGATCTGGCGTACCTCCTCGAAGGTGCGCGCGAAGCCGAGCGTTTCTGATGTGGCTCCCTGCTGCGATCAGGGACGCGACACGCTGGCCGGACAGCGGGGCTGCCCGAGGCAGGCAGAATCCGGTGCAGCGATCTGTGCTAACGCTCTATCAGTTCGGCGATCACCTCGGCCAATCGCTCGGGTGATTCTTCGGGTAGGAAGTGTCGTCCCGAGGGCAGAAGTTCGAGCGTTGCTCCCAGGATCCCCTGTTGCAACCGTCGCGCGGTGTTCGCGGGCAGAAATGGATCGTGTGCGCCGTGAATGATGGCTGTCGGCGCGGGGATTGACCCAAGTCGCGCGCCGATTTCCACCGTGTCCGCGCTATCGAGCGCCTCGAGATGTGCCACGAGCAAGTCGCGACCCGCCGGCGAGGCGAAATTTCTGGTGTATCGCTCGATCGATCGGGCGCCCAGCTCCTGATCGACGAATCCTCTCGCCACTTCCGTCTTCAGGACACCCAGCAGCCAAGTGGCGGGAAGATGGCGCGTCAGTGGCAATGTGGCGCGCGCCATCTTGACCTCTCGCGATGGCCAGTCGTTGAATCCAACGCTGCTGATCAAGCAGAGATGCGACACACGGTGGGGGGCTCGGACCGCCACCGCCTGTGCGATGCCGCCACCGATATCGTGGCCAATCAGGCATCCCCGGTTGATTCCGAGGAGATCGAGCACGATCAGGAGGCGATCGGCATGCCCTTTTATGTCAAGCGCGAGATTCCCCGGTGGGTCGCTCCGTCCGTAGCCGAGGAGGTCGAGGACGACCACGCGCCGTCCTTGCGGCAGCAACGGCACCAGGTCCTGCCAGAGGTGCGAGGACGTAGGAAATCCGTGGATGAGCACGAGGGGCTCACCACCGCCTCGTGTTCCTGCGGCGTAGTAATACATACGCGCGCCGCCGATATCGAGAAATTCGCCGCGCACTACGGCCGAAACCCTGGTTGCATTGCATCAACGGTACGCCATGATCACCCTGAAGCAAACTGCGCTATAAAAGCACGCGTGGTCAATTTTTGGTGAATCACGACCGATTCCGCTCGATTCGCACGAAAAAGCCCACTGCGGGGCATGCCGTTGCGGCGATCCTGTGCTTAGCTTGAAGGTTGTTGTGGCGCAACGTGTTCCGTCCGCACCCCTCCTGTGACTGATCTCCCAGCTCTCGAAACTGGCCTCGCGGCCGTCCCGCTCGCCCCTGTGGCAGAGGCGCCAGTTGGTCCGCCGCCTCCGCCGCC
>Ga0163144_10014595_pt1 | contig 16296 bp, 10 predicted proteins | sample OliLak19BULKMAT1_FD_123175 | JGI IMG/M metagenome (GOLD analysis project Ga0163144, IMG submission 123175) | Freshwater microbial mat bacterial communities from Lake Vanda, McMurdo Dry Valleys, Antarctica - Oligotrophic Lake LV.19.BULKMAT1 | ecosystem: Environmental > Aquatic > Freshwater >... | reverse complement strand
AAGAATGGATGAGTCAATGTCATGGAAGGCTCTAGAAAGATCTACAACAACAGCCCAAATAGTGGCTGCACTGTAGCAGTGCTTGTAATTTCTATTGAAATGATCTGTTACCATCCAAATAGATCTCTTGCAAGTTTTACCGACACTTATTACAGGCAAGGGCATCGGAAGTTGAGAAATAAACCCCCTTCCCGTACCTTGTCGCGTTGCGGCCAGCAAATGCGCGGTTGAATCCTCTCTTTGTGATCTTCGCAGCCGACATTGCACAAGTTCCGTGAAATAGCCATCTCTTTTCGATTTCAGTGATGTTAGCGTTGACTAGACTTCCTGGATTATTCGAGTACTTCGTCCTCATGGCCTCTTTTTTCACTTCATAGCTCATCCACAATTCTGTGGATTGGACACGGTCAACTCGAAACACTCTGTTTCGATCGCCATAAGGAAACAAGTTATCTTTGAAGTACTGGACGACTTCCCTGAACTCATGAGTGTGGCTGGCAACCATTACTAAGCCCTCGTTACTAGCATCCCACGTCGCAGGCAGCGTCAGACTAATTCCTGCGAGAGGAGGTGGCATGGGCGGTTGTGTGGGCCGAGGCAGCGACCCCCCTACCATGGTAGGCGTTGGCAGGGAAGGAGCTGGCACCCCCACCGGTATGTTGGCGCTTGCCCCCGTGGACGACGGGGGCGTGGGAAGCAGCGGGGTTGGAGTTGGCTGCGCCGGAATTCCATTTGTAGCTCCCATAGTTCCGGACGAAGCGCCAGCAGAACTGAGAGCCTTCGCAATCGCAGGACGCGAAGCTGGTTGACACAAGATAGCAGGAAACCAACCTCTCTGAGGCTGTCGTGCACTTCTTCTGTCAGGTTCATATACAATCTTTCCCTCATACCATCGTTGGCATGCCGATGCACCGGTAACGTCAACGACTTGGCCCTGAAAGGTCGGAAGAAACTGAAAATTGTGGTTTCTGTGTGGAAGTACCGGAAGCATTGTCGTGAAATCGTAATGGTTGCTTTTGAAATGTATTTCCCGACGAATAGGGCGTTGGAAGCCACTTCCCAAGTTCTTTTGAGTCATCACATGGAAGTCAATTTTATATTCAGATCCAGTATGGGTATTATGGAGCTTCAAAGGGCCCAAAGAAATTGTAGATGTTGACGCCCCCCCGCGCTGCCAAGTCACGTAATTTGATTCAATCTTTTCGGAAAATATTTGAGGGTACAGGATGAAAGATGTGCCCGGTAAAATCATTGACTGGTCATGTTGGAGAACGCGCGCTGCGTCCTCTTCCCAACACCACACAGCTTTGGAGTGAGAGGAGGGAAACGTCCCCACACGGGTTCTCGCGTACTTTTCTTCATAGTCCTTAGCCGAAGCAATATATTCGCCGCTGTTAAACAAAATAATAACCAGTGGTTTCTCCATTACCGCTGAAACTGATCTTCACTCGATATTTTTGACTTCTTGCGGGAAAAATGCACTTTGCTTCGATGTGTGCCGATCTTGAGCGTGTCTCTCAATGGCAAGAACGTTGAATGCGATAGTAAATAGAGCGACGAATCGTGCCACGACTCCAAATCGAATTTCAACCATTGTGGGTTGGACAATTACATAGCCAGCGATACACATTCATTAAAAGTGTACCAATTTTTGATTCCCGAAATCGTTGAATGTCTTTTCCCCTCGCAGCAACGACAGTTGGTCAGTTGCGTCTGAAACTGCACGGTCATCCCTCGCAACAACTCTGTTGACTGGGAATGTTTGTTGACTGGGAATGTTGAATGACGAATCCGCAGAGCAGACTCTGCGTGACAGGCCTTGATTACTTACTACTAGTTCAACTTGTGCGTTGGGTTCCACAGATGGCACAAACGGGAGCTTCTGGCCGATCATTGTCAAACGTACAAGCGTTACATCTCCAGAGACGCTTTGTCGTCGAAGCTTCTGTAGTTCTTACGGGCACTTCGCCCGTTTGCTCGCCCGCAACGCCTTCATCACTACACAAGTCAAAGGCTTCGTTTTTCCGTGTTGATTTTTTGACTGCTTTCACGCTACTGGACGCCATATTGTTGAACATGGTTTTGATGGAGCGTTGTCCGCTACTTGCAAGAGCAGCAGCAACTGCTTCTGATGTTTTGGCTTTCTTGGCAGCAGGCTGGGCTCCCGATTTGCCCGATCGAAAATCGCTTATACCACGACTTCCATTGCGACTCCCATGCTTTTCGTATACTCCCTGGGCTTGTTGTTTTGTGGATTCTAGTTTTCGTACGGAAGCAAACTTAGCTTTGGACGTCTTGGCAGATTCTTTTTCGTCGACCACAGGTGAGGGGTAGTAAACAACAGCATCGCACGATGCTCCAATCATGATACCAATTTCTTTTTGTAGTTTGACCGGCATCGTCCAAGGTTCGTGAATATATTTGGTAGGAACTTTTTCGAGTTCCGAAACATACTTGCGAATAAAGACGCCCTTCGGATCTTGATCTTTGCCTTGCTTGGTCACACTATAAACGCGCATAGCATTAATGCCTGTAGTGCCCGCTTGCATTTGGAGTTGTGGATAATGAATGCCGGGTTCATAATCCAAAAAGAGTCGTGCCAAATGGGGGGCAATCCGTTTCCAATCCAACCATAAATTCCACGTCGCAAAACTGACCAACATGGCACGCATGCGAAAATTGATCCAACCGTGACGGACCAAACACCGCATACAGGCATCGACAAAGGGAAATCCCGTCCGACCCGTGGCCCATGCTTGATAATAGGACTCGTTCCAGTCACCGGGTTGCCGCCGCAAGGGTTGATAGGCCGGACACAAATCTCGCCATTCCAATTGGGGTTCCATTTCGAGTTTCTGCATAAAATGAGATCTCCAATGCATACGAGACAAGGCAGCCGATAAAGATTTCAACCACCGAGCATCCCGTGTGGGATCTGCTTTTAGTTGCGCTTGTCGCTGATGAATGGCGTGAATGACTTGTCGTAACGAAATGTGCCCCCAACTGAGGTAGGGCGACAAGCGACTGCAACTATTCCAAGATGTATTGGGAGAGGAAATGCCTTGGGAATATTCCACGGCCCGGGTTTGCAAAAAAGACTGCAGGATACGCATAGCCTCGCTGGAGCCTCCCTTTTGTCGATCTGGACGATCTTGTTGATGTTCAAAGGGGATTTCTTTGATCTGCGATGGTTCCAAGAGCGATTGACAATGTCGTGGAAGAACACATTGTTTCTGTCGTAAGATTTCGGGTGTCAAAAGCCTCTTTCCAAAAGAAACGGAAAGCTGTGTTGCAGCAGCAGATTTGTGATGATGGTTGTCATTCGATCGGATACTGCTGTCATAGAGAGCCTGTTTCATAAAGACATGAAAGTGTTTGGAAAAATGATCTCGATCTTGCAATCGTCGTTTGACACCGGTTTGTGGAAATTCTCGACATGTTATGCCTTGTTGTTTGCACCACGCCCGGACCTTGCGATCTCGTATATAGGAGTCCATGTGTCCGGTTTCTTCATGCGCCAAGAGTCGCACAATTTGAAAGTGTTGGTTCAGGGAAGTCAGGGTGGCCAAACAGTCCGCGTAGCAGAGGGTAATAGCCTGAAGTGGTGGTTGCAATGAACCCTTGTTTTCTTGTGTTTTGTCATTGGAATTTGCTGATTGTAATAGTGGTTGCTCTTCCTTGTTGTCTTTAGTGTCCTCGTTCCTTTGGACAGTGTCGTGGTTCGCCTTGCCATGTTCCCGATAGTTTATAATAGACGCCAATTGGGCATCCAATTCCTGAAGGCCTTCATTGATAAAGCAAATGTGGGATCCATGAACACTCGAGTGTTGCAATTGATCTGGTTCGTACAAGTACAAGACGACATAGTCTCTTGGACTTGCCAAGACCTCGGCAAAGGGACCATGATCTTCCAGGCGAACATCACGTTTCAACCAAATGACATCAATGGGAGGACGATCATGATTGTTGTTGTTGTTGTTGCTGTTGCTGGAGTCGTTGCTGATCGTTGTTAGTCGTCCTTTCTTTGCTCTCTCGTGCAAGTCCTGACTTCTTGAACAATTGCCATTGTCTTGATGAGACACAACGCTGACTTTTCGTTTGTAAGGATTTCGAATCATGACGGTAGCTAGCAATGGCCAACAAAAATGACACCACAGTTCTATTGAGTCCTTTTCCTGCTGTACTCATGGCATCGGCCCAGCAGCCTACTAGCTAGAAACTAGCTAGCAGTATCGAGGGCTGTCGTCTTCACCATTACAGCTACCACTTTTGTTATGATAGACTGAGCTTTCAAGTCTTGGTCGTCGTCAGGGATGTTGATTCCAGCTCAGCAATAAAGAAATAATGGCAATGCCAAACAGAGTAATGAAAGAATAAAGCCTTTGGACGCACACCAACGCAACCCCAAGGCGCACCAACGTACTCTAACGTACTCCAACGTACTCCAACACCCTAACCCTAGAATGGGATGACCGTGAGAAACTAAGACCACTTCAGATTAGTTGGAGATAGGGCTATCATTATGAAATGGTGCTACTGTGTTACTTACTATTAGACTGCCCAATAATAACAAGCGGGCGATATTAGCACAACGAACGAAATCAAGAATGACAATGGAATGAATGAAGAGACTCCAGAAGTTGGGTCAAGATAGAGGGACTAGTACCCTGGAGTACAATTGCACCTTTCGCTCGAGTTCTGGCCATTCCTAGCTCGTGTAAGATCTACCAATATTACATGTACCAATAGCAGTAGCTACAAACTTTATTGTCCCGAAAAATCAATCAATCACAAGGCCTTTTTTGGCATTGGAAGTATTCCATTGCACCCACAATTATTGAAGCCGCTACCATAGATGGGTTGTTTGTTCGTACCGTAACAACGTGCGGAGGATGCGCCTTGACCACATGAATTATTATTCGCTCTCATAAATTGGGATCATGCACCATGGTGAAACCTCCCAAAAACATGGAACCGGGTGCGGTGGATCTGGCCAAAGCGGGACGGGCCGACAACAAATCCTTTGAACAAGACAGTTTTCGAAATTACATGGCCAAGAAAATTGATCTGCAGCGAAAGCAATTTGGATTGGCATTGCCTCCTCCTCCCCTTAGTCCAGAGTTGCCTCCTCCTCCCCCTATGGATAGTCCAAAGCAAGTGAAATTGGCTGCCACTGTAAACGAAACGAAAGCCTGTCCTACTGCTACAACAACAAGTACCAAGAGAAAGAGACGTAGCAAAGGTCCTGGCATGAGCTCGCTTCTCAAGAAATTAAAGAGACGGCATGGCAGTGGTCATGTAAAAATGTCTAGCAGCAAGAAACGGGCTAGAGAAAGAGATCACATGGACTCACAAAGGGGCACCAGCAGCAGTCGGCAGTCCGAAACTCCTCCACGAAAGCAGGAAGCCTCACAAGAAGCGACACAATCATCCATTCATAATATAATTGCACAGCAGAAAACACCGCCTTGCCAAAACAGTACGACAAAGGAAGAGCCGCCCTTGGGGCGGGACTGGTCCGAGGAAGAAGACGAAGAAGAAACGATCCTCACAAAAAAAACGTCATTGGCGGCACAACAGTTGCAAAAAACCGCACAACTCGCTCGAGAACGTCCCGATCTCTTCTTTTTGGGAGTCGTCGTCATGGTCAATGGCTATACCGACCCGGATACCGAAACCATTCAACGCTATCTTCACAAATACGGCGGCGATTTGGAAAAATATGAAACCTCGCGCATTACTCATATCATTGCCGAACAATTATCGACGGCCAAGGCCAATATTTACAAACGCATGCGGAAACCCATACCCGTGGTACGGCCCGATTGGATTGTCGATTGTGTCCAGGCAAGAAAATTACTGGCGCACGGAGACTATTTGATCCAAGAAGTCAAGGATGCACAAGTCAAGGGTATGAAGACGTATTTTCAAACGGTCCCAAAAGCACCTGTATCTACAACTACAACAGCAGCAACAATAATACGCACAAATACCAATCAAGCTGGAATGATGGGGCAAGTACAAGCATCTTCTTCTAGGAAAGAGCCCCTAGCAAAAGGCACACATGCCAATCAGGCGAAGAAAAGTGCTGAAATTGTGGTGGAAAGGCAGCCATATTTCAGCAAAGAACCGCGGCAACCACCCTCACATGTCGATCAAAAGGGCCAACCACCACCGCCACCACCACAACAACACGAGGAACAACTCACAAAAGTAAATACCTCTACAATAACAAAAACAACAAGCTCAAAAGCTAATCGGGAGGGGAGGAATGCTGAAGTGAAGAGGAAAGTACAACCATCTTCCAGCAAGGAGCCCCAGCAATCACCCTCTTCCGTCGACGAACACGATCAATCAGGACTCTCGTATCTAGCGGAACTACTCATGGAAGGGAATAGCTCCGATGACCCAGATCGTCCGCCCACTCCACCAACCGAACCACAGCCTTCCAGCAGCGAACCCCAACAATCACCCTCCCATGTCGACGAAGAGGATCAACCACCAGAACCTCAACAATTGGAACTACTCATGGAAGAGAATATCTTTGATCGTCCGCCAACGGGACAACAAGTGCCAAGAACCGAACCAAAATTACGCTTGAACGTGGAAAAGAACCAGGCACCAGACCTACTGCTAGCAACGGCTGACAAATCCGTGGCAGCACCAATGCCCGCCATCCAAAAATCACCAGTTGTTACAGGTGGCAAAACCGATAATAAATTCATCAATGGCAAGATTCGTACCGTCGGCACGGATCCCAATTTCTTGGAATCCTTTTTTAGCAATTCCCGCCTAAGTTTCATTGGAAGCTACAAGCAGCGAATCCAAGAATCGCCCAACAAAAATAATACTACTACTTTGGCAGAGGCAGCACGATCCGATGGTCCAAAACAACGATTTGTCATGCATGCGGATATGGATTGCTTCTTTGCCGCTGTGGTCCTTCGAAACTATCCACAATATCAAAACAAACCCGTCGCCATTTCCCATTGTGGCAAGACGACTACTCCACGGGAGGAACATCATCATCCTACCGGGGCTCCTCCGAAAAAGAAGTCGTCGTCCGAATGTGCCACTTGCAACTACGAAGCCAGAAAATTTGGCGTCAAGAAAGGAATGTTCTTGGGGCAAGCCAAACAACTTTGTCCAAATCTTATTGTGCTCCCCTATGATTTTGAAGGCTACGAACAAGTATCGGAACAAGTGGCAATCATTCTTCAACGCTACGCTGCCGAGTATGAGGGTCAAGTCGAACAAGTTTCCTGTGACGAATCATACTTGGAGTTGTTTGTTCCATCGGGAGGAGGCAAAAAGGGACGGTCGGAGGATCCTCTTTATCTGGTCGGGGAAATCGCCGAGAATATTCGTCGTGAAATTTGGCAAACGACTCGTTGCACGGCGACCATTGGAGTGGGGGCCAATAAGTTCTTGTCGAAGTTAGCTACCGATCGAGTCAAACCCAATCGATCCTTTGTGGTTCGGAATCAGACAGAGCTGCTGCGCAACCTAAGACTCAAAGATCTCCACGGCATTGGGTATCGGACGGAACCCAAGCTTCGAGAAGAAGGATTGGTGTCCGTGCAGGATGTTTGGGATTTAGGAGAACACGGGGACCAAGAATTGTGTCGTATCCTAGGACCGGGGCTGGGTAAGAAAGTGTGGGGGTTTTGCAAGGGACAAGATGACCGGCCGGTCAAGGAAGCAGAAAGAAAAAGCATTGGAGCCGAGGTATGACTTCCGTTAGAAGATTGCTGGGCTCTAATGCAGAGCTCTAATGCAACACAGCTGTTTGATGGCTCACCTGTTTTTATTGCCTCTCTTTTTCCAGTGCAACTACGGCGTCCGTTTTGACGGACCTTATGGCGTGGACTATATGATTGATGGACTTGCCAAGGAAGTCCAGAAGCGAATGGAAGGCGTTGGTGTCAGAGGAACGCAAGTGACTCTGAAACTGAAGCAGCGCAAGAAGGATGCAGGACCAGCGCACAAGTTCCTGGGACACGGCTCCTGCCATAATCTATCCAAAAGTTTCGTCACGAAGTGCGGTCCAACCCGAGACTGGAATGTCATCTCCAAGATTGGGAAAACTCTCTTTGCTGAAATGAATGTGGACAAAGATGATGTTCGGGGAATGGGCATTATGATGACAAAGCTTGATGGTACAAGCGCGGAATCTGGAAATGGAGGAAGAGCAAATAGCAAAAACATCACTACCTTTTTCGGTGCTGCCAAGTCCCGCGCTTCTGATGTGGCGAAAGCGCCAAACACCGCAGTAGTACCAGCGGTAGCACAACAGGAGGAAGCGACTCCAGCATTCGGGGGACAAACCCCTTCTTATAGCCAAATCGATGATTCCGTGTTGGATGAGTTGCCTTCGGACATCAGGGCGGAATTGAAAGGGGTCACTGAAGAAAAGAATGCCGACGGGGGACGCAATGCGAATGTGAGAGCAAGTAATGATGAGAACAGCATAGAAGCACCGCCGCCGGCCAAAGACGGAACCGTTGGCTCGACGCATGAAGAATCTCTTACCAGAGGGTTGGACTTGGCCAACGATGAACATTGCGAAGTTGTGGACAACGAGGCTTTAGATTTGGCCAACTATGAACATTGCGAAGGTGTGGAAGACGCGGCTGTAGATTTAGCCAACAATGAACATGGCCGAGGTGTGGAAGATGAGGCTGTCAATTTAGCCACCGATGGATATTGCGAAGGCGTGGAAGACGAGACTGCCAATTCAGCCAGCAACAAGCATAACGAAGGCGTGGAAGACGAGGCTGTAATGGACTTTAGCGACGTTGCTCTGCCTCCGCTTAGCCAGATCCACTTGAGCCAGGTAGCAGCTCTGCCAAGTCCTCTCCGGAAACAAATCACCTCCAAAATTACAGCACGGAAATCTTCCGGCGGGGTCGCTCAGCAGCCCAAGCAAGTCCGCAGAAGTCTCAAACTGGGTGAAGGCAACCGGAAGCGGCCTCGCCAGGTAACTGTCAAGCAGATGTTCCGTCTTGCAGAAATGAAAGCAGGGGGGCCACACGGACAGGGTGACTCCGCCATTTCATTGGCGGAACTGAAACGCCTCCCTTTCGAGTTGCAGCTCGAAATAGCAAACACTGACAACTATCGGCCTGGAGTAATTTCTCCTTCTGGAATGAAAGAAAGAGCCAGTGCATCACCCACAGGGGCCTCTCCTGTGCTCCACCCTGCGGGAGATGGTCATCGATCCAATGCATCGACTAGATCTGCCAGTGCGTTGCAAGATGAACCGCAAGAGGTGGCTGAAGACAGCGGTAAGGGGGGCGTAGACACACCTCAAGCAGTGGAGGAACAGCAGACGAGTGACTTCTTTCAAGACGATGTCTTCCCTTTGTCATTGTTTATGGACGAGAATCATGACTCTTCTGCTGAGGCCATGGACCAAGTAGCCAGCTTTTTATCTCTTTGCGTAGAGGAGAACCGCATGCGCGACGCGGTGTTGCTGCTACGGAGCATCAAATCGAGAAACGACTCGTGGGGACGAGTTGCTTTCGGTCGATTGTTTGAACAAGTAGATGACATTTGCATGGTAAAGCATGGGTATCGATTAGACCGAAAAGGTTTGCGATTAAGCTAGAGCTTCACGATCGCGCTCACGTCTACCGCTCGTGCCACCTTGAATGCCGTGCATCACGAGGCGAGTTTGTACCGGATCGCTGGCTGTGTACTGTTCAATCAAACCGACCGGGACCAATTTACTGTTGTTACATAGAAAATACATTCATGGAATTAACAGATGTTGTTAGTCTGTTTACCCTCACAATGCGCAGCTGGGTGGCCGAGTAGAAAGAAACAGTGCAAGATGCGCATGAAAGACGAGGCGAGAAGGAAGCGACAGCGGACAGTCGCCACAACACTGTCAAGTCAATGGAAAAATTTCGGAGGTTATACAGCAAAGAATTCAACTGGCAATCGTCCTTGTAGTATCAAAATTGACCACTTCTACCATCTATTATCTATCTACGTGGCTATATAGCTAGTGCGTTGTCTCCCTCTCCTGCAATCTATATCACAACAGTAGCATTTTTACAGTAATCACTTTCGTTTGCTGTCTTCCTCCGCCCCGTCCGCAGCGCTACTGCTTCCAGGCCGAAGATCGAGGAGGGCATTGGTCGCCGCCGCAACGGTAATCATACCGGCTCCCACCCACCCCAAATTGGTCAGGGTTTCCCCCAAGATGAGGTTGGAGAAAAAGGCGCCGTACACAGGATCCATGGCATAAATCACCGAGGCACGTTCGGCGGAAACTTCCTTTTGAGACTTGGTTTGAATAAAATTTGCCAGGGCCGTCGTGACGGCACTCAGATAGACCAATTCCCAAGGATGTTCGACAAGAATGTCCATGACTTGTTTCCCAAAGTGAGAAGGATCTTGCATGCTTCCAAGGGACCAAAGGCCCGAGAGAATCGTCACGACCCACAAACAGGCGGCATTGAGCTGGACGGAATGGTCCTTGCCCACGGCTTGGGCCGCAACATCCAATCGCAAAATGTACATGGCGGACGCCGCCGCTGCCGCGATGCTCCAGTAGTCTCCTGGATGGATGCTCCAAGACGTACCATCGTAGGCCAACAGGGCGGTTCCGCAAAAGGCCGTCAACGCCGAAATCCACGTGGGCAGACTGATCTGACGACCCAACAAGAAAAAGGCAAAAAAGGGGACCAATTTGACATTTAAGTACAGCAAAAATCCCGATCGTTGGGCCGTGGTGGTGGCCAACCCAATGGCTTGAAAGGCAAAGCCCAAAAACATCCAAAAGCCCATTTCGGCGCCCCATCTCAACACAACATGGTTGTTGTTGTTGTTGTTGTTATTGTCCACATTCGTTTCTTTGGTGGTCGTCCATCGAGTAGCATTCTTGTCCATCGTAGTACTACTACTACTGCTTGCAGGAGTAGTACCTGCTTCGGCATCCCCCGTAGAAGCTTCCAAAAGGGCCTCCTCCTCCTCCGTTTTTGTTTGTCGTGCTGGTGGTACTAGCAACGGAGCACTGGCCATCACGGCTCCAATCCCAAATCGCAAGAGGGTAAAGGGTCCGGCATTTCCCTCGTCCACCACTAATTTGATCACCGCGTGTTGGGTTCCCCAAATGACGGCCACGAAATTGAGGGCGAGAATGGCCGTGGGAGGCATGCCCCCTAAAAGGGAACATCCAGCAGACGTATTGTCAGGGGAAGGGTGATTGTTGTGGTTGTTGTTATTGTGGATGGATTCCGTACTAGCACCACTCATCTCTTGATTTTGATGATTGTTTTTGCTCTTGTTCTTTATATTGTTGGATTCCACTCGCTTTCGTTCCACTAGTTTTGGTTCCGATGAAGAAAGCAGGACAGAGTCGTCGTTGCGCGTGTCGGCTGTCATGATGCTCTCGGCTGCTATCAGAAACGCGGGCTCTGTGGTATCGGAATGGGTGGTAGTAGCGCTGGTGTTATGACAAGGGCTTTCTTGTTGTTGCTGTTGTTGCTGTTGTTGTTGTTGCCAAAGAAGAGTCCTGGGCCGCCTCCGTCTTGGCCGTACTACTAGTAGACAGTTGGTGGATGACAATGGGTAACCTCGCGAATTACTAACAATAAGGTGATGATGGTGTTGGTGAAGCTGCAGCGCAGGGGCAGGTGCGCAAGGAGCATGAAAGGCGGCAAGGGATCGCATACTCACAAAATTGGGAAAGCGCTTTCGAGGAAGGATCGAAAGGCATGAAAAGGAAGCCGCAGATTTTGTGTCAGGCAAAGTGTTCGATAGACTTGGTTATTATGATAACAATGAGTACTGTAGCTATAGCTAGCTACTAGTAGTAAGAGAGCATGAGACAAGAGCGAGTGGGCAGAGATGAAAGGTCATAATTATGGTTTTGATGAAGCCCAGCAGTTGCAGTTGGGTGAGTCAGCGATCGAAAAATGGCCGAATTTAGAAAATATCAATACAAGATCCATATTTTAGTAGCGCACTTATCCCCTTTTAACGAATATAGCTAGTGATTTAATTACGGCATATGTCGTAGTGACAAACAAAGATGTCGTAGTGACATGCATTTGAGTACCGTTCATTAATCATTTATCACACGCGTTCGGTGCCACGCCACATAACGCACGTTTATAACGCGCGTGATTTTGGTTAATGTCCGGTACTCAAATGAATGTCGCTACGACATATTATTCTGCCACTATAGTTATATTACGCGTGGAATATTCGTATTCGAAAGTGAGTCCCGGGATGATGATTGTTGTTTCCGTTAGAGTGCCTGCCGGAAATGAGCACGTACTAGTACAGACCAATGCTGTTATTAATATTGTAGATAGTGATCGAAGGTCTGGAATAATCAACTCCTTGTTTTCGAAAACAATCCTCTTGCCAAAGTGCATTGTACAGCATCCATCATCACCAGCACCATGGCCATTCAAGTGGTGGTCCGTCCGCATCCAGATTCGAGTCATTTGTCTCTGGATCACAACACACAAGAGGTCACCATCCTTTTGCCACAGCGGCTCAAGAAAAACAACAACACTATTACCAATGACGACTACGACAATGGTAAAGAGGAGGATGTTCACATGTCGAAAAAGATCTATCCCGTCTCCGTGGCCTTGGCACCTCCAACCACACAAACGGAACTCTTTCAAGCGATTTTACAACCCATGCTGGATTCATGGCTGGCACAGGGACAAAGTGGGGCCATGTTTGCCTATGGGTTTACAGGTACGTATACCTTTTTTTTTTGAATGGATAGTTGAATTTCGACGTTCCAGTCTGTATAATTGTCAATTCATGTTTGTACTCATTCCACCACATTGCCTTGCAGGAACCGGAAAATCCCACAGTCTCTTTGGTACCGACGAACAACCAGGAGCCATTGCATTGGCGGCTCATTATTTGCTAAGCAACGTATCCTCCAAGAATGACGACAATGACAATACGAACGATGATGCTTCCACAACGCTACTGGTATTGCGCGTTTCCAGTTACGAAGTGGATGGCAAGACCTGTCGCGATTTGCTGGGCAATCACGAGCCCTTGACGGTGCGCATCGATGAGCACGGAATGGCCCAATTGCGTCATGTCGATGGCAGCGGTCCTTTGACCCGACAAGTGGTGAGCACCACGGACGAATTCCAATCCCTTCAATCCACATTGCAGACATCGCGACGCGTCGGAAGATCGACCGTCCACGATGCGAGTTCGAGAACCCATGCCATTGTCGATTTTGAAATTGTGGATGCCAATGTTATTCGTCTGGAGCAGACCATCGAAGAGAAGCATGCCGCCTACATTGCCATTAGCAATGCCAAGGACGATGCCCTCATGGTGCAAATCGAAGAAGCCTACAAGCGGGATGGAGCTGGGGCCGTGGTGAACGGAGTACCGCTTGGAGATTTGGTGCGACAGCATGGATTGCCGAGTGAAGAAGCGCTTCAAGCGCTCCGAGATGCCAGGACAGCCTTGACAGAATACATACAGCAATCTTCCCACAAAGCCTTGCTGGGTAGTTTTTCCTTTATCGACATGGCAGGAAATGATTGGGAACAAGCCACAACGATGCAAACCAGTCAAGCCAAAAAGGAACATGCCGAGATTAATACATCCCTCCTAGCCGTCAAGGAGTGTTTTCGAGCCATGCAACAACAAAAGACGCATGTACCGTATCGTCGGTCTCATTTGACCAAAATCCTCAAGCGTCACTTGGATAGCCACTCGTCCAATTGTGTCATGTTGACCACCATTTACCCTTCCTGCGGCAGCTCCAACGATAATGGCGACGACAAAGAAGTGAGGCTCAAGCAGACCATGAACACTTTGTTGTATGCTTCGTCCATTGCCACGAGATCCAAAGTCCGCTAAATAGTCAGTCAACGGAGGGACTGAAGGGCGGGGGGTTATCTGTATTTGTTGGCTTTCAACCATGCTAACTTACCAATCAAACATACTACTCAAGTCCTGATCATGTTCCTAGAAAGATGTTTGTCTCGTGCAAAACCTCGTCAAAGTTGCGGCAAGCGGTCAAGTGCGTGTCTACAGGGCTGTTGTTCTGTACATGATGTCTGAGGTCAAACACCCCCAGTGCGATCTTTGGAGAACGGGGAAGATCTTTGTTTGGTCTCACAAAGATACCGCCAAGACTAGGGAGTTTGAGGGGTGCAGGTGTTTGAAAACCCTAGCCCGCAGGTCATAGAAAGAACTGTGGATCTTTCTCAACGGTTTCAGGTGTGGTAATAGCCTGTGAGAGAGTGCACGTTACTGCAGCGTGTTGGCGGCGCCCGAATCGAACGAATCGGCCGTTCAAATCTTCTGATCGGATGCTGAAAACTTGAGACCGCAAACATATGCTACCCGTACTCCAACAATATGAACGACAAGGTAGAAGTTGTGCCACTCGTTTAGATCTTTCATTTTTCAGTTGAAGGTCGATCAAGATGGACATGCTGGACATAGTTGCCAGCCTTAGTCACTTTCTGGAAGTCCCAGAGATGGTCAATCTGGGGTGCACCTGTAAGATGCGAGAAGCCCAGTGCCGAGAATTGATAACGTCGCGCAAGGAGCAAGTAGAAAACGAGCTAGAAACAACTGAAGAGCACACCAAATGGAGGATGTTGATACGCGAGATTCATTTGAGTCTGAATTAGCGGCCAACCCCATCGTGCGCTTCAAGATGTGCGCACAGCAGGCTCGATTTCGTTTTCTTTTTATCAAGCGTATGCACCATACTGCTTGAATTGTAGAATGATTGGAGCTCGATCCTCGCGACTCACTCTATCTTCAGTGGAAATCTTCCCGAGCAATCTAAGATTGGTGAGCGGGTCCAAGCTGACTTCGACCATCCAGGACAGTGAGAAAAAAAATGTGCTTTTTATGGGGTGTGGGTGGGTCAATGCAGATCTTTAGGGCTGAAGTTTTCATACCTTAAATAGACAGAATTCTATGAATTCTATAAAGCAATCTCAGGGTGGCCTTGCCTTATAGACTATTCTAGAACTAGATTTGGACCCTTAGCAGACTGTTCTGTTAAGGACATTCTATTAGCTTAACAGACAGACATTGCAGAATTAAGCAGACTAAAAAGTTTCAATGACATCGGTGATCAGTCAGTCTCTGTCTCTCCAAACAGGTCCGTGCACCGATCATCAGCAACAGCCTCATCATGTCCCACCTCCATGTGATCATCAGACAAAAAGAGTATTGTGGGAATGCAGCTCATCCAGTTGCTTCCCAGCTTGGGATGTCATCAGTCTTCAGGGTGACAAGCTTTTTGTTGATGTTGAACAAGAGCTGAACCTCAACAGCAGCAAGTGGGTCAAAGCGAATCTTCTTCTTAATTGGGGTTTGCTGGTTGTTGTCTTCATCATTTCTTCAGTCTGATCTTGAAGGGCAGTCAACTCTTCCAAAAGCTTGTTGGCATGGGGCAGGGCTAGGGCCTCAGGTGTTGTGGGATCCAAAACACTGAAGCAAACAACAGACCAATCAGTGAACACAGTGATGAGGTTGGGTTCAGTCAACTGACCAACTGACCTACTGACCAACGGACTGGCTGGCTGGGTGGGTGACCACCACTGCTTCAAAACAAACAATGTAGCAGATGAATTCACTTCATTCACATAGCATTCACTTCATTCACATAGCATTTAGACAAGTACAATTTCATGTTGGATGCTGTGTCTGCATGCACAGTGAGTGGAGTCACATCCCAATGCAAGCAATCCACATCTCCTTGAGTGTGGCAGTTGCAAGCAAAACTCAAATATCTAACATGACCTATGCATGACAGGGTTGAAGAACATTTAATCTGCTGTGGAGACTTTTTCATTTTTGGTGGTAGTGTGGGCTTGTTCCTTAATTTTCACATGTTCTTGGTTGAAATGAACACAAGATTTTTGATTGTGGTGCACCCAATTCCATCCAACATTTGTGGTTTGACTGCTTTCTGCCTGGCCGGATGAATTCAGATCAACATAGACATTTGAGTTTTGGTTGTCCGACCCTTGGTTGTTGAGATGTAGACAATTCAGGCTTTTCCAGAGCCTGTGTGAGGATTTGGCCACCATTTGTCCTTTTAGAAGCAAAAATTCCACATCTCCATGAGTTTGGCAGTTGCAAGGCAAACTCGCACATCTAACCTGGCCTATTTGTAATGTAGTTGAAGAGCATTTCATCTGTTGTGGTGACTTTTCCATTTTTGGTGGTGGTTTTGGCTTGCTCCTCGATTTTTGCACGCCCTTGGTTGAAATGTGCACGTGGTTTCTGATTGTGGTTCACTCAATTCTTTTCAACTTTGTT
>Ga0163144_10014593_pt1 | contig 16297 bp, 16 predicted proteins | sample OliLak19BULKMAT1_FD_123175 | JGI IMG/M metagenome (GOLD analysis project Ga0163144, IMG submission 123175) | Freshwater microbial mat bacterial communities from Lake Vanda, McMurdo Dry Valleys, Antarctica - Oligotrophic Lake LV.19.BULKMAT1 | ecosystem: Environmental > Aquatic > Freshwater >... | reverse complement strand
TTGACGTGGGGACACTGGCATACCCGGTTTATTACTGCTAACGGATAGGGCTGGATGCAGACAACTCTTGTTCATTCCTGCCAGCGGCTCCGGCCGTGAAGTCCTTTTCACCTGCTTCCCCCATACTCGCATGCGAAAAGGACTTCACGGCCGAAGCCTTGACCCAGATACCCGCATGCAATATTACTCTGCGTGATAGCATGAAATGAGGGTTTGGGTGTGGGGTGTCGGGTGTGCAACTCGTCAGCGAGTATCGGGGAAGCGGGCGAATTGCACACCCCACACCCAAACCCGCCAGCCTGAATGATCGATCTGCCTCGAATAAACTGAGCAACCGTGGCTGTAAACAACCTGGCGGGTTTACACAGTTGGTCTTCCCTGCCCAGCCAGTTGTAGACCACGCCGGCCAGCGCGGCACCGACAATGGGCGCAAGCCAGAACAGCCACAGCTGGGAAATCGCCCAACTGCCCTGGAACAGCGCGACACCGGTGCTGCGCGCCGGGTTGACCGAGGTGTTGGTCACCGGAATGCTGATCAGGAACATAAAGGTCATGACCACTTCAGTCACCAGCGCTGCCGTCAGGGTGTGACCACCCGGGGAGTGCTCACCATAGCCGTTGGAGGCAAAACCCGCCGTCACGTCGAAGCCCGCCTGGCCAGAGGCAATCACATACAGGATGGCACCGCCGGCCAGTCCACCGAGTACCTGCGCCACGACATAGGGCAGTAGTTCAGCGGCGGGGAAGCGCGCCCCACCATCAGTCCTACGGATACTGCGGGGTTGAGGTGGCAGCCCGAAATATGGCCGATGGCGAAGGCCACAGTCAGCACCGTGAGGCCGAAGGCCAGCGAGACGCCCAGCAGGCCGATACCCACGTCGGGGAAGGCCGCCGCGAGTACCGCGCTGCCACAACCACCCAGCACCAGCCAAAAGGTGCCGATAAACTCTGCGCCCAGTTTTTTGCTCATGCCCATAATCGCTGGTCCTTTCAATTTATAGTTGCGTACCTGTGTACGTGCTGAATCCTAGCGCAGGTCGGTGAAAACGCGAGCGCGCCAACACGACCCGATTGGGTAGTCGACCGGGCGGATGCAGACGTCCAGCTCAGGTGCTGCGCCAGTTGGCACAGCCCTTTTGCCCCGGCCCGGAGGCGACACACAGTTCGATTTCGCGCAGGTCATCCCCGGCGCTGTCAGCCAGCAACCGCTGTAAAAGATAACGCGAGAATTCCTCCACCGTGGCATTGCGAATGGGCAATACCAGGGTGTCGCTGCGCAGGAACAGCATCTCCTGGCCGTCGTGTGTCACCCGATAACAGGCACCGGACTCAATGATCTCCTGGTGTGGGGACTCACCGGCCAGCAGCATGTATTCATCCAGAGTGACGCAGAGGCGGGCCAGGCGTTCCTTATAGACGTTGTAGTCTGCGGAGAAGCCATTGTCGCCCATGGGTGCCACGATTTTTGCCGACACCGAATAATTATGACCGTGCAGGCGCTCCCGTTCGGTGGCGGAGAAGATCGTGTAATGGGCCGCCGAAAACTTGTGGCTTTCCTTATCGATATACAGCGTGGTCAATTGTTCCATGGCGACAGTCTAACGGAGCCGTACCTTGACGTCACCGCAGAAATCACGGAGCCTCTCATGTTGTAGGCCGTACGCTGCGTGGCAGAGCGGTGCTCTTGGCATGAAGGACACAGGACATGAAAGTAGCCATCATCACCGGTGCCAGCGCGGGTATTGGCAGTGCGACCGCACTGGCCTTCCTCGCTGCAGGCTTTGCGGTGTACAACCTTGCGCGCCGGGCGTGCCCGGTCCAGGGCGTAATCAGTCTCGCGTGTGACCTGGCTGACGAGGCCGCCATTGCCAGCGCCGCTGACACCCTGGCCAAGGCCGTGGCGGGCTGCTCCACCGTGGCGCTGGTGCACAATGCCAGCCAGATGCGCAAGGACCGTGCCGACGACTGCTCCAGCGACAGCCTGCGCGAAGTCATGGCCACCAATGTCATTGCTGTGAACAGTCTCAACCAGCGCCTGCTGCCACACCTGCCGAGGACCTCGAGCGTGCTGTATGTCGGTTCGACCCTGGCGGAAAAGGCGGTGCCGGGCGCCTTCAGCTATGTGGTGAGCAAGCACGCCCAACTGGGTATGATGCGCGCCACCTGCCAGGACCTGATGGGCCGAGGCATTCATACCGCCATGATCTGCCCCGGCTTCACCGCGACCGAAATGCTGCGCACCCACCTGGGCAATGACCCTGACGTAGAGGCGGCAGTCGCTGCCATGAACAGTTTCAATCGCCTTATTGCACCTGAGGAAATCGCCGAGTTAATCTGCTGGGCTCATCACCACCCGGTGATCAATGGCGCAGTGCTGCACGCCAACCTCGGCCAGAAGGAAAGCTGAGGTGATCGACAGCAAACTACCCGCGGTAGGCACTACCATTTTCACCCGCATGTCGGCGCTGGCCAACGAATGTAATGCCCTCAACCTGTCCCAGGGCTTCCCTGATTTCGATGCCCCGCAGGCGTTGCTCGAAGCCATGGCCAGGCATGTCATGGCCGGACACAACCAGTACGCACCCATGGCGGGCCTGTTCTATTTGCGCGAACTAATTGCTGCGCAGTTGTTGCGGCACCCGGGCGTTAGCTGTGATCCGGACAGCGAGATCACCGTGGTCCCCGGGGCGACCGAAGGCATCTTCTGTGCCGTAATGGCCTGCGTCCGTCCGGGCGATGAAGTCATCGTATTTGACCCCTGTTACGACAGTTACGAACCGGCCATCATCCTGGCCGGTGGCCGCACCATCCACATCCCACTGGCGCTGCACAGCTTTGGCATCGACTGGCAGCGGGTGGCGGCGGCGATCACACCGCGCACGCGCCTGCTCATGGTCAATTCGCCGCATAATCCCAGTGGCGCGACGCTGACCGCCGAGGATATGCTGCAATTGCAGGCCCTGGCGGAACAGCACAACCTGCTGGTCATCAGCGACGAGGTTTACGAGCATCTGGTGTACGACGGCAAACAACATCACAGTGCGCTGCAGTTTGCCGCGCTGCGCCAACGCAGTTTTGTGCTGTTCTCCTTCGGCAAGACCTTCAGTGTTACCGGCTGGAAGACCGGCTATTGTGTCGCGCCAGCGGCCCTGACCACGGAATTGCGCAAGGTGCACCAGTTTGTCTGTTTTGTGGCAGTCACACCGGTGCAATTTGCGCTGGCCGACTTCATGGCGGCCGCGCCTGATTATCCGGCCACCCTGCCCGATTTCTACCAGGGCAAACGGGACCTGTTCTGCCGTGCCCTGGAGGACTCCAGGTTCAAGTTCACACCCAGTGCCGGCACCTATTTCCAATTGCTCGACTACAGCGCGATCAGCGACACTCCTGACGTGGCGCTGGCCGCAGACTGGACCCGCCAGCACGGCGTCGCTGCCATCCCTATTTCCATTTTTTACGAGGACCCGCCCGAGCAGCACTACCTGCGTTTTTGCTTCGCCAAAAATGACCAGGTATTGCTGGAAGCGGCTGCACGCCTATGCGCAATTTAGCGGTCACCCTTGTGCAGTGTGAGCTGGCCTGGGAACAACCGGCCGACAACCGGCGCCAGTTCGGGTCAATTATTGATACCCTCGAGGCGCGCACTGATCTCATCGTACTGCCGGAGATGTTTACCACCGGTTTTTCGATGAACGCCCTGGGCAATGCCGAGGAGCCCGGCGGGGCCACCGAGCAGTGGATGATGAACGTGGCCCGGCAACGGGACTGCGCCGTAACGGGCAGTATCGCGGTACGGGCAGACAACGGTGTCTACAACCGCATGCTGTTTGCCACCCCCACGGGCGTGCAGCACTATGACAAACGGCACCTGTTTCGCATGGCGGGCGAGGACAAGCGCTACCAGAGCGGCCAACAGCGGGTAATTATCCAGTGGCGCGACTGGCGCATCAATCTGCAAGTCTGTTACGACCTGCGCTTCCCGGTGTTCAGCCGCAACTGCGACGATTACGATTTGCTGCTCTACGTCGCCAACTGGCCGGAACAGCGCCGCCACCACTGGCGCCAGTTACTCATTGCCAGGGCCATTGAGAACCTCGCCTGCGTGGTGGGGGTTAACCGCATAGGGGCGGACGCCAGGGGACTAAGCTACAGCGGAGACAGTCTGGCGGTCGCGGCGGACGGCCGCATTTTGCTGGATACCCTGAACGAAAACGGCGCCGCCCAGGTCATCCTGGACGGCGCCGCATTGCAAACCTATCGTGAGGAGTTTCCCTGCCAGTTGGACGCAGACCGCTTCCAACTGGAGTAGTTACTCCTTGTATTCCACTTCCAGGGTCGCCATTACGCGACGGTTTTCGGCACGACCCGCAGCGGTGTCATTGCTGGCCACCGGTTGCGACTCGCCAAAGCCTATCGGTTCAAGGCGACTACGGGCGATGCCGTACTGGTTGACGAGCAAGTCGACCACCGCCTGAGAGCGACGCTGCGACAGGTTCTTGTTGTACGCCTCGGTGCCAATACTGTCGGTATGCCCTTCAACATTGACCTGCAGGTCGGAGAAGCGCTTGAGGAAATCAGCCAGTTCCTTGAGATCCGTAAAGTACTTCTCCTCGACTTTAGAGGAATCAAACGCGAAGTTGACTTTCAACTTGATGGACGCGACTTCCGCCACCGGCAGTGGGCAGCCATCCGCACCCACCCGGGTTCCGGGCGCAGTGCCAGGACACTGGTCCTGGTCGTCACAGACGCCATCACCGTCGGTGTCCACACACTGGGTAGCAGCGGCGGCCACGGCAACTTTACCCAGATAAATGTTGAGTCCTGCGGAAACCAGGTAGTCCGTTTCGTTGTTGTCGGTGCTATGCACAGCGCGGCCTTCCACGTCCACGCCCACGCGGTCGCTCAACATCCAGCGCACGCCGCCGCCACCATTGACCGTCGTATCCACGTCGTCGAACTGGTTATGCGCATCAAACTTGATCTGGCCACCACCCAGCGCGAGGTAGGGGCGAACACGCATGGGCTCGCCGATGTAACTACCCCAGTAGTAGCGCCCACCGAGTTGCCAGGTGGTGACATCGGCGTCCGGACCATCCTTGAAGTTCGTGTTGGCATCGGCAAACAGGACTTCAGCCGCCCAGTTGTCGTCAAACACGTATTCCAGGCCGACAAACGGTGTTTCGGTATCGTCTACTTCATAACCATGCACCTCATGGTCAAAAAACCAATACCCTACTCCACCCTTAAGGGTAATGGGAACTTCTGCGGAGGCGGGTGTGGCAATACCGGCGAGGCTAAAACAGGCCGCTGCGGTGGCGGCGATCAATTGCTTTTTCATTGTTTTGCATGCTCCCTGGATGACGCACGAGTTTCTCCAAGCATAGCATCCATTGGGGCGGCTCCAAGACTCAATTTCGGTGAAATTTCCTATAATGACAGGTGGTTACCGTGGCTCACCAGCCCAGGGCCGCTTTCACGAAGGGGATGGACAGGGCGCGCTGCTCGGTGAGGGATGCCTTATCCAGCAGGTCCAACACCTCCAACAACTGTGCCATGGCGCGGGGCGCACGACTGACGATATAGCTGGCAACGGCTGGCGAGAGGGTGAGGCCCCTGCGGCTGGCACGAAACTGCAAAATGGCCGCTTTATCGGCGTCATTACCGGGCGCCAACTGATAGACGATGCCCCAGGACAGGCGCGAGCGCAGATCCGCCAGATGCACTGCCAGCGCACGCGGGGCGGCGTCGCCCGCCACCACCAACCGGCAACCCTGCTGGCGGGCGCTGTTGTACAGATTGAACAGGGCCAGCTCCCAGTTGGCATCGCCGAGCACCGCATGGATGTCGTCGAGACAGACCCGATCAAGGCGTTCCACGCCCTGCAGCACATCCGCGGCGGGGTAGTGGCGCAACTCAGCCAGCGGCAGGTAGAGCGTGGCGGCCGCTGCCACGTGGCAACTCGCCTGCAGCAAGTGCGATTTTCCCGTACCGGCGGGTCCGTACAGGTAGATGACGGCTTCTCCGGCGGGCGTCAATTGCGTATGCAGGGCGCTCACCAGCGGCTGGACTCGCGGCAGGGCTAAAAAATTGTCCAGGGTGGCATCGTCGCGCAGATGCACCGCCAGCGACAGCTGCTGCTGCTGGCGGGATTGCCCCGCTGCGTCCTGGCCCGTGGTATCTACTTCCGCCACTGGTAGTTCAACTGTGCGCTTGAACCCGCCTCAGCGCCTGGCTCAGCGCCTGGCTCAGCTCCTGGCTCAGACCCTGGCTCAGAGAAGGGCATCGACACTGGCAGCGGCAGCAGTCGGTCATTGAGTTCGATAGTGGCCGCCAGGTGCGCGGCATCCGCCTGCGCCTGCAAACGCAATTCAATCCGGTCGCCCTGTACTGTCTCAATATTCGCATGATCGACCAGCTCCAGACCCTCCAGCCAGTTGACGATGGCGGCATAGTCGGCATAGCTCGACACGCCGGTGACCGACATGCGGACACCACCGCCGGCACCGGCAGTGGGTGCCACCGCATAACGAGCGGCCATTTCGCCCGCGACCAGATTTACCCCTTCGCGCAAGAATGTCGGCAGGTCGGGCACCGTGACAGAACGGTTACTAGGCTTGTCCTGATGCAGATAGCTCCACTCCCCGAGGGACTGGCCAGCGCTCAGGCTTGCCAGGCGACCCGCGACCACATCCTGCACATTGTAACGGGCTGATGCCGCCTGTATGACTTGGGCATCCAGGCGCCAGACATCCTCAGGGCTCACCGCTGTCGTATCCACCAGGTCAAACACCGGGAGTTGCACCGGCACGCCGCGCCGGGAGAACTCTTCCACCAGCATCTGCGCCTGCTGCGGCGCGGTGTCCTTATTAACAAAATGCCTGCCCTGCTCATCCTCCAACACCACCCAGGCCAACACCGTCGGCCGATTGGCCGTCCACAGGGGAGCGCCCGCCCGCTTCACCAGATTCGTGACAAAGGAGCCGTCAAATTCAAAGCGTAGCGCAAGACCCGTTGCGGGCGCCGCACGGCGCACGTAGGAATACTGCTGCACATGGCTGCGGGCATCGTCCAGGGCAGACACGATGACAGGGTTCTGCAGCAACTCCCTGGAACCCGACACTTTCACCAACACGTCAGCCAGAGCCTCCCGGGACGCGGCCGTCAGGACCTGGGAACTCTGGTTGGCCACGGGCACACTCGCCGAGTGCAGGTCAGCCACGACCGCCGCCCGTGAACCCACTGCGGCCAGAGCCAGCAGCGTCCACAGCAGCGCCACATCTGTCTTTCGCACAGCCTTCTCCAACCGTCAGCAGCAAACGTGCATTGTAGCAGCACTGACCTGCAGCGGGCATAGTCCGAACACGTAGTCCGAACACAATGAGTGCGCTGGCGCAGCATGCACGATAAAATAACGGGCCTTACCCACGACCCAATGGATGCCATGCAATGAGCGATGATCAATGAGCGATGACCAAGGGAAGACCACCCTGAGCTACAAAGACGCCGGCGTTAACATTGACGCCGGCAACGCCCTGGTCGAGCGCATTAAAAAAGTCTCGGCCCGTACCACACGGCCCGAGGTGTTGGGCGGCCTGGGGGGGTTCGGCGCCCTGTGTGAAATTCCCGCCGGTTACCGCCAGCCAGTGCTCGTTTCAGGCACGGATGGCGTAGGCACTAAACTGCGCCTGGCCATGGACATGGGCATTCACGATACGATCGGCATTGACCTGGTGGCCATGTGCGTTAACGACCTGATAGTGGCCGGCGCGGAACCGCTATTTTTCCTCGACTATTACGCTACCGGTGCGCTCAACGTGGATACCGCAGCAGCCGTGGTCACCGGCATTGGTAGAGGTTGTGAGCTCGCCGGTTGTGCCCTGGTAGGTGGAGAAACGGCCGAAATGCCCGGCATGTACCACGGCGAGGATTACGACCTGGCGGGATTCTGCGTCGGCGTCGTGGAGAAATCGAAGATTATCGACGGCAGTAGCGTGATGGCTGGCGATACCCTGTTGGGCATTGCCAGCAGCGGACCACACTCCAACGGCTATTCGCTGATCCGCAAAATACTCGAGATCACGGCCGCCGACCTGCAACAACCGATGGGTGAAACAACGCTGGGGCAGGCCCTGTTGACGCCCACCACGATTTACGTCAAGACCCTGCTGGAATTGTTCAAGACAGTGCAGGTAAAAGCCCTGTCCCATATCACCGGCGGCGGTCTGCTGGAGAACCTGCCCCGGGTGCTGCCGCAGGACTGCAATGCCGTTATCGACACTGGCAGTTGGCAGTGGCCCGCGGTTTTCCAGTGGCTGCAGGACAAGGGTAATGTCGAGACGACAGAGATGTATCGCACCTTCAACTGCGGGGTTGGTATGGTGTTGTGCGTGGCCCCACAGGATGTCGAAAAGTCCCTGTCCCTGCTCGCAGCGGCCGGACACAGGGCCTGGAAGATTGGGCACATAGCCGCCGGCGACAACCGGGTAGAACTGCTGTCGTGAGCTTGCAGGAATTACCCCGCCTGGCCATTCTGATCTCAGGGCGCGGTTCCAATTTGCAGGCCTTTGTAGATGCCTGCACCAGCGGTGAACTGGCCGCGCATATCTGCCTCGTCATCAGTAATAATCCGACGGCAGCCGGCCTGCAATGCGCAGCGCTTGCTGGTCTCGTCACCCGCTGTATCGATCACCGCGACTACAGTGCGCGTGAAGAATTCGACCGAGCGCTGGTACATGAACTCCATTCCCACGCGGCGGACCTGGTGGTGCTGGCCGGATTCATGCGTATCCTGACGCCGGTTTTGATCGAGCCGTTTATCGGTCGCTTGTTGAATATCCATCCCTCGCTGCTGCCCCGCTACCCGGGACTGCACACACACCAACGCGCGCTGGATGCCGGCGATGTGGAAGCGGGAGCGACCGTGCATTTTGTAACGCCGCAGCTGGATGGCGGTCCGCCGGTACTGCAGGCCAGCGTGCCTGTCATGCCCGATGACAACCCCGACACACTGGCGGCGCGGGTGGCCGCGGTGGAGCACATCATTTACCCCCTTGCCGTGCGCTGGTACCTGCAGGGGCGCCTGCAACTGGACGGGGAACGCGCGACGCTGGATGGCAAGCTGATTCCGGCGACGGGTATCCGGTATACACCCGACCTGCGCTAGCTATTTGTACTCATCAGGTTTTTCACACTAACGTCTGTTCTGCTGATTCGAAATGGATCGTCGGCGCTGGCGGGTTCGGCTGTCGGGTGTTCAATTCGCCCGCTTCCCCGATACTCGCGAACGAATTGAACACCCGACACCCGATCCCTCGTTCCGTGCTGTCAATCGGGCGGATGTTTCGTGCAAAGGCACAAATCGAGGATGCGGTCGGGAAGGCCTTTTTGCATGTGAGTATCGGGGAAGCAGGTGAAAAGGCCTTCCCGGCCGGAGCCGATAACCGCAATGAACTAAATCGGTCAGGGCCGCTCAGGCGCGGGGCAGCGTGACACCGCGCTGGCCCTGGTACTTGCCACCGCGGTCCTTGTAACTCACCTCGCAGACTTCATCAGACTCGAAGAACAGCATCTGTGCCACGCCTTCATTGGCATAGATTTTTGCCGGTAGTGTGGTGGTATTGGAAAATTCCAGGGTGACATGTCCCTCCCACTCCGGCTCCAACGGCGTGACATTTACAATGATGCCGCAACGCGCATAGGTGGACTTGCCCAGGCAAATCGTCAACACATTGCGCGGGATACGGAAGTATTCCACGGTACTGGCCAGCGCGAAGGAATTCGGTGGAATGACACAGACATCACCCTCCACATCAACAAAACTGCCTTCATCGAAATTCTTGGGGTCCACCGTCGCCGAGTTGATATTGGTAAACACCTTGAACTGACGGGCACAGCGCACATCGTAGCCGTAACTGGACGTGCCGTAGGAAATCAGGCGTTCACCACCGCTGGCGCGCACCTGGCCCGCCTCGAAAGGCTCGATCATGCCGTGCTCGGTGGCCATTTTGCGAATCCACCTGTCTGCTTTAATACTCACGCTGTCATCCCCTGTTCACTCCTGCTAACGGCTCCGGCTGGATGCAGACAACCCCGATTCATTCCTGCTATCGGCTCCGACCGGGAAGGCCTTCCCGGTCGGAGCCTTGACGGGGGTGCCTGCATGGAACATTGGTTTGCGTGATAGCACTGAGCCAGGGTTTGGGCGTCGGGAGTGCGATTCGTCAGCGAGTATCGGGGAAGCGGGCGAATCGCACTCCCGACGGCCGAACCCGCCAGAGTGAATGCTCTGCCTCCAAACAACAGGGCAGACGTTTCTGTGAACAACCTAGTGGGTTTACACATCTAGTCGTCCGATATTGTTATTTCGGGAAATTGGCGGACACCGCTGTCGTGCTGTCCGGCCAGCGCCTTCTGCACCGCGGCCGCAGCATCGAGATAAAGTTTGGCCACCGCTGATTCGGGTTCGGCAATCACCGTGGGGCGTCCGGCATCCGTCTGCTCACGTATCGACAGGGTCAGCGGCAAACTGGCCAGCAGTGGCACACCGTAGTCCTTGGCAATACGCTCGCCGCCGTGTGCGCCGAAGATGTGCTCGTGGTGCCCGCACTGAGTACAAATGTGCACCGACATGTTCTCAATTATCCCCAACACCGGGACATCCACCTTGCGGAACATCTCGATCCCCTTGCGCGCGTCCAGCAGCGCGATATCCTGCGGTGTGGTGACGATGACTGCGCCTGCCACCTTGGCTTTCTGCGACAGGGTGAGTTGAATGTCACCCGTACCCGGCGGCATATCGATGATCAGGTAGTCCAGCTCGCCCCACAGGGTTTGTTCCAGCATTTGCGCCAGTGCGCCGCCGGCCATCGGCCCACGCCACACCATGGGCGTGCGGTCATTCACCAGGTAGCCCATGGACATGGTCTTCAAACCGTAAGCCACCACCGGCAACAGGTACTGCCCGCCCTGCTGTTCGGGGCGCTGGTCGGCGGGGACGCCCAGCATCAACTGCTGGCTGGGTCCGTAGATATCCGCGTCCAACAGTCCGACCCGCGCACCCATGGCTTTGAGGGCCAGGGCCAGATTGACGGCCGTGGTGGACTTGCCCACACCCCCTTTGCCAGAGGCGATCGCAACAATATATTTAATCTGGTTCATGCGTACCTGTACCGCGCGCAGGCCCTGCACCGGGACAGTGGGGCCAGTAATTTCCGGGGGGCCAGTATAGGGACATGCAATGCGTTCAACAATGCCGCGATAAATGCCGCGATGGCAGCGGCGACGGGTGAAAACACCGCACAAAAACGCTATAGTAACGCCCCTTTTTCTCAAACAGACAACCACCATGGCAGCACCGGCACCACGCAAGATCCTGGTCACCAGCGCACTGCCCTATGCCAATGGTTCCCTGCATCTGGGACACCTGCTGGAACAGGTGCAGACCGACATCTGGGTGCGCTTCCAGAAATCGCGTGGACACCACTGTGTCTACATCTGTGCCGACGATGCGCATGGCACCGCCATCATGCTGACCGCGGAAAAACTGGGGATCAGTCCCCAGCAACAGATCGACGCCATCTACCTGGAGCACTTACGCGACAGCACGGGATTCCTCATCGGCTTTGACAATTTCTATACGACACACAGCGAGGAAAACCGCATTTGGTGCGAGACCATCTACCAGCGTCTCAAGGACAATAACCATATCGCCACCCGGGCCATCGTCCAGGCGTTCGACCCGGAAAAGCAACTGTTCCTGGCCGACCGTTTCATCAAGGGCACCTGCCCGCGCTGTAAAACAGACGATCAGTACGGCGACAACTGCGAAGCCTGTGGTGCCACCTACAGTGCGATGGAATTGCTCAATCCGGTGTCGGCGATCTCCGGGGCCAAACCTATCGAGAAAGACTCCGTCCATTTCTTCTTCAAGCTCCCCGAGTTTGAAGCCATGCTCCAACAGTGGCTGGCATCGGACACACTGCAGGTGCAGGTGGCGAACAAACTGCGGGAGTGGATGGAAGTCGGGCTGCAGGAGTGGGATATCAGCCGCGACGCGCCGTACTTCGGCTTTGAAATACCCGGCGAGCCCGGCAAGTACTTCTACGTCTGGCTGGACGCGCCGATTGGTTATGTCGCCAGCTTCCAGCACTTTTGCGATCGCACCGGACACGCCTTCGACGAGTACTGGCGGTTGGGCAGCACTACCGAGCTGTACCACTTCATCGGCAAGGACATCATCAACTTCCACGGCCTGTTCTGGCCTGCGATGTTGCAGTCAGCCGGTCTGCGCGCGCCTACTGCTATCTACGCCCATGGTTTCTTGACGGTCAATGGCACCAAGATGTCCAAGAGTCGCGGCACCTTCATCAAAGCCAGCACCTACCTTGAACACCTGGACGCACAATACCTGCGCTACTATTTCGCCGCCAAGCTCAATGCGTCGGTGGACGACATCGATCTCAACCTGGAAGACTTCGTGCAGCGGGTGAATTCCGATGTGGTCGGCAAGGTGGTGAACATCGCCAGCCGCTGCGCCGGTTTCCTGCGCAATAGCTTTCACAACCGACTCTCACTCGAATGCGCCGAGCCGGAGCTGGTCGAATCCTTTATCGCCAAGGGAGATGCTATCGCCGCATTGTACGAACAGCGTGAATTCAACAAGGCCATGCGTGAGATCATGGCCCTGGCAGACCGCGCCAACCAGTATATCGATGAGAAAAAGCCCTGGGCGCTGGCCAAACACAAGGGTACCGCGCAGGAAGTACACGGTGTCTGTAGCGTAGGGATCAACCTGTTCCGCGTACTGATGACCTATCTCAAGCCGGTATTGCCCGCCATGGCTGACAAAGCTGCCGCATTTCTGAACTGCTCACTGGACTGGACCGACCTGCACGCGCCTCTGACCGGACATAAACTGGGTGTGTTCGAACCGCTCATCACGCGTGTCGACAGCAAACAGGTGGAGGCCATGGTTGAGGCGAGCAGAGACGCGCAGTCGGCAGTGGCAGCACCGGCGGCTGAGACGAAGAAATTGACGGCTACAACGGATACGATCGAGTACGACGACTTCGCCAAAGTCGACCTGAGAATCGCCGAGATTGTGGCAGCGGAACAGGTGGAGGGGGCCGATAAACTGCTGCGCCTGACCCTCAACCTGGGGGCGGAAGGCGGCCAACGGCAGGTATTTGCCGGGATAAAATCCGCCTACCAACCGGCCGATCTGGTCGGCAAACTGACAGTAATAGTGGCCAACCTGGCACCGCGCAAAATGCGTTTCGGCGTGTCCGAGGGGATGGTGCTGGCCGCTGGTCCGGGCGATAAGGAACTGTTCCTGCTGGAGCCACACGCGGGGGCAAAACCCGGCATGCAGGTCAAATAGGCCAACAACTCATTGGCAGGCCAGTACCCATTAATTTTGCAACTTCCGACTGCCTTCAAGGTGCTGCAACAGCTAGAATAGACGTCCTGAAACAAGCATGCGCACCTGTGGCAGACAGGGCGCAGTGAGAATCCAAGCATGCTGGCTGACTATTCCATACTGTTGATCAGCGCCATTCTGGTCAACAACTTCGTATTGGTACAGTTTCTGGGACTCTGCCCGTTCATGGGGGTGTCCAACAAACTCGAATCCGCCATGGGCATGGCGATGGCGACAACCTTTGTACTGACACTGGCATCGGCGTGCAGCAACCTGGTCTACCACTTCCTGCTGGTTCCGCTGGGCCTGGCCTACCTGAAAACGATTACTTTCATTCTGGTTATCGCCGTGGTCGTGCAATTTACCGAAATGGTGGTGAAAAAGACCAGCCCCATGCTCTATCGTGTGCTGGGTGTCTACCTGCCACTGATTACCGTCAACTGTGCGGTGCTGGGCCTGGCGCTGCTGAACATCAGCAAAGACCACAGTTTCCTGCAGTCGCTCATCTACGGCTTTGGCGGCGGCGCGGGCTTCTCTCTCGTGCTGGTGCTGTTTGCCGCCATGCGTGAACGCCTCGCGGTAGCGGATGTTCCCGCTCCTTTCAAGGGAGCGGCCCTCGGGATGATCACCGCGGGCTTTATGTCCCTGGCCTTCATGGGATTTGCCGGACTGGTATAAGGGCAAGTGATGGACTTCCTGGCACAGTATCCGCTGTTCACCGCCCTGCTCGCCCTGGTGGGACTGGCTGCCCTATTTGGCGCGCTGCTGGGTTATGCCGCCGAACAATTCAGGACCGAGGGCAATCCCGTTGCGGACGAGATCAACAAGCTCCTGCCCCAGACCCAATGTGGCCAGTGTGGTTATCCCGGCTGCCGACCCTATGCAGAGGCCATCGCCAACGGTGAAGCCATCAATAAATGTCCGCCGGGCGGTGCCGCAGGCATTCAGGCGCTGGCGACACTGCTGGACGTTGAACCCATCCCATTGGATGAAGATCACGGCGCAGCAAAGAACGCCCCTGCGGTCGCCTTTATCCGCGAAGAGGAGTGCATCGGTTGCACAAAATGCATTCTGGCCTGCCCGGTAGATGCCATCCTCGGTGCCGCCAAACAGATGCACACCGTTATCAGCGATCTGTGCACCGGCTGTGACCTGTGTGTCGAGCCCTGCCCGGTGGACTGTATTGACATGATCAGCCAGCCAGAATCCGTGCAGACCTGGCGCTGGCAGTTGCCTGACCCGGTGAGTCGGCGCGTGGACATCATTGTCACTGACAGTGTGCACAACGCGGGTTCCCGGGACCGGGCGGCATGAGAAAAACCTTTGGATTCCACGGCGGCATTCATCTGCCTGCTAACAAACACCAGTCGGTGCGCACCCCGATCACCGCTGCGGGTATTCCACCTGAACTGATACTGCCGCTGTCCCAGCATAGGGGCGCGCCAGCCAGCCCAGTGGTAACGGTGGGCGAGCGTGTGCTCAAGGGCCAGTTGATCGCCGCAGCGCGTGGCGTCGTCAGCGTGCCCGTGCACGCCTCGACGTCGGGTACGATTCACGCCATTGAGGAGCGGCTCATCGCGCACCCCTCCGGTCATCTCGCTCCCTGCATCGTGATCGCCACGGACGGCCAGGATGAATGGATAGCACACAGCGGCACACCAGACTATCAGGCGCTGGACAAAGCCGATCTGATCAATCTGATCCGCAACGCGGGAATCGCCGGCATGGGCGGCGCCGGATTCCCCAGCGCGGTCAAGCTGTCGGTCAAGCCGGACACGCACATTGCAACACTGATCATCAACGGCACCGAATGTGAGCCCTATATCACTGCTGACGACATGTTGATGCGCGAATGCGCTGCTCACATCATCGAAGGCGTAAAAATCCTGCACCATATCATCGCCCCGGATGAAACCCTGATCGGCGTGGAAGACAACAAGCCGCAAGCCCTCGCGGCGCTGCTCGACGCGGCACAGGGCACGGGCATCGAGATCGTCGCCGTTCCCACCAGGTATCCTTCCGGTGGGGAGCAGCAGCTCATCGAGATACTCACAGGCAAGCAGGTACCCAGCGGTGGACTGCCCTCCCAGATAGGGGTGCTCTGCCAGAATATCGCCAGCACTGTGGCTGTATTCGAGGCTGTAGTGCTGGGACGGCCGCTGCTGTCCAGAGTGACCACTGTCACCGGCGATAGCGTGCGCGAGCCGCAAAACTTCCGGGTTTTGATCGGCACGCCGCTGCGCTACCTGCTGGAAAAAGCCGGGTATGAGGCCGAGCAGAACAACCGCCTTATCATGGGTGGACCGATGATGGGTTGCACGGTGCCCGATGCCAGTGTACCCATTGTAAAAACCACCAACTGCCTGTTGGCGCCCACTGCCTCCGAGTTGCCCACGCCACCGCCGGCCCAGGCCTGTATCCGCTGTGGCATGTGCGCCGAGGCCTGCCCGGCCAGCCTGTTGCCACAGCAGCTGTTCTGGTTCGCCCAAGGCAAAGAGTTCGACAAGCTGGAACACCACAACCTGTTCGACTGTATCGAATGCGGAGCCTGCTCTTATGTCTGCCCCAGCCATATACCGCTGGTGCAGTACTATCGCGCCGCCAAGGCCGATATCCTGCAACTGCGTCGCGACCATGAAAAAGCCGAGCACTCGCGGCTGCGCTTCGAAGCGCGCCAACGGCGCCTGGAGCGGGCTGAGGCAGAGAAGGAGGCCAAGCGCGCCGCACGCAAACAGGCGGCTGAGCAGCGTGCCCAGACAGCCGGTGAAGAGGATCCCATCCAGGCCGCTATTGCCCGCGCCAACGCCAAAAAAGCGGCGCAACAATCTAACGCGGGTACGGACAGTGCATTGGATACATGGGAGAAGGCCGTCGTAACCA
>Ga0163144_10014592_pt1 | contig 16298 bp, 15 predicted proteins | sample OliLak19BULKMAT1_FD_123175 | JGI IMG/M metagenome (GOLD analysis project Ga0163144, IMG submission 123175) | Freshwater microbial mat bacterial communities from Lake Vanda, McMurdo Dry Valleys, Antarctica - Oligotrophic Lake LV.19.BULKMAT1 | ecosystem: Environmental > Aquatic > Freshwater >... | reverse complement strand
TCACGACGGTGAAGGTCACCCGCGAGTTGTCCCCGCCGGTCACATCTAGCAGCGGACCTCCGCCGCGATGCCAGACAAAGATTGTGCGGCCGTCGAGAACGCTCGCGGGCTCGACCGGATCGCGGACTTTCCAATAGGCGCCGTCATAGTATTCCACCAGCGGCAGCGGCGTCTGGGTGCCTCTCTCCACGTCGAGCAGCACCCCGTACGCCAGCCGCGCGGGAACCCCCGCCATCGCCAGCAGGTCGATGCCCATGGTCATCATGGCGGTGCGCTTGAACTCTTTCTCGTAGTGCCGCTTCACAATCACGAACTCCTGCGAGGACTCACCTGTCTGGATCTGATCGAAGAGCGCGATGAACAGCGAATCCGGATCCGAGGAAATCCCCTTGGCGCGATTGACGATGTTGTTGGCGGCCTCGCCCAGCGACCCGGTTAGATTCGGGGTGTCCCATTCGGATGATTGCAGTTCTCCGGGCACCGGCTCGCCTCCACTGCGGATGCCGTTAGGAAAACGGACGCGGAAATAGAGCGCCTGCGCACCCTCGCGGCTGTCCGCCGACCAGACGGCGGTGTAATCGCCGAGGTTCTTCTCGATGTTGTAATGATAGCCGAGCGAGCCCGCTTCCTGGCCGCTCTTCTGTTCGACAGCGGATGTCGGCAGCGACAGCCGGGCCTTCGCCTTCCTGCCGGTGGCCAGGAATGAAACGCGAGCCTCCACCTGCCACTCGTTGACTTGTTCGCCCTTCCAGAATGGCACCCCGAGCCGGGCCACCTTGTAGTACGCAAGCCCTCCACCCAATGCGATCAGGATGATGACAGCCGTGATTAATTTCCACCTGGGACTCATGCGCTTTCGGATCCGGACTAACTGGGTCTCAGCGGAAGACCTTCTCGTCCGCTAGGTAGGTCCGGCTCGGATCCACCCACCCCAGCTCCTTGATCATGTTGCGCCCGATCAACACTGGAGCCAGCATGTTGGATCGGTTGTTCAGGGTGAACTCGCCGCGCATCTTGCGATCGCCGATGGTGAAGCTCAACTTGACCACCTCACGCTGCACGGATTCGCCACCCGGCTCCTTGATCCGGGCGATCCTTACAAGTGGCGCCTCGATGCGGGTGCGGACCGGCTTTTTCATGCCCGGGTCGGTCACGATGAAGCGGACCCATTTTTTTCCATCGCGTTCGAAGAGTTCCTTCTCCTCCGCGTGGATCGAGCTGGTGTAAGCACCGGTATCGAGTTTCGCCTGGGTTTTCTCAACGACATCCTTGATGAAGATATGTTCGCGCCAGCCGTAGATCTGCACCGGATCCGCCGAGACAGGCCTCGCCACCGCAGCCATCTGGGCTTCTTCCTTCTCCAGAGCCACTTCGTCATCGGGATCGTCCGTTGCCTCGGGATCCGTGGCGCTTCCGTCAGGCTTCTTCTCAGGCGTTCCTTCCGGCTGGCCCTCCGTCTCACCGGGCTTCGCCTCTTTCGCCGCAGGCTTGGTTTCCTTCCCGGCGGGCTTGGGCTTCTTCTCAAGGGCCGCAGCCTCCTTGGCAACCTCATCAAGGTCCGGAGACTTTTCCGCCTCGGCGAGCGCGGCACCGGAAATCAACGATGTTAGAACGCCGACGGCCAACGTCGCGAGACATCGACGAAAAAAATGAATGGGTTTGGGTGCGGTCACGTGGGCGAACTATCGCCCTCGAAACCACGGGATTGCAATGGAATTCCGCAACCGCTCCGGGGCGAAAATCCCTTCCGGACCAAGGGATCCACCGGCCCTCCCATCACCGGCTCATGCTCCCGGGGGCGCTCATGAAGGCGCGGAAGACGCATTTGTAAACATAGCTCCGGGGCACCTTGGTCCGGGTTTGGAGTTGCTCCCAACTCGCTCCCGCCAGCGGCTCCAGAGTCTTCCTGGCGATCCATGCCGGCAGAATGCTCGCCGTGCGGAGCCGGCGGGATCGCAGCGTGGAAGCATAGCGCTCCCCTTCCCTCAGCCACCGATGGGCGACCTCCAGCCACCGCGAGTGGCATTCCGCGAGCGCGGTTCCATCGAGTGGATTCGCGACGGGAAGATAGCATCTCCCATGGCTGAGATCCTCGCCCACATCGCGCAGGATATTCACCATTTGAAGCCCCTTGCCGTAAGCGACACCTCGATCCAGCAAATCCGCCTCGGTGGAAATCGAGAACCGGTTTCCCAACGTGTGGAATCCAAGCTTCGTCCAGAAGGCACCCACACATCCGGCCACCCGCCATGCGTAGTCTTCCAGCGCGGTGTCGTCGGAAAGCGCCACCGGGTGCTCGCGCGTGGCTGCTGCGAATCTCACCAAATCCAGCCGCTGCCCGCTGATGATGATCTCCACGACCTCGCGGATCAGCGCCGCTTCCCCGGCTGCTAGTTTCCCCAACCACCCGACCAAATCTCCTGAACCTTCCAACAATCGTCTCTCCCTCCCGTCCGCCACCGTGTTTAGGAACGATACCGGCCAACGGGGTGGATCGCGCCCCTCTGCCACCGCCGCGCGAAACTGTTCGAGAAAACCCAACCGCAGCTCATGCGGCGCCCTTCCGGAATCCGCCAGCGTATCGCTGGTCCGTGCTAACAGATAACCGAGACTCGCCGCCCCACGCATCGGTCCCGGCAATATCCTCAATGTCAGGTAAAACGAGCGCGATACCCCCTTCAGCATCTGTTTTCCCGATTGATCCATCACGGCCTTCAGACAATGTCCACCGGTGGGCAATGTCAATCCGCCACCTCTCCGCCCGCTTTTGGAAATTTGCCGAAATCCGGTTGCGATCCGGCCAAAGACCCCTCATCCTGCTAACCGAATGAAGGAGGATCCGGAACAATTGAGCGAACGAGACAGCCTCAAGCTTGAACGCCTGGAACTCGCGCTCCGGGCATCCAACGAAGGCATCTGGGATTGGCAGACCGATGAACAAAAGATTTTCTATTCCCGCCGCATCCTCGAGTTCCTGGAATGTGGGACCGACCGGGCACCAAACCTCTTCATCGCGCCCTACGATCACATCCACCCGGAAGACCTGGGCGCTTTCGAGCGCGCGGTGACCCAGGCGCTCGACGACAACGGTCCCGAGACCCTCGCCGTGGATGCCCGCGTCCGCACCGGCGGGGGCGATTGGCGCTGGCTCAGGATCCGTGGCACCGTCGTGCGGGACCGCACCGGCAAGGCCAAACGCATCGCCGGTTCCATGATCAACATCAGCCTGCGCAAGGCGGCCGAGGCCCAAGTCGAGGAAGAACGCCACCTGCTCCGCCAACTCATCGACCACGTCCCGCTGCAGATCTATTTCAAGGACCTCGAATCGAAATTCACCATGGCCAACCAGCGGATGGCCGAGTGGATGGGATTCGAGCACGAGACCGAACTCGTCGGAAAGCACGACAAGGATTTCTTCGACTATGACCACTGGAAACCCGCCGAGGATGATGAGAAGCGCATCATCGAGACCGGCGAGGGCATCATCGACCAACTCGAGCACGAGACCTGGCACGAGGGCTCCGAGACCTGGGTCATCACCTCCAAGTTCCCCCTGCACGGTCGTCTTGGGAAAATCCGCGGAACCTTCGGAGTTTCCAGCGATGTCACCAAGCTCGTGCTCGCCGAACGCGAGGCCACCGAACTCGCCCATCTGCTTCAACTCAAGAACGAAGCCTATGAGGAGGAACTCCTGCTTGCCCGGGAAATCCAGCAGTCCCTCGCCGGCGAAGGCTTCCCGAAAGCATCCGCCGACTGCCGCAGCAAGGTTGAGTTTGGCGCACGCTACATCCCGATCTCCGGACTCGCCGGCGACTTCTTCGAAGTCATGAAGGTTTCGGACGATTGCTTCGGAGTCCTGATCTGCGATGTGATGGGCCACGGTGTCCGCTCCGCCCTCATCGTCGCCATGCTCCGCGGGCTGCTGGAAAAACAACGCGCCCAGGCCAACGAGCCCGCCGCCTTCCTTCAAGGACTCAACGACGGGCTTGCCGCGATCCTCGAACGCGCCGGAACCACCATGTTTGCCACCGCGATCTACGGTCTGCTCGATCTTGATGCCGGCACTTTCAAATACTCCTGCGCCGGTCACCCCGGCCCCATCATTTCCGGCCCCGGCGGCGTCCGCCAAATCGCCACCGACCGTTCCCACAAGGGCCCCGGGCTCGGCCTCATCCGCGGTGCCGTCTATCCGGGCAACGAAATCGACCTATCCGAAATCGACCGCATGATCCTCTTCACCGATGGGGTCCTCGAAGCGGAAAACCAAAGCGGAGAACCCTTCTTCGAGGCCCGCCTCATGGAGATCATCGGCAAAAAATCCGGCGAACCGCTGGATCATCTCCTCGACGGCATCCTCTCCAGCGTCCTCGCCTTTTCCGATGGCCAGCACTTCGACGACGACGTCTGCCTGCTAGGCATCGACGTGAGCGCGATCCGGTGAGTTTCTCCAATGAGGTTGCCACCGGGATCGCTCGCCCTTTGGTATAATTCATGGGGAAGCAGTTTGCACGATTTCCAAAGTTAGAAGTGCGGGACGCAATCCGCAGGTTGCCATCCTTGCGGGTGAGGACAGGCCTTTGTCGGATGGCACACGACATGCAAAGAGTTGGTTTGTGAGATCCCCCCTTCCGGGAACCACTTCAACGCTGGAATCCTATGGCCCTCATTTTCCAAACTCTCCAGACCGAGGGCATCGCGGAACTTTCCTATCTCATCGGCGATGACAGCGCCGGAGTCGCCGCAGTCTTCGATCCCACGCCTGATGTGGAGAAATACATGACACTGGCGAGGGAGAAAAAGGTTTCTATCACCCACATTTTCGAAACGCACATCCACGCGGATCTCATCAGTGGTTCCCGCGAGCTTTGTGCCAGGCTTGGCTCGGCGAAAATATTCGTCAGTCATGAGGGCGATGCGCGTTATGGCTTCGATCATGAAAAACTGGCCGATGGCGACCAATTCACGTTTGGCAAATCGATCATCACCGTGAAGCACACCCCGGGTCACACGCCGGAACATGTTAGCTATCTGGTCGCGGAAAAGGATCACTCGGAAAATCCGTGGGGAGTTCTTACAGGCGACTCGCTGTTTGTGAATTCCGCGGGCCGCCCGGATCTGTTGGGCTCCAGCGGGACGGAGGAACTCACCCAAAAACTCTTCGAGACCCTCCGCGGGTTCTACCTCGCGCTGCCCGACGGAGTCGCGATTTTCCCCGCCCATGGCCACGGCTCGCCCTGCGGAGCGGACATCGGCGACCGTCTCCAGAGCACCATCGGCTACGAGCGGAAATTCAACCCCTATCTTCAGTTCACGGACTTTGAGAAGTTCAAGGAACACGCCCTCGGCAGTGCGCCGCCGGTGCCGAAATACTATCCGTTGATGAAAAAGATCAACGCGAAGGGACCCGATATCCTGGGGAACTTGCCGTGCGTATCCGGCCTGCCGCCGAAGACTTTTCAGGAAGCGGTTGAGAAGAATGAAGGCGTTCTGGTGGACACCCGGCAGATGCTGGCATTCGGCGGCGGCCACATCGCGGGCGCGCTCAACATCGGCGGCACGCCCATGCTTTCCATCTGGGCGGGGTGGCTGCTGGATCCCGACAAGCCGCTCCTGTTAGTGATGGACTCCGATGACAAGGTCGCGGAAGTCGTCACGCTGTTCCTGCGCACCGGTTTCACGAAATTCGCGGGCTATCTCGTCGGCGGCATGACCGCGTGGGATAATGCCGGATTCCCGCTAGAGTCTGTCGGCCAAGTGACGGTGCATGAAATCAAGGACTCCACGACGCCGCTCCAGATCGTGGACGTCCGCGCCCCCGGCGAGTGGAAGGAGGGCCACGTTCCGGGTGCCACACACCTATTTCTGCCGGAACTTCGCGGGAAATCCGCCGGTCTCGACAAGCAGCGACCCGTCGCCGTCTATTGCGATAGCGGCTACCGTGCGAGCATCGCCAGCAGCATTCTCAAACAGGAAGGCTTCACCCGCGTGAGCAACGTCCCGGGAAGCTGGCAGGCTTGGAAGAACGCGAAATTTCCCATCCAGAGAGGCGACCCATGAAACAGCTAGTGATCACCATCATCCTGTCGCTCACCGCACTCGCGGGTGCAGCCGACTTCGGCGCCGATGCGCGGAATTACGACGGTGCCGCGTGGTCACCCTACGGGGTAGGCGCGGCCATCGGCGTGCTTTCATGGCTGACCTTCTATTTCTCCGACAAGCCGATAGGAGCGTCCTCCTTCTATGCCACGCTCGCGGGCTTCATCGGCAAACTGGTTGCCAAGCGTCACACCGAATCGCTTGCCTACTTCAAAACCAATCCGCCAAGAATTGACTGGAGCCTGCTATTCGTTACTTCCATCATCGTCGGCGGATTCATCGCCGCATGGACCGGCGGCGAGATCCGCAACGAATGGCTGCACCCGATGTGGGTGGACCGCTTCGGCGACAGCATCGCCCTGCGCGGCCTGATTGGATTTGCCGGCGGCGTCCTGATGGCCTTCGGCGCTCGCCTTGCGGGGGGCTGCACCAGCGGCCACGGCATCAGCGGCACGCTCCAGCTCAATGTCGGTTCATGGCTAACGGCCATCTGCATGTTCACCGCGGGCATCGCCACCGCCATGTTACTCTACACCGTCCTATGATCGCCCCCGGAACAAGCGTGAAGCAATCAAGCGAGCCGTCCGCCAAACCAGTGGGCGGTGGAAAAATCGCGGGTGCCATCCTGTTTGGTTTGGCATTTGGATTCCTGCTACAGAAAGGCGGTGTCGGGAAATACAATGTTCTGATAGGCCAGTTGTTGCTTCAGGATTACACCGTCGTGAAAATTATGATGTCGGCGGTGGCGGTGGGCATGGTGGGTGTCTTTACGCTGCACCATTTCGCGATGGTAAATCTCCATCTCCAGCCTACCCGGATCGGCGCGCAGGTCATCGGCGGATCGCTCTTCGGAGCTGGATTCGCGCTCATCGCCTACTGTCCCGGCACCGGTGCTGCGGCGCTCGGCCAGGGAAGTTGGGATGTGATTTTCGGCATCGCCGGTCTCATCGCAGGCTCCTATCTCTTCGCGGAAATGTCCGCATGGCTCAAACGCACGGTCGAGAAATGGGGCGACAAGGGCAAACTCATGCTGCCGGACCTGTTGCATCTGCCGCGGTTGCCGTTTGCCTTCGGCTTCGCGTTTCTGCTCACCGTCTTCTTGTATTTTCTCGACCGCGCATTCCCCGGTTAACCTAACGATTTGCCATGGCCCACGACGAGACAGCCCCCGCCGCGCTCCCTTTCGCTGGCATGATCGTCCGGGAGAAGGAGCCCGTGAATCTGGAGATGCCCTTCGCCTCACTCGGTGCCTTCATCACGCCGGTCGAGCGATTTTATGTGCGCTGCCATCATCCCATCCCACAGCTTGATCCCGATAGTTGGCGGCTGGAAATCGAGGGCGATGTGGAAAATCCCTACGAACTCACCTACACAGATCTTGCCGCCATGGAAACCCGCACCATCACCACGACCATGGAATGCGCGGGCAACGGCCGGACATTTCTCGAACCGCAACGCGACGGCGCGCAGTGGGAAGGCGGAGCTGTAGGAACCGCGGAATGGACCGGCGTGCCGCTGGCTGCCTTGCTCGCCCGCGCCGGCGTCCGCCCCACGGCGCACGAGGTGATTCTGATCGGCGCAGACCTCGGGGAAATCAAGCACCCCCCCCGCCCGGAAGGGAAAATCCACTACTCACGCAGTCTGCCACTACCCAAGGCCATGGACGATGTGCTGCTCGTCTCGCGTATGAATGGCCAGCCGCTTTCGCCTTCCCACGGCTTCCCGCTGCGAGCCATCGTGCCCGGTTGGTATGGCATGGCCGCCGTGAAATGGCTCACCCGCATCGTCGTCAGCAGCGAGACCTATCACGGCTATTATCAGACCATCGATTACGCCATCTGGGAGCGCGGATCCGCCTCCCCCACGCTGCGACCCATCACCGGGATGCGCGTGAAGGCCCAAATCGCGCGGCCGGGATTCGCCGAGGCCGTGCCCGCCGGACACCCCTACCGGGTCCACGGCGCGGCGTGGACCAGTGGAGCGGAAATTGCCCGGGTGGAAGTCAGCACCGATGCCGGCGCGACCTGGAACGACGCGCGTTTGCTGGGTGACCCCGTTCCGAATGCCTGGCGGCTGTGGGAACATGCATGGGCCGTCCCCGCCACGCCCGGCAGAACCGTGCTGATGGCGCGTGCCACCGATTCCCAAGGCCGCACCCAGCCACCCGGGCACCACGACGACAGCGGCAGCTACCTCATCCACCACTGCCTCCCGGTGGATGTCTTCATCCGCTGAATTCCGCTCCGTCTCTATCGCGAGCGCAGGTCGCCGCGCCCGGTTCGAGGTTCCCATCCATACGTGATCACGTAATACAAAGAGAACTGTTCCATGCTAACGATTGAGATTCCCCCGCTTTCAGGAAGGCTGCCAGAAAATATCTATCACCCAACTGTTTCATCCTGCGTTTCCTTCCTCAACCGCTCTCCCCCCGTGCCCCCCATGGAACAGCTATCAATTCTTGATTCCGCCACCCTGCCAACCCGTGTTGACCGCTGGTCGGACAAGTTCGAAAAGCAGGCCATTCTCGATCCGTCGCGGACCGCGGTGATCAGCGGCGCCGGGTCCATGACTTACGGAGAGTTGAATACCCGTTCCAGCGGGATTGCCAAACTCCTTCGCTCGCGGGGAATCGGACGCGGTGACTTCGTCGGACTGGGGCTTCATCGCTGCCTCGAACTGCCGTCGGCGCTTCTTGGCATCCTGAAGTCAGGCGCGGCTTACGTCCCGCTGGATCCCGGTTATCCGTCCGCGAGAATCAAGCAAATGATCGGCTCTGCGGATTTGAAGCACGTCGTCACCCGCACCCATCTCACCGACCGCTTTCCCAACGTCGAGACGACCTGCATCGATGACGAAATCCTCTCCACGGCGGCCTCCGGTGATAGAAAGCAGCTCCATGACGAGAACGATCCGATTCAGACCATCTTCGCCTCGGGTTCGACCGGCCAACCGAGGGCGGCATTTGTCGATCACCGCGATTTTGAAAACTTGCTCCGCTGGTATTCCATCGAGCTCGAAATGGGTCCCGGCGATCGGACGTTGATCATCAGTTCTCCAAGTTTTGACCTCACCCAGAAGAACTTCTTCGCCCCTTTGATCACAGGAGGCACCTTGATCCTCGACGACTGTCCGACCCATGACATCTCACGAATCTCCACCTTGATCCGCAAGCTCGACGTGACCCTGATCCATTGCCCGCCGAGCGTGTTCTATCCACTCGTCGATGCGGCGGCGGAAGATTCCTATGTGCCGCTGTCTTCGCTTCGATTCGCGGTCCTCGGTGGCGAACCCGTTTCCATCCGCAGACTTTGTTCCTGGCTTGAGCACCCCAACTGCCACGCGAAGGTGGTCAATTCCTACGGTCCCACCGAATGCACTGACATTTGCGCCTATCACCGGCTTCATCGGGGAAATCTCGACGGCCATCCATTCGTCCCGTTAGGCCGGGAAATTCCGAATGTCGAGGTCGGCATCGTCGATGACCCGCTGGATCCGTCGCCAGCCGCGGAACCCAACGGTATCCGTGATTTCCTGTCTAGCAGGCTACCATCTCCAGTATTCCAAAGTGAGTTTCCGCTCACATCCAATGGCAACGTCAACCGACCGGCCCTCTCCGGCAACGTGAAACCGGCCACCCCTCCGGGTTCATCCATGGAATCGAAGGTCCTGGCGCTGTGGTCCGAAATACTGGACCACCCGGTGGATGACCCGACGGCGAATTTCTTCGACCTTGGCGGAAATTCCATCCACCTCGCGATCCTCCATATCAGGCTGCTTGAATTGACCGGCTGCAAATTTCCCATCATCGAGCTGTTCGCGCTGCCCAATGCGCGTTTGATCGCGGATTTCCTCTCCCCAAGCGAGGGGATTGTTGCCACCCCACCTGCCCAAGACCGCGCCCGCCAGGCACGGGCCGGTTACTCGGGATTTCGCAGACCCGCCTCCCGATGAATGAAGGTCGCCACCCCGCCGAAGCCATTGCCGTCATTGGCATGGACCGCCGCCTCGCCGATCATCTCGAATGTGAAAACCGCCGTCGCCCTTTGCCGCATCGCACGGCCCCGGTCACCGCGCCTCGGGTCGCCCTTCATCTTTCCCGGGCAAGGCGCGCAATACGTCGGCATGGGTCGCGAGCTGTATGACCGCGAGCCGGTGTTCAGGAATGCCGTCGATGAATGCGCCACCTTGCTGCGGCCGATGTTGCTTCACGACATCCGCACCACACTCTATCCGACCGAGCTGGAAATGGACGAGGCCGACCGCGACATCCACCGCCCTGTTTTCACGCAACCGTGCATTTTCACCATCGAATGCGCGCTCGCAAGGCTCCGGATCTCCAGGGGCGTCCTGCCATCCCTGCTCATCGGCCATGGCATCGGTGAATATGTTGCTGCGGTGATCGCAGGAACCTTCAAGTTGGAAAGCGCCATCAACCTTCTCGCCAACCGGGCGAAACTCATGCAGGAGCTTCCAGCAGGCGGCATGCTCGCCATCCGCGCGGGAGCCAGCGAAGCGGAGCTGCTGTGTCTATCGGGGAATACACGCGGCTTGAGGAAATCCAAAAACACGCACCGGAAGCACCCGCGGACCATACTGCCGCGCGTCAGGTTTTGTGGAATCGTGGCAGCGGTTTCCAACCGCATGCCCCTGTTCCAGTTTTGATCAGGCATGGCGGTTGAAAACCGCCGCCACGCCTCGTCGTGCCAATCCCCTAATCACAAAACCTGACGCGCGGCAGTATAACCATGGCGGTGGAGACGAATCCGAAGCCATTCGTCAAATTCGAATTGTTCCCCGATCTCGTCCTAACCGCCGACCGCCTGATCGTCGAATGCGAATACAACACCGACCTTCACGACAAGACGACGATACGAAAGGGCTAAATTCAAAAATTTCCCCCGCGCCGCACTTGAATTTGCGCAGATGATGGATCGAGCGATGGGCGATCAACCACCGTTTAAATATTTATTTTCTAAAAGTTCATAAACCTTTGATGCTGATATTTTTAAAAAGTTGACAATCGAGTATGTTTGAAGTTCTATCCAGCCGGTTCCCCACCCCCAAAGAAGTGAAACGACGCGACGCAGAAATCATCCAAAAAGACGGCAGGATTCTTGTGCTTTTGGCGCGGGAACCACTGCCACTATCCCTTGCCAAACTTGCAAAAGACGGTGAATACAAGATGTCCGCGCTGAACGATCGCATCGGAGTTTCAGAGCGACATTTGAGACGGGTCTTCGATGACGGCATCGGAATGTCACCCAAGGAATGGCTCCGTCAGGAGCGCATGGTCGCGGCGAGATCCCTGTTGCGCGAAGGTTTGCCAATCAAGGAAGTAGCCGGCGATCTCGGCTTTTCCACGGCGAAGAGTTTTTCCAGGGAATTCCAGCTTTTCCACGGAGTGAGACCCAGCGATTTCCAGCGCAAGGAGCACGCGCGGATCCAGAGTGTGGCGATCTGAGCGTAACCACTCATCGCGCTTCGGAACTGGCAAGATCCACACCGGGGACTCACTTGACCGGTGAAAAGTCGATGGCTTTGAGAAGTTCGGATTTCACTCCATCCGTGACGGTTAGGGAGCCACCTGCGGCAGTTTCGGAATTGGCGCGCGCCACTTTCCAATCCGGATCGGCCGAAAACGCGGCGAATGACGCATCGCGAGCAGCCGGCGACGCATGATAGAGGAAATAGATCAACGTGTCGTCCGCACCCGGTTGCCCCGGCAGTGGGGTGAAGTAGCCGAAATGCCCCATTCCGTGTTTCGTGAAAAGCTCCACGGTGTGGTCTTTGAAGCGCTTGAGGAGATTCGGCAAATTCCCCGGAGTCACGGTGTAGGTCCGCATTTCAAAGGTATGGGGAGATCCCTCGGCTGGGACTTTCATTTCAGGCGAGAAATCCGTGGTTCCGAGGAAGCGGTTTTCCACCTTTTCGACCAAGGCCCCGGTCTTCTCCGACTCGGCCTTGGCCGCCACCCATTCCGGATCTGCTAGAAATGCTTTCCAAGAAGCCTCCCGAGCCGCCAGATCCGGATAGGACAGCAGATAGACGAGCGTGTTTCCAGGGTTCTCAACCGGCATCCAGTAGGCGACATTGGTCATCCCATGACGCGTGAAGAGCTTCATGGTGTGATCCCGGAATCGCGTGTTGAGCGCTTCCAGTTTCCCTTCGGCCGCGTAATAGGTCCGCAATTCGAAACAAGCAGGTTTGGATTTCTCCCGCTCTGCCCTAAGAACCGGGAAAGACATGGAAGACAGGGCGGCAAGTGACATCAAGGTGAGGAAATGAGAGCGTTTCATAAGGTTTTGAGATAATGGATCACTCGAGATCCGTGAGATAGCGTTCGGCTTCCAACGCGGCCGCGCAGCCTTGGCCCGCAGCCGTGATCGCCTGCCGGTAATAGTGGTCAGCCACGTCGCCTGCGGCGAAAAGTCCGGGGGTTTTCGTGGCGGTCCGACCGGGAATCTGGATCAGGTAGCCGTTCTCGTCCTTGTCCACCAGCTCGCCGACGAACGCGCCATTCGGCGTGTGGCCGATGGCGACGAAAACGCAGGCGACTTCCAGTTCTTTCTCCGCGCCGTCGATGAGGTTCTTGAGCGTGACGGCGCGCATCTCACCCTTCTCGTCGGTGAGATATTCGCTGACAGTCGAATTCCAAATTGGCTCGATCTTGGGATTCGCCAACGCACGATCCGCCATGATTTTCGAAGCCCGAAGCTCGTCGCGGCGGTGAATCAGATAGACCTTGCTGGCAAAGCGGGTGAGGAAAGTCGCTTCCTCGCACGCGCTGTCCCCGCCGCCGATCACGCAGACCGGCACGTCCCGATAGAACGAGCCGTCGCAGGTTGCGCAGGAGGTCAGCCCATGGCCGATCAGCTTTTGCTCGCCCGGAATCCCGAGGTGACGCGGCGCCGCGCCCGTGGCGATGATGACCGTCTTCGCCTCGAAAGTTTCCGATCCGGCGATCAGCTTGAAGCTGCCGTCCTCGCGGTGCTCGATGGAATCCACGCTGGCGTAAGCGATGCGCGCGCCGAATTTCTCCGCCTGCGCCTGCATCTTGATCATCAGATCCGGCCCCATGATCCCCTCCGGCGAGCCAGGCCAGTTCTCGACCTCGGTGGTCGTGGTGAGTTGGCCACCGGGTTGCGTGCCGGAAAGCAGGAGTGGTGTTAGTTTCGCGCGGGCCGTGTAAATCGCCGCAGTGTATCCCGCGCAGCCGGTGCCGATGATGATGACATTTTCCATTGTTCAATGATTGCCTGAGGCGCGGTAGTATTCCGGCGAATCTCCGGGCGAGTCAACCCCGGCCATGGCGAAATGACCGTGAGCCTGTGACTACGGAATCGCCTCCTGAGCATCGATCTGGCAGGATAAAAGCGACCGTATTTAAAATATCAGAAATCCCTCGCCAAGATGAAGCATTTCTGCGAATCCACCTACGTTTTTGCGGCAAGGACGAAAACAAAACACAAATCATTCCTTTCACATCAACTGCTTTTGCGACCACCAAAAGCTTCTGGGCCGAACTCGAAACCTGCAAATTTCATAGGCCCTCCAGAAAAGACAAAGCTGTCGCGCCAGATCGGCGCGGCTTGTCGCGTCTTTTCTGGAGGCGCTTGCAGGTGCCTGAGTTCGGGGCGCGGTCAAGTCCGCGCCACTTGTTTTTCAAAGGTCTTCAAGGTGTAGCAAACTCCTCAAGAACTCATGAAATTCCCAAGCCTCGTCCTCCTCCTCGCCATCTTTGCAAGCAGCCTGCTCGGTCATACCGGCGAGGTTATTCAAACCACGGCCCGCATCCTCGGCACCATCCCGGACGGCACTCCCCCACCGCCCGCGCCGCCAAAGCAGGAATATGTTATCCTGAACAAGGACATCCTCCGCACCACCTCCCAACAACAAGGCGGGCGCACCGTCACGATCCGAAAAATCAAGCCCATCGACCTGCCGCTGCCACCGCCTCCTGCGGAACCTGTGCCATCAGAAACCGACGCAGCCTTCGCGGCGCGAATCGCCGAATACGGGGAGATCCATCCGCGAAACGAACTCCTCTTCATGGGAGCCACCGTTTATCGCTCGAAGGATTCTCCACCTCGCACGCTCGTTCGCTACTGGCCACAGGGCAACCGCGGGACAGTAAGTTTCTGGTCCTCCGCCGACTTCGCTCTGATTGCCGGTGGAATCAATTCCTTCGTCGGTGGCGCCGGAGAGACTCACTCCATCCTCATGGGTTGGGGAAATGTGGACATTGAACGGCTTTCCGAAATCCGTGCCAAAGCCGGGAAAGATTACGTTGTTCCTGAAATTCCCGCGCTACCCGCAGGCCCGGCCACCTATCAAATCATTGGAAATCCGCCTCCTGCCGAAGACCTCATCCCCATCCAATCCCTCCACGATCTCTACAACAGCAACCTCGCCGAACTCACTACCGCCTACCAAGGCCGCGAGCAAGCCCGCCTCAACCGCGAAGCCGAACTCAAGGCGCATCCGCCCCAGCCCAAGGACATCACACTCAACTACTGGCGCACCGAGAAGCCCGCCCCCGCGAAAGGAGCCGCCAAGTGAGAGCCCGTCTTCAAAGTGGCTGGAGCATCTTGCTCCAGACCGTCGCCGGAGCGTCCCGCTCCAGGCTCTTCCTTCTGGTCTCTTGTCTTTGAATTCTGACTTCTCCCCCTCTTCCCGCCATCCTCGACACCAACGAAAACGCCCTCAGCGACCTCTGGGAAGAGTCCAACAACAACGGCAATCTTTTCCCCGAAACCTTCGACCCGCAAGCCGACCCGGACGGCGACGGCTGGACCAACCTCCAGGAGTCCGTCGCAGGCACCAACCCTTTTGATGCCAATCCTCCGGACGGCATCGTCCGCCCGACCGCCACCCATTACCCCGCAGTCACCGGAGCCACCGACACGAACGGCAACCCGCTCCCGGACGCCATGGAGGCCATCGAACTTGTCTGGGTGCCGCTGGTAGGCAAGGAATACACCATGCTCTTCTCGCCCGACCTGACTGGTGAAAGTTGGCTTCCTGTTGATGCCCCCTTTATCGGCAACGGCAATGAAGTCACTTACTGCTTCCAGGTCAATGCCGCCGACAGCCGATTCTGGCGCATCGCCGTGACCGATGTGGACACCGACGGCGACGGCCTGACCGACGCCGAGGAATATCAGTTGGGAACCGATCCCGGCCTGGTGGATACCGACGGCGACGGATACAGCGACCTCGATGAAGCGAAACGTGGAACCGATGCTAATGTCCCGGACACGGACGACGACGGCATTCCCGACGACCAGGACGCCGTCCCCGACGACGGTGAAATCAACTGGAAGAAAACCCCCGAGACCCGCTACCTCTGGGTTGAACAGGTAGATGAAGTGGACCCTAGTCTTCACAAGCACCAACCCTTGGCCGTCAACAAACACGGACAAATTTTGTTCCGTGACTAAACTTCCTACTATGGATTGAGCCAAATCACTGATCCGAAGAACCTGTGGAACAGTGCGACCAAGGAATGGGTCGTTCTGCCCCTTCAAGGCTCTCAGGAAATCGACGTTTTACAAAACTTGAACCAATGGCACTATCAAATCGATGGAGAGCCAGCTATACTTCCAGTGGGAGAACATGTTTTCAATTTCAACGCACCGGTGTTTGAATTCATCGACATCAACGATGAAGGCAGTATATATGGAGTGAGCATCGGAGTAACCGAACTTTACATTGATAACCTCATACCCGGCATGGTCTGGAAGCGAACGGAAGAGAGTCTCACGCAATACGCCGCTCCGCACTATTTTTATCCGCAGTATCCGTTCCCTTTGACAGGAGGGCAATCCGTCGTCTGCCGGGCATCGGAAAACACAGCCGGATCCATCGCGAATGACGGCACGATCAATTCCTATGCCCAGCATGCTGCAGCGGACAATGACTGGATGACTTACAACAGCGCTGCGTTTAACATTGACGTAGATAAAAGCACAAGCATGCAAAGCACGAGGGTTTTGAGTGAAAACTTAGGCGGAAATACCTTCCCCGGAGGCATTCTCGACAAGGCCAGCTCGGGTTGTATCATCGATGCCGACTCTACAGGAAAAAACGATCCCACAGGCAACGATAATTTTGGAGACTATCTCGGTATGCCCAAGACTGGCGGCTTTACCGGCTCCAGCCCCTCGAGCAATCCCGAAGCCACCGCGACTATCGATGCCGCC
>Ga0163144_10014589_pt1 | contig 16299 bp, 15 predicted proteins | sample OliLak19BULKMAT1_FD_123175 | JGI IMG/M metagenome (GOLD analysis project Ga0163144, IMG submission 123175) | Freshwater microbial mat bacterial communities from Lake Vanda, McMurdo Dry Valleys, Antarctica - Oligotrophic Lake LV.19.BULKMAT1 | ecosystem: Environmental > Aquatic > Freshwater >... | reverse complement strand
GGCGCGGCCGGGCGGTTCGCGCGGCTCAGGTACCACAGCATGATCAGGCTGACGGGGCCGAGGACCACCGAGATGAACTGCGACGTCGACAGCATGTCGAACACCAGCCCGCGATCATCACCACGGTAGAACTCAATGATGAAACGCAGCACCGAGTAGAGGAATGCGAAGCTCCAGAACGTCCGCCCCGGGAACGACCCCGGCCGCTTTTCCAGCCACAGCAACACCAGGAAAATGATCAGGCCGGCGCCCGACTCGTACAGCTGCGTCGGATGGAGGGCAATGTTGAGCGGTGTACCGACGTTCAAGCTGGCGGCCGGATCGGTGAAGGTGATGGCCCAGGCGACGTCGGTCGGTTTGCCGTAGCAGCAGCCGGCGGCCAGGCATCCGAGCCGGCCCACCATGTAGCCCAACGCAATGCCGGGTGCGAATAAGTCACCGGAGGCCCACAACGGCAGCCGATGCTTGCGCAGCTGATAGATGCAGACCACGATGGCGGCGATCAACCCGCCGTAGAACACGCCACCTGAACGCAGCAGGGTCGTGAACTCGTCCCAGCTGCTGGTGAAGTGGTTGAAGTCGACGATGAAGAGCAGGAGCTTGGCCCCCACCAGGGCGGCGATGATCACCCAGATGCCCAGGTCCATGATGCGGTTGCCGTCATAGCCCACGGCTCGCGCGCGCCGTACCGCCATCCACAGGCCGGTCAGGTAGGCGGCGGCCAGCAGCACGCCGTAAGAGTAAATGGTGATCGGTCCGGCGCTAAACAGGATGGGATGCACGTCGCCCTACTCCAAGAATGTCGAGAATCATGAAAATTACGCCGACGCTAATCGCCGCGTCGGCGACATTGAAGGCCCAGAAGTGCCAGTCGTTCCAGTACGCGTCAACGAAGTCGAGCACGTAGCCGGCGGTGGCCCGGTCGATCAAGTTGCCGATCGCCCCGCCCAGCACGCCGGCGATGCCAGCCCGGGCCATGCGGTCACCGATCGGCACCGTAGCAGCGTACCATGCGACGCCGCCGAGCGCGATCAGCGCCACCAGCGACAGCACGACGGCCTTGAAGGGAAAGTCCACCGAGTTGAGCATGCCGAAGGCTGCGCCTGTGTTGTGCACGCGTGTGAAGTCGACCAAGCCCGGGATGGCGACCACGCTTTCGTGTAGCGCCAGCGCCGGACGAATCATCGCCTTGGTGATCTGATCGAGAATCACCACCGTGACGACGATGTAGAGTTCAAGGCGTCGATTCGCGAACATGTTACAGGCTCACCGGCTCGGCTAACGCCTCGACGCACCGCGGGCACAACCCTGTTCGCTCAGCGTCCTGGCTCACTTCCGGCACATAGCGCCAGCAGCGCTCACACTTGACGCCTTCGGCCTTCTCGACCAGAACCTGAAGGCCGGCGTCCGGCTTGGGGCTGGCGGCTTGCCGGCCAGCCGTAGCCTCGGCGGAGGCGGGGCTCTTGAGCGTAACGTGCGAGACGCCAAAGAGAGCCGGCAAAAAGGCTGAATAGTCGCGCAGCAGAGCGCCGGTAGGACCATCAGCGGCAATCGTTGCCTGCGCCGAAAGATTCGCGCCGACGGTCTTGTCCTTGCGCTTCTCTTCGAGCTGCAGGTTGACCTGATCGCGCACCGCGGCAAGCGCGGACCACCGTTCCACTAGCGCAGCGTCTTGCCACTGCGCCAGCTCGGTCGGGAACAGCGCCATGTGCACCGACGCTTCGCGTTCGCCAGGCAGCATCCGCCACAGCTCGTCCATCGTGACCGACAGAATCGGCGCCAGCAGGCGCGCCAGGCCATCGACGATGATGTACATCGCCGTCTGACCCGAGCGGCGGGCTTCAGACTTGGCGCCGAAGGTGTACATCCGGTCCTTGGTCACGTCGATGTAAAACGCGCTCAGGTCGACGGTGATCAACTGGCTGGCCGCCTGAAAAATGCCCGGGTAGTCGTAGTCGTCGTAGGCCTTGACGATGCGCTCGGCAGCGTCGGCGTACTTCGCGAGCGCCCAGCGATCGACCTCGAGCATGCGGTCCTTGGGCACGCGGTCGTCCTTCGGATCGAAGTCGTACAGGTTCGCCACGAGCACGCGGATGACGTTGCGGATCTTCCGGTAGGCCTCCACCGTGCGGGCCAGCACTTCCTTGCCCACCTTGATGTCTTCGCGGTAGTCGACCATCGACGCCCACAACCGCAGGATCTCGGAGCCGCTCTGCTTGATGATGTCCTGGGGCGCCACGGTATTGCCCAGCGACTTCGACATCTTGCGGCCCTGATCGTCCATGACGAAGCCGTGGGTCAGGACCTGGTCGAACGGCGCCCGGCCGCGCGTGCCAATGCCGACCAGCAGCGAGCTGTGGAACCAGCCGCGATGCTGATCGCTGCCCTCCAGATAGATGTCGGCCGGCCAGTGATGGTCGGCGCGGAACGGCAGCACCGCCTCGTGGCTCGAGCCCGAGTCGAACCACACATCGAGGATGTTGCTTTCCCGCACGAAGCCGGCGCCGCCGCACTCGCTGCAGGTCATTCCCTCGGGTACAAACTCTTCAAGCGGACGCTCGTACCAGGCATCGGCACCGTAGACATCGAAGACACCGGCGGCCTTGTCGACCAGCGCTTTGGTCAGCACGGCGTGGCCGCACTTGACGCAATCCATGGCCGGAATCGGCACGCCCCACACCCGCTGGCGCGAGATGCACCAGTCGGGGCGGTTGGCGATCATGCCCTCGATGCGGGCCTGTCCCCACGACGGGATCCAGCGCGTGTCGTTGATCGCCTTCAGCGCGCGTTCGCGCAAGTGCTTGGCGTCCATCGCGATGAACCACTGCGCGGTGGCCAGGAAGATCACCGGGTGGTGGCAGCGCCAGCAGTGCGGATACGAGTGCTCGAAGTCTTCGCGCGACCACAGGAATCCCCGTTCCTTCAGCGCGGCTTCGACCTTCGGGTTGGCGTCCCACACCTTGAGGCCGGCAAACAGCTCGACCGACTCGTTGTAGTGGCCACCCGCATCCAGCGGGGCGTAGATCTCGAGGCCGTATCTGATCCCGGTGTGATAGTCGTCCGCGCCGTGACCGGGAGCCGTGTGCACCGCACCGGTGCCCGCTTCGAGCGTGACGTAGTCACCGAGCACGCCCAGCGAATCGCGAGCGTAGAGCGGATGCCGGAACACCAACCGCTCCATCGTCCGGCCCTCGAAGGTGGCAAGTGGTGTCGTGAAGGCCCGGCCGGTCTTCTGGCTCACGGTTTCCGCGAGGCTCTTCGCGATGATCACGGCCTTGCCGTCGACGTCGTACGCGCCGTACTCGAAGTCGGGATGAAACGCGATGCCGAGGTTCGAGGGGATGGTCCACGGCGTGGTCGTCCAGATCAACACCGAGACCTTGTGGCCGGCCAGCGCCGGGACGCGCTGCGCCAGTTCCGCGTGGCTGTCGTCGCTCAGCGGGAACTCGACGTAGATCGACGGCGAGGTGTGCGGCTCGTACTCGACTTCGGCTTCGGCCAGCGCGGTGCGGCAGTGCGTGCACCAGTGCACGGGCTTCTTGCCCTTGTAGACCATCTCCTGCTCGACGAACTTGCCGAGCGCGCGGACGATCGCGGCCTGGTACGGATGGTTCATCGTCTTGTAGGGCTCGGCCCACTCGCCGATCACGCCCAGCCGCTTGAACTCCTCGCGCTGGATGTCGAGATACTTCGCGGCATAGGCCTGGCATGCGCGACGGAAATCGGCCGTGCTCATCTGCCGCTTCTTGGGTCCGAGCTCGCGGTCGACGCGCAATTCGATCGGCAGGCCGTGGCAATCCCAACCCGGGATGTACGGCGCGTCGAAGCCCATCATGTTGTGCGACTTGACGACCAGGTCCTTGAGGATCTTGTTGAGCGCGTGGCCGATGTGGATGTTGCCGTTGGCGTACGGCGGGCCATCGTGCAGCAGGAACTTCCTGGCCCCCTTGCGCGCCTGGCGAATCTGGCCGTACAGATCCATCGCGTCCCAGCGGGCGATCGTCTCGGGTTCGGTCGTCTGCAGGTTCGCCTTCATCGAGAAGGGCGTCCGCGGCAGGTTGCAGGTTTCTTTCCAGTCGGCCATGGCTCGCTGTCTATTGTACTGTGATGGCTTGGGGCTTGAGACCTGGGGCTTGGGGGAAGACGTGGCGGTTCGTGAAACGGTCTTGGATAACGGCTTGAAGGTCCTCGTGCAGGAGGTCCATACCGCTCCGCTGGCCTCGGTGTGGTGCTGGTACCGCGTCGGGTCGAAGGACGAGACCCCCGGCGTGACCGGGGTGTCCCACTGGGTCGAGCACATGAACTTCAAGGGCACCCGCAACATTCCGCGGGACCAGGTGAAGGGCATCATCGAGAAGTTCGGTGGCAGCTGGAACGGCTACACCTGGATCGACCAGACGACCTACCTGGAGACCGCCTCGAAGGACGCCCTCGACCGCATGCTGTTCATCGAGGCCGAGCGAATGGACGCCTGTCTCTATGATCCGGCCGACTGCGAGTCGGAGCGCACCGTCATCATCTCTGAGCTCCAGGGCGGTGAGAACGATCCCGAGCAGCTCCTCGATACCGAGGTGACCGCGGCCGCGTTCAAGGTGCATCCGTATCACCACCCGACCATCGGCTGGCTGTCGGATCTGCAGACCATGACCCGCGATGATCTGTACGGCCACTATCGCCGCTACTACGTCCCCTCAAACGCCACCATCGTCGTGGTGGGCGACGTGGATACCGATGACGTGCTGAAGCGCGTCGAAGCGCAGTTTGGCGCCATTGCTTCGGGCTCGCGCCCGGGCCGCGTCCGGCAGGTGGAGCCGGAACAGCAGGCCGAGCGCCGCGTGGTGCTTCGCAAGGAGGGCACCACGGCATATTGGAAGGCCGTGTTTCACGCGCCGGCATTTGCCGATGACGCGTTTTTTCCACTGCTGGTCGCTGATGCCGTCTTGAACGGCGCGGCGGGCTTGAACATCTGGTCCGGTGGCGGCGTGTCGCGCCCGCAGCGCAGCGCGCGACTCTATCGCGCACTGGTGGACGGCGGCCTCGCGTCGAGCGTGAGCGGCGGCCTGATGCCGACCGAGCATCCGTATCTCTATTCGCTGAGCGTGAGTGTGGCTGAAGGCCAGGCGCTCGCCGCAGTCGAAGCGTCCGTGCTCAAGGAAGTGGACCGCCTGCAACGTGATGGCATCACGCCGGAAGAATTTGCCAAGGTCAACGCCCAGTTACGGGCGCGCTTTGTCTACGACGCCGATAGCGTGACTGACATCGCGCATCAACTGGGCTACTTCGAAACCATCGGCTCGTGGCGCAACTTCCACGATCTGCGGGCGAGGCTGGCAGCGGTGACGCCGGAGGCGGTGCATGCGGCGGCCGTGAAGTACCTGACCCCGGCCAATCGCACGATCGGCTGGTTCGAACCGGGATCCGGGACCGGGGATCCGGGATCCGTGACCGGGGATTCGGGATCCGGGACCGGGGATTCGGGATCCGGGATCCGGGCGACAGGGCCAGCCAAGTGACGGCCAACGGGCTCAACCCGACTCGTCGCGTGCTCGACAACGGTGTGACGGTGATCGTCAAGGCGAACCACACGACGCCGGCCGTCAGCCTGCTGGTCGGCGTGCGAGCGGGAGCCTATTCGGATCCGATCGATCGCGAGGGCACCGCCGCGCTCTGCGCGCGCGTCCTCGATCGCGGCACCGTCACGCGTCCGGCCGACGTCATTGCCGACGACCTGGACGGACGCGGCGCCTCGCTATCGGTCGTGACCGGCCGCCATCAGATGGCGATTGGCGCCACCTGCTTGTCGGATGACTTCGGCGCCGTTCTCACGCTGGCCGCCGACATTGCTCGCGCCCCGGCCTTCGCGGATGCCGAGGTGAACACGCGGCGAGCGGACCTGATCACCTCGATTCGCCAGGACGAGGACAACCCGGCACCGATGGCGGTCGATGCGTTCGAGCGCGCCCTCTACGGGTCGCACCCATACGCGCGGAAGATTCGCGGCCGCGTCGCCAGCGTCGACCGCATCAGCCGCCAGGATCTGGCGCGTTTCTACCAGGAAGGGTTTCGGCCAGACGCGGTCACGGTGGTGGTGGTCGGCGACGTCGCGGAAGACGCTGCGGTCGCCGCCATCGAAACAGCATTCGGCGACTGGAAGCCCACCCGTGGCGGCAAACCTTCAGGTTTGTCGGTTGGAGGTGAAGCAGCACCTGTCCCCGACGTCGTCACGCCCACCGAACGGCGATTGGTGACGGTGCCGATGATGAACAAGGCGCAGGCCGACCTCGCCTATGGCTTTGTCGGCATTCGCCGGTCGCATCCCGGCTACACCGCGTACTCGGTGATGAACAACGCGCTTGGCCAATACGCCATCGGCGGGCGCCTCGGCGACCGCATCCGCGAGCGGCAGGGCATGGCCTACTACGTGTTCAGTTCGCTCGATGCCAGCCTCGGCGCCGGTCCGTTCACCATTCGCGCCGGCGTGTCGGCCGACAACGTCGAGCGCGCGATCGCCTCGATCGATGCGGAATTGACGACGGTGCGGCAATTCGGATTGACGGCGCAGGAGGTCGACGAGTCGAAGAGCTACCTGATCGGTTCGTTGCCGCGGCAACTCGAAACCAACGCCGCGATTGCCTCGTTCCTGCTGACCACAGAGTTCTTCGATCTCGGATTGGACTACGACGTCCGCTTACCCGGACTGATTGAGTCCGTGACTCTCGATGCGGCCAACGCCGCTGCGCGCCACCTGCTCGATCCAGCACGCGCGACCATCGCGGTCGCCGGGCCATGGCAACCGGTTGCCGCCGATACCCAGGGCCGCAGATGACGCAGATGGACACAGATCAGATACGGGCTGTGTTTTTCGACGTCGACTTCACGCTGATCTATCCCGGCCCGACCTTCCAGGCTGAAGGGTACCGGCGGGCGTGTGCCGAGAGCGGCGTCGAGGTCGATCCCGCGCGTTTCGATCAGGCCACTGCCGCTTCGTCGTTCATCCTCGATGAAGTGGAGGAGCAGATCTACAACCACGATCTGTTCATCCACTACACGGCGTCGATCATCGAGCGGATGGGCGGTCGCGGCCCTCAGGTCGTCGACGTCGCTCGGCGCATTTTCGAGCAATGGGCGGTGAACCATCACTTCGAGATGTACGACGATGCGGCGCCGGTGTTGAAGGGGTTGCAGGAGAGGGGTCTCAAGGTCGGCGTGATCTCGAACTCGCACCGCAGCCTCGACGCCTTCCGCGAGCACTTCTCGCTGACGGGCTTGATCCACGTGTCCGTGTCATCGGCCGAGCATGGCTACATGAAGCCGCACCGGAGCATCTTTGACGCGGCTCTTGACCGCGCCGGCGTCACGGCTGCGGAGTCGCTGATGGTCGGCGACAGCCTGAAGCACGACGTGGAGGGAGCGCTCAAGGCCGGCATGCGCGCCGTGCTGCTGCGCCGATCTGGCGAGGTGCCGCCACATCTGCCGGCGAATCTTCCCGTGATCCGATCCCTCTTCGAGCTTCCCGCCTTGTTGTGATCGGTCATCGCGCCGGCCGGCCGAGCTCCGCCAGCGTGATGCCGGCCGCGAGTCCGGCGTAGTAGTGCGCTAACTCGCTGACCCCAACAATCGATGCGTGTGCCGTCTCGATGGCATCGCGCTGTTGCACGCTGCTGACGCCGCTGACCGCTCGTTGGAACAGCTGTTCCGCGCTGGTGCGATCCAGGTAGCGTTTCGCAATGTCGTCGATCCGCGCGCAGAGGTCGTCGCTTGGAGCGAGAACGCCGCGCGCTGGCAAGGTGAGCATGAACAGCCGCGCGAGCGCGTGCAGGGCGGCGGCATGATTGCCGTCGCAGAGGCGCGCGTCGCTGGCGGCCGCGAGAATCACGTGGGCGAGCAACGGCGGGAGGCCGGGCGACTTCGGAGGCGGAACGGATCGAGGCATGGGGCGCTCCTGATGACATGACCTGATGACGCGAGATGTCATGGGCGGCGCTGGTGCCAGTGTGGAACCGAGGAGGCAGCGTCCGTCGCAGATGGCAAGCGCGCGATTATCGCGCGTCGAAATCCACGTTATGCGGCGACGGCGGCGAAGTCAAAGCGAAAGACATGCCAACGCAATTTTTCGCGGTGGCACGTCTAACGTCCGGCGCAATTCACGAGCCAATCGATCCATTCGCGCGCGCGGTCACCCAGGCTCTGGTCGGTCCGCTGCGGTTCACTGCCCACCTTCATCAACGTCCCCGCCCGCTCGCTTCCCAGGGCGCACCCCAGTTGCTGCGCCACCAGCGATTGCCGTCGCTCGAGTGCTGGACCGCGTGGCGCGGTCCACAGTGCCGGCGTCGTCAGGTCGATGACCTCGCGCACCAGGGTCTGTGCGTGGCTCGACAGATCCGGCCGATGTACCGTCAGCCAGCGTTCAAGGTGTTGCCTGGTAACGACGGCCCGATTCTCTGGCGTTAACGTCGCCAGGGCGCGCTCGCGTTCTGCCGGCGGGATTCTCACCAGGTCCGAATACGACATCTGGGCGTCGACCGCGACCGTCGCAGTGCCCGCGACTGCGAGGGCGGCGACTAGTGTTGCGACGGTTCGAGCCATGCCAACTCCACATCTGTCTGGTGTTGTCGACCTTCTCGCACAGTAATTCTGCGAGCGCGGCCACGCAGTGATTCCAGCAATTCCGCCCGAGGTGGCCAGTCGCGAACGGTCCAGTTCTCGACTGCGGCCACCAGATAGTCTCCAGCGGGCATGCCACGGCTTTGGTAGTGCCCGGCGCCATCGGCTCGCGTCCACTGGATCGCGCGATCGTCCTGAAACCAGCGGCTGGTATCTGCAGAGTAGATCAAAACCGTGCTGTCAGCGGCGGGCACGTCCGCGCCATCGTGCACCGTTCCTACGACGGTGCCGCCTCGTCTCGTCAGGACGATGGTGAGTGCCCCCGTGACCTCGCGGGTGAAGAGGATTGGTCGATCGATGAAATCCTCGTCGCCGAGGTAGACGTGTCTGAGCATCCAGCCCCGGGGAGGTTCCGGCAGCCGTACAAAATGCGATCCCCAGAGGTTCGACAACTCGAGCGTGCCGTCCTCCAGGACCTTCGCCCGCGCACCACGGCTGAGCGGCGATTGCCCACGGGTGGCCGTTTGCAGTCCGACCACCAGCCTTCGCAACTCGAAGTCCGGCACGCCATCTGCGAAGGTCACTTTTCCCCGTAGTGAGACGCCCGCTTGCAGTCGCAGTACATGAGCTGTCGCGCCAGGAACGCTGATGGAGATGACACCGAACTCGGGGGAGGCCGACGGCATCGGCAGGTTCTGCAACAAGTACTGACCTTCAGGAACATTGAGGAATGCGAAGCGGCCTGAGGCGTCACAGGTCGCGCGCGGCAGTACGCTGCTGACCGGTCCAGCCGCTGGAAGCAGCACCAACTCCGCAGATGCTCCGGGTACGCCGCGCGAGTCGACGACCATGCCACTGATTGTGGTGGTGATGGCCGGTTGCACGACGAGATCGCCAATTGCGAACTCGCGGTCGGCCGTGACCCTGGTGGCCACCGCCTCGGCCGCCGACGGCGTGCCGGGAAAGTAGGTGAGAGGATGCCTGGCGAGTGGCCCGCCCGGCTGGTCGCCGAACGAGCCCGGGATCGCCGCTATGTAGTAGTCCCCCGGTTCGAGACCGAACAGACGGAAGTTACCGCGATCATCAGTGATCCGTGGCCGTGACGTCGCCTGTCGCAGCAACTCGCGGCCGTTGCGGAACTCGGCGGCCAGGGCGTGAACGGGCACGCCCTCGACGGGAGCGCCATCGCCATCCACCACCCGTCCGGTGATGACGCCCCCGCGCGCGAGCGCAATACGAACGCCGGTCTGTCGCTGGTTGGGCTCAAGCGTCAGCGACCTCAGCTGGCGTCCGGTGGTGTCCGGTCGCCAGACACCGGTCACATAGCCGCTGGAGCTTGCGCGAACGCCATAGCGACCAGGCACGAGGTTGCTGATCGCGAAGTGACCTGCACTGTCGGCGGTGACGGTTCGTCTGACGGTACCGTCAACCGCCTCCGCGATCACCGACGCGAACCGGACGGGCCCGCCATCATGCATTCTGACGATGGCTCCGGTGATGGTGGCGGTGTCCGTTGGCGCTGCCGGCCTTTGCGCAGCAGGTCGTTCCGCGCTCAATCCGTCATCGAGAACCGCCAGCACAAGCAGAATCGCCCGCGACCAGGACATCATGGCAATGGCCTGCTGATTGTTAACGCGATTGGTTCAGAACGGCCCGTCCGCACATCGAGGACCACGGCCGTCGTGGACAGCGACTCAAGGAATCTCCGATCAAGTAACCGCTCGGATTGTTCGCGGGGGACGGCGGCAGCGAAATACTCGCCAGGTCGCACACCCGGGACGAGAAAGCCGCCTTGTTGATCAACAGGCATCCTGAGCACCGATCGTGCGCCCGGTGTCCACCGCGTGCGATCGCGGCTGAAGATCACTGCGGTGGCACCCGCGCCCGCATCCGCGACTGTCCCAGCGACAATGCTCAAGCGATCTGTGACAACGATGTCGGCGTTCCTAATGTTGTCGCCGGACGTGAACAATACCTCACGCTCGAGCACGTCTCGGCCATCAATGGTGATCGACCACACCGCCCATCCGGGTGGCAAGCCGGTGACACGAATCGAGCGCCGACCTGGCAGGACTGCGGTGGAGAAGACGCCACCGGCCCGAACCGCGCCGCTGAAAGGACTGGCGCCATCAGGTGCCACGATGAATATGGGTTCCGCGTCGCTGACCGCTTCGCTCGTGACGGATGTTGCCCTTGCTGGCCACGGCGACGCGCCGCTCGCGACCGTAAGGTGTCCCGACAGCTGGGCGGCCGCGCGAGCGAAGAGCTCGACGGCCACGTCAGCGCCATCACCATTGATGGCAACCGGTTGAATGGCGTACGAGACGGCCGTGTTGTTGGAGCCGGTGGCCGCGACGATGCGGTAGTCCCCGGCCGGCATCTGTGGCGCCACGAAATGTCCGGCCGCACCGGTGGGGAATGCACTGACCGCGTTCGCCCTTCCGGCGCTGGCACTGTTGATCGAGACTCGAGCGTTGCGCGCCGGCGCGCCGTTTGCGTTCATCACCTGGATGGTGAGCGTCGAGAGTCGACCCGTTCTCACGATGAAGTTGATGCCCTCCACTTCGGCGGCGGCCACCACTTCAACCGGCTCCGCCTGCGACGGCGCCTGGACGCCTGGATAAAAGCTCATGGCAGGCGCTGCGTCGGCTCGCGCCGTGGCCAGCTCAGCCGCGGTCGGGCGCGCGGCCACCACGTAGCGACCAGCCCGCACACCCCAGAACCGGTAGTACCCGCGGTCGTCGCTCACTGCGGTGTAGCCGTCGGCGCGGATTGCCTGCGACCCGAACCCCGCAGATGCGACCAGCGTCATCGTCAGGTTGGCGATTGGTTCGCCGATGTCATCGGTGATGAAACCGGCGACGACCGCGCCGCGATTCAGACGAAACGAGACGTCGCGCGATGCGTCAGCGATGCCCAGCACAACGGTTTCGCGCCACTCGCCAGACGCCGTGACATAGCCGCGCGCGGCAGCCGACACCTGGTAGCGTCCTGGCGACAGCCCGTCGCGGCGAAACCGGCCTTCACGATCGGCGACCACCACGTGGTCGGCGGCGGCGATGCCAGGACCATCGAGCGTGACGCGCGCGCCGGCGACTGGCGCGCCGCTGTCCGCATCCGTCACGCGGCCGGCAATCGAGCCGAGCAGTGCCGCGCAGGTGACGACGGCCAGCAACGTCACCAGCGCGGCTCCTGGCCCTGGCTCGTCAACCACTTCAGAGACGCGTCTCGGCAGGCAATGCGCTCGCTCGTGCCCGTCGCATGCACCCGCGCGTCCGGCCGGTCCAGCCACTGGTGATACGGCACCCACAACTTTCCGTTCGAGGCATCGCACTCCACCGCCGCCGACGCGACACACACATCAATTGCGTAGATGGGATGGATCTCCCAGCGGGTCGAGCGCGGCGACTGCATGCCGGTCGCCGATACCATCCCGGATGCTGAGCGCTGGCAGCTCTCCACCGAATCGTCGTAGAACAGCTGGCCGGTGATTCGCACCGGCCCGTCGGGAGTTTTGATGTCGATGTCGTCCCACCAGATGGGGCGATAGTGGGTCACCAGCTTCGCCACGATCGTGTCGCAATCCGGCGCGTCCCGCGGCGCCGAAACCTGCGACAGGTTCACCTGGATCTCGCTGACCTTCGGTCCGCCCATGAAATCACAGGTCACTGACGAGCCCGCGCGTTCGCCCGGCACCGGCTCGCTGCAGCCGACGACGTGGGCCTTGCTGATGATGCCGACCGTGCGGACCACGGTGCCTTCGCCGACATCCGCCCGCCCGGGCAGCTCGGCCACTTGCGCGAGACTTTTCCGGTTCGTCGCGAGCTGTGAGCGCGGCGGCGACGGCAGCAGGCCGAACTCCTTCAGTGCCATCGGCACCGGCGCGGTCGCCGACGCACACAGGTTGTTCTGCGCGTCCAGGCGAAGACGATCGGCCAACGGCGGCGGCGGCGTGCCGGCCCGTCGCCCGGCGTTGTCACAGAAGTACAGCGCATCGCGGGTTGGCGCATAGGCGGCGTACGGCAGTATGCAGCCACCACGCAGCGCGAACCGCGGCTCCGACTGCGCCGCGACGACGAGCAACACCGTAGCGATTACGGCGCTCTTCATCGCGGCGACGCTCCCTGGAGCTCGTCGAAGATGGCCGCAAAGACATCGGGAGGATAGGTGCCCTTGACGCGCCGTCGCACTCGCAGGTCGCCCTGTGCGGTCAGTTCGCCAATCAGAAACGTGGGTGTTGAGGTAATGGCCAGCCGTGCCGCCTCGGCGCGGTCGGCCGCGATCGTCGCGGCGGTCTCGCCGTCGAGACAGGCAGCAAAGCGCCTGCGATCAAGGCCGAGCCCTTTGGCGTGCCCTACCAGGTCGGCCTGGCCCAGTAGCGATTGGTTGGCGAACAGTCGGTCATACATGTCCCAAAAGCGATCCTGCCGGCCGGCGCATGCCGCTGCTTCGGCGGCCTTCTGCGCGTGCGGATGAATGCGGTCCAACGGCATGTTACGAAAGGCGTATTTGACCCGTCCGGTATCGACGTAGTCGTGCTCGAGCCGCGCGTGCGTTCCGCTCGCATACCGGGCGCAATAAGGACACTGAAAATCGGAGAACTCGATCATCGCCAGCTTGGCCGACTCGTGTCCTTTGACGGTGGTGCCTAACGATGCCAACAGCAACTCCGCAATCGGTTGCTGATCGACCGGTCCGGCTCCTGCTGTCAGCGGGTCGGCTTCCAACGCGCCTCCGGGCGAAACCAACAGGCCCACCGCCACCAGCACCGACGCCGATGCCCCCACCATCGCGGCCGAGGCCAGCCGATCCAGAACGCGCCAGGCGGTGTCGGCAGAGGGACGTACTCGTGATTGCCACTTCATGGAATTCTCCTCTCAGTGATGTCGAAGCGGGGCCGCCGTGGCGGCCCCACCCTTTGGCGCTTCAGGCCTGTTGCTCGCAGCACGAGCACGCCGGCTCGCAGTAGTTGCCCTCGCCATAGCCGCAGCAGCCCCCGCCACCACCACCACCACCACCACTCCCTCCGCCGCCGCCAACCGCCACGTACCCGCACAGCCCATCGCACGGTCGATCGTCGTACAACCCGCACGGGCCGTTGTACGAGCCGATCGGTTCGCACACGGTCGAACCGGCATGCGGCGCGCAGTACTTGTGAAAGCCGTCGCGGGCGGCGCAGTCGTACTGCCCACTCTCATCGACCCAGCAATTGCAGTCGGCCGCCGCGGCGACCGTCGCCGGTTTCAAGAACCGCTCCTTGAGAAACAGCGGACCCAGCCGCGCCAAGGTCATGGCCGGCATATCAAACAGGTCGTGCCCGGTCGTTACCCGCCGCCACGCCCCGGATTTGAGGAGGCGGAAATCTCGACCGAGCACCACCTCCGCTTCTTCGAGCAGATGGCGCATCCGTGGCAGGCGCTCGGAGCCGGCCACGAAGTCCTCTGCGCGCATCGCGGCACCAACCCTGACCAGCACATTTCTCTTGAGCTGCGTCAGCCGCTCCGATCGCGCCGACTCGCCGAGAAACTCCCGCCAGATGGCCAGCTTCTTGGCGGCCGGCAGGGTCTCATAGATCGCGTCCTGGTAAGTGGCGGGATAGCGATTGAGCGCCGCGAGGTTCAGGTCGAGACCGGCGGCGCTGGTCGCCGCCCACACCCTGGATTCGATGCGCGCTGAGCTGCTGCTTGGAATGACCTGCCAGACGGAGATCGCGCACGTGATCATCGCGATCGCCCCTGACAGCCTGACGAACCGCCGTAACGGAGTCTTCATAGCCTCATCCTCCAGTGCCGCGGCGGGCGATCGGTTGTCGACCGCGACGCGCGTGGTGCCGACGATGGTGCGGGCGGGGTGACGAGTGCGCAATCGGCCAGATCGAGCATTTGTTGGCCCAGACGATCATCGGCCCCGAGCGGGCAGGACTTGGACGATCTGTTTGGTCGTTGGTTCGCCAGCGGGCAAGTCGCAGCTCGCGCGAAACTCCGTCGGCGTCATGCCATATCGATCGCGGAAATCCCGGCAGAAGTGGCTCGCATCCGCGATTCCCACGCGCGCTTGAATCTCTTTGATGCGAATGCCAGGCTCTTCGAGCAGGCGGGCCGCAGCCTGCAAGCGCACGTTGCACAGCAAGTGGCGGGGCGTCGCGCCAAGACCCTCGGCCACCAGCCGTCTCAGCTGCCCATCAGACACGCCCAGCACCGCGGCCATCTCGGCCACCGTCCACTCGCGCTGCAAGTTGGCTTCGATCGCGCGCACCACGGCCGAGACTCGCCGCGCCGTGTCCGATCGCAAGGTCCGGGGCATGACACAACCTCGTTGATGGTCGTGAGTGACGTAATATCGCTTTACAGGGATAATCTATCATTCAGAAGTCATGAATCAACGCAAGGCGAGCGTAACCGTGCAGACGCATCGCAACCTATTGATATCGTTGCGGTTACTGCATGCGGATCGAATGCGCTACAGTGGCAAGGTGCCAAGAAGCCGCTGGGGCGACGCGATTGCGTTCTTGCTGACCGAACGAGGGTGGACGCAGCGTCAACTGGCAGAGAAGGCATCACTACGGCCCAACACCTTGACCAATCTGGTGAAGCACGGCCGCGACTCCGACACCGCCACCCTGTCACGCATTGCCGCGGCGCTTCAGGTCGACCTGTCCGAACTGTTCATGACCCGGGAGCAGATCGAAGTACTGCGTGCACACAAAGAGAACCGGGTCGAACGCCTCAAGGAAGCCGTCTTGAAAGAACTCTCGGAAACGGTCGGCACGCTCGTGCGCCAGGAATTCGACAAGCGAACCAAGGCCGACACGGCCGCGACGGGACGCAAGCGCGCGGCGACGGCCAAGCGGTGACGCCCGGTCCCGTCACCCTTCGCCACCTCACCACCATCGACGAGTTCCGGCAGGTGGTCGGCCTCGAGCAGGCGATTTGGGGCTACACCGACCTCGGCGACCTCGTCACCGTCCCGGTCTTCATCTTCACCGTCAAGCGCGGCGCCACCCTGATTGGCGCGTTCGATGCCGAAGGCCGCATGGTGGGCTTCGCCTATGCCGTGGTCGGGATGAAAGACGGCCGGCCCATGCAGTGGTCGCACATGACGGGCGTCCTGCCCGACTACCGCGGCGGCTTGGGCTATCAGCTGAAACTTGAACAGCGGACCCGCGCCCTGGCGCAGGGCTACGAGCTGATCGAGTGGACCTTTGATCCCATGCAGGCGATGAACGCGCACCTGAACTTTGCCAAGCTGGGGGGCGTGGTCGAGGAATACGCCGAGAACTTCTATGGCGAATCGACCAGCGCCTTGCATCGTGGCACGCCGACGGATCGCCTGGTCGTGAGCTGGCGCATCAGCGAACCACACGTGATGCGGCGGCTGGAGCAAACGACGGCACTCTCGGCGCGGTCGCATGAGGTCGCCGAGGCGCCGGTGGTGAACGTCACCACCATGGATGACGGCTGGCGCGAGGTCAGGACGATCGATCTGACGGTGAAGGAACGGCGGCTCTGGATCGAGATCCCAACCGGTTTCACGCAGATGCAGCAGCAGGCGCCAGAACGCGCCCTGCAGTGGCGCCTGCACGTGCGGCAGATGTTCCAGGCGTACTTTGCGAAGGGCTACCGCGCGGTGGATTTCGTGCTGCAACGCGAGGCCGGCTTCGGGCGGTATTTACTGGCTCGACGCGACTGATCCATC
>Ga0163144_10014588_pt1 | contig 16300 bp, 13 predicted proteins | sample OliLak19BULKMAT1_FD_123175 | JGI IMG/M metagenome (GOLD analysis project Ga0163144, IMG submission 123175) | Freshwater microbial mat bacterial communities from Lake Vanda, McMurdo Dry Valleys, Antarctica - Oligotrophic Lake LV.19.BULKMAT1 | ecosystem: Environmental > Aquatic > Freshwater >... | reverse complement strand
TACCAATCACTGCAAAATACTTTGCAAAGAGGTTTAGAGTGTCTGGATATGGAACGAAGTCAGCGTCAAAGATCACGACGTAATCTGTGCGTTTGTCCATATAGTTTAGGGCATTTGCTAAAGCTGCGCCTTTGTAGCCTGCACGATTATCGCGATGTAGGATTTTAACTTTTGGATGATTTCCCCACTTCTCTCTTAAAATTTGTGTTGTTTCATCGGTTGAGTCATCGCAGACAATTATTTCGAAATTTGGATAATCCATTCTGACTGCTGCACTGACAACACGATCTGCTACGCGTTTTTCGTTATAGAGAGGAATCTGTATTGAGAAGAACGGATACTGTTCTAGTGTATGATTGATGACTTGGTTGTGGAGATTTACTGGATTATTTTCTTGACCTAAGTCATTGATGCCAATTTTTAGTGAATTTAATGCTTTAGAAAAAATTTGTCGCGGAAGCGATTGACTGGTGGTATCTAGCTCCTGTAGTTGGCTATTTGACTTTGTTGAACGACTCTTTAATATAATCATCACAATTGTGAAATAATACTTGATGGAGTAGATAAAGAAGAATGTTCCACAGAACAATGCAATTGCTGATAGAGCTACTCCGAATTTTTGAAAGACTCCATCTGTGTCGATTATTGCCTGTACGATTCGGCTTGCAAGGTATCCATTAAATCCTGCGGAGACAACTGTCAGGAATGTATACAAGGGGCTTGTTGTGATTTTTTGGAGAACTGATTCTAGATAGAATTGGTATTCTTGATTTAATCTTGAATTAACGGATTGGTGGAGTTTTTGTAGATATGGTGTAACAAATTTAGCTGTTGGAGTGAGAAGCTGGCTCAAACGATTATCAAACTGAAACTTAGGCGGCGAACTGTTGCCAGCATGTAAAATAATTTGTTTGTCTTGTACTGGAAGCTCTGTTTGAATAGGAATTTGTTGGATTGCTTTTGGAAGTTGAGGAAGGTGTTGATAACTATATATAAGACGATTTGATTTTGTACTGAGTTTTCTTTTTTCAAGAACATATTGAACCCAATGCCTGCTTACTAATTGGATATTATTGTTTGATTCCTTTAGATATGTGTATAGTTTGTCGACGCTCCAGTTAGGATTTAATTTTATTAGTTCTAGTAATAAGTTCTCTATTTTTTGATCAATTGTAGACTTTCTACCTTGCTTTCTACTGTGTAAGGTCTGTTCTTTTTCTTGAATTTTAACCCACTTATAATATGTCTTTCTTGAGATTTTATAGTCGCGACAGATCTGAGAAACAGTTCCATTTTCTTGGACAGCTCTAATTATCTCAGCACGAAAATTTGCGGTATGTTTTTTGTGGGCAGGCATCTGTAATTTAGTGTTACCTATTTGTGGTATTGTGTCAACAAGACAATATAAACATAACTTATTGTAAACAATTTTTGTTAGCTAATCGAGTTTAATGCTGTTTTGTAAACCATAACCATCATGTTTGCAGTAATATTATGGTTATTTTCACAATAATATGTTGATGGAGTGGAATGTATAGAATACTGACTAATTTAAAGTATCTTTAGTGGTATTTTTGATGTAATTTAATCAATTATTTTAAATGTATTTTAATCACTATTAATATTGTTTTATTACTTGTATATATAAATTAATAATTATATTATTTATTTAAAGTATATATTGTTATATGATTGATATATATATATGTTTGTTTTCATAGTAATACAAAAAATTGTTTTCACTAAATAAAAATAGAGGAACAAAATTATGGTTTTGTAAAGATTTTTAGAATGAAGAGTATAAAAAAATTGTTTGTAATATTTAATTTTTAAATTACTGAAATTATAACTAAAGACTCTTGATTTGTGTTGCACTATGGATTAGTATGATGTTACTTATTCGTATTTAAACGTATGCCGCAAGAAAATACTCACTTTGAAATAGAATATATCGGAATAACTGAAGCTGCAGAATATTTGCGCGTTTCGGCTTCGACACTTAGACGGTGGGAGAAGAAAGGCTTCTTGGTTCCTGAGAGAACTCCAACTGGAATAAGGCGCTACACAAAACAACAGCTTGACGATGTAATTCAAAGCCCCAACGGCTTTCAATCAACGTCTGATAAACTAGAGCCTTACGAACAGCTTCAAGCTTCGGTACAAAATCAAATTGAAGAGATGGCTGCTGAGTCTTCTGAAACTATATCTAACGATTTGCAAAAGGTACCTCCTATTGAAGAGAGTATGCCGGAGGAGAGTCCAAAGGTAGGCTCTTCAGATAATTTTAATCTTATACATACATATCCAAGCTATCAATCGGTAGATAGTCATCTTGATGCAATACTTGACTCCAAAAATATTGAGAGCCTAGTTATGCCAAGAATAGAAGAACCAGAAAATAAGTCTATAGAAGTAAAAGACTTAATTTATTCTTATAACGCAAATAGTTTAAATCCAAATATTAAATCCGATGATGAGTCAGGTTTAATTAAAGATCAACCACAACTTAAATTAGAGCCTGTTTTGCCATTAAAAGCCGTGGAGCAGTTTCATCATGAATTTGACGAGTCAGAAGAGATGCCTGTCCAAGATCTGGACGAGTATGATAGTGACGCGGCTAGCGATGTTCTAAACTTAAGGGTCGGTCAAAATACAGCTGATGGTGAAGTTGGCTTAGATTCAAAAGCTAAAACAAAAAGCAAATTACCAACAAAATTTATTTGGGGTGGAATAGCTGGATTAGTCTTGATTATTGTTGGAGTGTCATTGTGGGTAGTGCTATCCATGAATTCGTCATCTGAACTAATTAGCCCTTTGGCTCAGTAGCATTTGGTAGATTAACTTTTTAGTGCGTGGTCTTTAAGATGTTGCAAGGACTTTGATTGACCTAACATGTATACGATTGACTCATATTCTTGCTGAGAAATTTTCTTGTCTTTTGGAGCAACTCTATCTATTTCTTCTTGAGTTATAACTAAATTATTTTTGATTCTCCATTCATTTAATATAAGCGCAATTTTTGTATTTTCTTCAGCTCTTGAAGTCCACTCTAAATGAATTTGTTCTAAGGTTTTATTTTCATTAGATAAATAGCTTTCGAAAGTCATCCCTAGTCTATCCAATTGCGACTTAAATCTCTGTTCAATCCTAGTCAACTCTTCCTTGACTAGTACATCTGGCATATCTACTAATACTAACTCTGATGATTTTTTAATTAAATCATTTTCAAAATCTCGTTCGACTTTATTTTGAGCTTCATATTTTAATTCTTCTTTGACTAACAGCCTTAAATCTTCTAGGTCTTTGCTTCCGGCAGCTTTTGCAAAATTATCATCCATCAAAACTTCTTCATTCACTCTCACACTATCTCCATTTGCATCAATTATTTTCTCTTTTCCTACTATTTGCTCTCTGTCGTGTTGTGATTTTATATTCTTATACTGTTCAAAAATTTTATCAATTGAACTTTGGATTTCTTCTCCTGTTGGATCTGAGGTCGTTTGTCTATTTACTTTTATTTTATCGATAAGGTTAGTTAAATCTATGTTTGGATATAACGAGCAGATAGCACTAACGATTAGCGGCTCTAGACCTTTGGGCTCTTGAGTAAGATTGAATTGTGGATAGTCGAGAACAATAAATCTTTGATCGGGTTTTAGCTTTGCCTCTTGATTTAATGAAACTTCGAGTTGCTCTGGAATTGCCAAATTGATTGCGTCTTCATATATTTTATCTTTGCCAACCGTTGATTCGACTAACGAGGCTGGTGCTTTTCCTTTTCGAAAACCTTTAACCTCTGCTCTATTAACAAACTTTTTTAGCGACTTTTGATAACTACTATTTATGTCTGACTGATCAATCTCTAATTTTACTTCTATTTGAGACTTTGGAAGATGCTTTATGCTATATTTTGACATATATTACCTATAATTTAGATTACTATTGTTTAATTGGGACAATTGGTCCGAACATAGCAGCTTCGTCGACTCTTGTATATGAGAACAGTTCGTCTTTGGTAAACCATAAATCAATTTCAAATTCGGCCTCATGTGGTTTGCCTGATGCGTGCACTAGATTGCGCATTGGTCTATCGTAGTAGTTTGCGAGCTCCGGATTGTCGTGTGTTAAATCTCCTCTTATAGTTCCTGGAGCAGCTTCTGAAGGCAATGTCACTCCGGTTATTTTTCTTCCAATCTTAATCGCATTGTATCCTTCTAGTACAAAGGCTACCACAGGTCCTTCATTTAAATAGTCGATTAACCATTTTTTAATAAACTTCCCTATTTCTTTTGCATCATCTGTTCCAAATTTGATTTTTACATCAACTCCCTTTTCTGTTGCGTCACGCAAGGTGTTGTTTCCCATTCTTTCTAGATCTTCGTCTGTTGCTTGATAGTGCGCGTCGGCCATTTCTTTTGATGGATGGAGCATCTTTATGGCTACGAGCTTTAAGCCAGCTTTTTCGTAGCGCTGGATTATTTCCCCTACGAGTCCGCGTGCAACTCCGTCGTCTTTAATAACAATTAATGTTCGTTCTTTTTTTGGTGCGTCCATATTTTGATTCCTTATTAATATTTATGCTAACATTGCGAAATGATCTGTTCTATTATAATAATCGAATAGTTCTGGCATGTCTCCAAACCAGTGCTTAATCTCTCTTTCTGACTCATCTTGTGACCCTGTAGCATGAACAAATGTCTTCATGGCTCTTCCTTGGTGACTTGCAATTAATTGCGAGTCAAATGAAAGATCACCTAGCAGGGAACCGGGCTCGGCTTGAAGAGGTGTTGTTACTCCACGTAATTTTCTGACAACTTCGATTGCATGTGGCCCTTCCCAAATCATTATTATAACTGGACCTTCTTGCCAATGTTTGGCTAATTTTTGTACTACTTGTTTTCCTAAAACTAAAGTATCATCTGAGCCAAGTTTCTCTTTTACATTTAGTCCTAGGTCTGAAAAAGTCTTGATTGTTTTTTCGCCTAAGCCCCTAACCCAAATCTCGTCTGTAACTGGGTAGTGCCCCATAATCTGCTCAGTTGTAGCCTTAAGCATTTTTACGGCAATTAGTTTTAATCCAACGTCTTCGATTTTTTGGATTATTTTGCCAGTTAGAGCTCGCATTAGAGCGTCTGGCTTTATCACTACAAGTGTTCGTTGTTTTAATACATCGTGCATAATTTTTTTTTGACTAAATGATTATATATATTGGACAAATAAAAGTCAAAAGGACTCTGCTAGTTTAGTTTTATAATGTCTTTAAATTTATCTTTGTCTTGGTACGGGCCTATTACTGCAAATGACAGTTTTTCGTGCTTTAAAATATCTTTTGCAACTCGCATGACGTCAGCTGCAGTAACTTTTTCAATTCCTTCAATAATCTCGTCCGGAGTTCTAATTTTTTGTTCTAAGAGCTCACCTGCTCCATAAAGATTTGCTACGCCTTTGCTGTCCTCAAGTCCTAGAGCTAGCTTTCCTTTTAGATATTCTTTTGATTTTTGAAGCTCTTTGTCTGAAACTGGCTCTATTTTTATCTTTTTCAATTCAGCCAAAATTACATTTAGAGCTTCTTCTATTCTTGTTACGTCTACGCCTGCTTGGATTACCCATGAGCCTGTATCAAGATGTGATTCGTTGTCTGAGGAGATATAGTAGCAAATTCCACGGCGCTCTCTAACTTCGATAAAAAGTCTAGAGCTCATGTTGCCGCCCATAATTGTATTAAAGACTGTTGTTGCGTACCTATCTTTGTGTCCAATTGGATAGGAGCGAACTCCAAGACAGAAATGAGCTTGGTCTGTTTTTTTGTGGCTGACTTCGATTAAAGGTGCTTGCTGTTTATCAATGTATTTTTCAAAACTTGGCTTGTCTTGAAAAGTTAATTTTCCAAATGAATCAGTAACTAGCTTTTTTACATCATGATTTAAAATATCCCCTGAGACGATCAGCACCATGTTATTTGGAGTGTAAAATTGGTTTAGATAGTTTATAAAAGTTTCGCGGTTAAGAGTTTTTACTATATCTTTTGTTCCTGCTGTATCAAAGCTAAGTGGGTTGCCTTCATAAACTAATGCTTCGTAAACGTCTCCTACATGCCTCATCGGGGTATCTTCGTACATATTGATTTCTTCACAAATTACACCTTTTTCTCGCTCAATTTCTTCTTTGTCAAACTTTGAATTGATTAACATATCGGAAAGGATATCTAAAGATGTTGCGAGGTGATTACTGGCGGCTTTAATGTAATATCCTGTGTATTCTTTGCCGGTAAATGCATTGTAGTCAGCGCCAAGTGAGTCTATTTCTGAACTAATATCTGTTGTATTTGGGCGTTTTAACGTACCTTTAAAAAACATATGCTCGAGGAAATGAGCAATGCCGTTGTTTTTTTCGTCCTCGTATCTTGATCCTGTACCAACAAGAACTAAGGCTGTTGCTGACTTTAAGTCTTTCATTGGTATGCTAATTAGGCGTAAGCCATTTGAAAGAACGATTTTTTTGTACTCCATAATAGGGAGAGTATACCTTAGAAAATAGAAATAGTCTATTCTTGTGAAATTGGATGGTCGGTAATATATAGTTTGCCATCTTGATCAATTTGTCCAATTGCATATCTGGGGGTTTGTAGATTCTTTTTGTCGCTTAGCGCTCCTATAGAGTAAACTGCTGTTTTTTCAGAAAATTGATTATAAATGCTGAATGAATGTAGGTCACCGTGAACAACATATATGTATTTGTCTTTAATTTGACTGATAGTTTGATCTAACTGTTGTGCTTGCTGATAGACGTTTTGAATTTTTTTGTCGTCTATATAGCCCATTGAATGAATTGTTAATGGATGATTGATAGATTTGTGGGCGAGAATGATTATTGTTTTAGATCTGCTTTCGTTTATAGTTTGTATTATTTGATTTAGCTTGTCCTGTTTTAATCCTTGATAAATATCTGCATTGTTTACAAAAATGAATTGTACGTCTGAATCAACAAATGAGATCGGGGGCTCCTGAAAATACTTTAGAAAATATGCTTGAGGATCATCTGCTTTGTCCCTTCCATTCCACAAATCATGGTCACCTGGTAGTAGAAAATATTTTTGCTTTAATTTTGTGATTGAACTATTGAAGTTTTGAAACTCTGCATTTGTACCTACGTCTGTATAATCCCCTAATCCAAATAGATACTTAGTTGATGTTTGATTAATTTGCTGAATGGCGATATCTAAATTATGATTTGAATTGTGAGAATCGGCGATAAAAGCAACTGCCATAACTGGATTGCTAGCCCTATTTTGAGGTGAAGATGCGGGAGATGTCTGGACGTTTTGTAAAAAATCTTGTTTTAATTTAACTTTTATAAAATTTCTTATGATGAATTTTACTGATTCACTTTGATATATTATAGATAAGAATATCAAAATTATTGTAAAGATTAAAATAAAAACTGAAAGCTTCTTAAATGAAGGATTGACCATTACATCTTCTCCGGCGCTTGAATACCTAAAATTGATAGCGCTGACTTGAATATATGGATAGATTTATTTGTTATTATAAGGCGAGCGGATTGTTTAGTTTGATTTTGTTCGCTAACTATTGGCATCGTGGTGTAAAAATGGTTAAATTTCTGTGCTAGATCAAACAGATATTCGCAGATGTAATTTGGACTATCGGATTTTGCTGCGCTAACTAAAATGTCAATGTATTTATGCATTGCTCTTATTAGAACTATTTCCTGATCTTGAAATTCAACTAAGTCTGATACTTGGGAGTCCAAGTTGTTGTCTAGTTTTTTGGATTCAAGATATTTTCGAAGTATCGAAGATGCTCTTGCGTGAGTGTACTGAATATATGGTCCAGTGTCACCCTCAAAAGAAATACTGGATTGAATGTCAAATGTTATATCACTTAAGGTGTTGAATTTTAGCATCGAATATTTAATAGCACCTATGGCTACCATTTTGCTAATTTGATCCAGATGATGGTCAGTGAATGATCCTCTTTCTTGATTTATTTTTTCTCTAGCTTTTTTAACTGCTTCTTTGAATAAATCGTCGGCTTGTATAACAGTTCCTTTTCTAGAAGACATTTTGCCCTCTGGCAACCGTACGGATCCATAGCCGAAATGTTTCATTTGTGAGAGATCAGCTATACCTAAAGAATCACAAATAGCAAAGAGCTGTTGAAACCTAAGGTTTTGCCCCGAGTCTGTTAGTATGAAAATATTTTGATAATGATCCTCTATGATGCGTTTGCGCATTAGTTCGATATCTTGTGTTATATATAGAGATGTTTTGTTTTTTCTTAACAATACAACATTTGGAAGCTTGTATTTTTCGAGCACGGCCTCTATGTGTCCATCTTCAAACTCTGTAATCACTCCGTTGCCGATTTGATTTAAAATGATTTCCTTGCCCTGGCTGAATATATCACTTTCGTACCACTCTTTATCGAAAAACTTGGACGGGTCGTTTGGAGATTTTATTTCATAATCTTTTAAAGTTTCGTGCATGCCCTGAAAATACCAATCGTTGTTTTGCTGCCAGAGTTTTCTGACTTGTTTGTCGTTTGACTCCCAATCAATTAACATTTGTTGCATTTGATTGTGCGGATCGTTCGGATTACTTTCTGAATTGTTTTCAGCTTTTTTTTCTGAATCTTCATAATCATTATTGCCTAAGACATAATACTGCCCGACGAAATGATCAGGTTTTAGTTGTTTTTCCTCGGGGGTGTACCAAGCTTCGGGACTTTCAAACCATTCTTGAAGTTGAATCTTGTAATTTGAATTGCTAGTCGCTAAAGCTAGATTCGAGATAGGAGACTTCTTCCCGTGGATCAAAAATCCGTACATAGATTTAATGATATGTATTCCCCTGTCATTGTTTATATTACCAGCCTCGACGCTGGTACCTGTTATATGAAGCATGTTTAAAATTGCGTTTCCGATAACAGCATTTCGCACATGGCCAATATGGAGCGGCTTATTTGTATTGGGACTGGTATGCTCAACTAGAATTTTTTGATTATTGGTATTTTTAAATATTTTAAGATCTTCTTGTAGAGAATGGTCTAAATAATTTTTTAAATAATGGCTTGAAAGTGTAAGGTTTATGAATCCTGGAGGAACGGCTTGAATTTTTGAAAATATTTTATCTTTGTCCAATTCTAATAATCTTTTCGTTATTTTTTCAGCGGTTAAAATTGGTGACTGCTTTGGCTTGTCAGGCAGAAATCGCGCGACTGAAAGAGCAAAGTTTGTAGTGTAGTCTCCAAACGCTTCAAGTGTCGGGTGCTCTACATTTATTTGAGCTTGGTTAAGCTTTACCTGAAATTCAGACTCTACTGCTTTTAATATCAGATCTTTAATAATAGTTTTATTCATATTATGACTAGTATATCAAAAGAAAAGTTTTAATTATATTGGCTTTTAAAATGTTTAAACATTGATCATTTTTTGTGTTCGGCATATTTGGCTATAAACAAGCCGATTAATGAATAATATATACCGACTACTACCCAATTGATTTTTAATCCGTCCAAGCTTGCATACGGAATTGATCCGAGAACTTCCGCGACCTTCAAGAAATATGCGGTAAAAATAATGAGGAAAAAGGCTATTATTTTTGCTAATATTTGACTAAATAATCCAGCGATCCCGAGGAAAAAAGTTAGGACCATGATTATTGGAACTGCCCAAGAGACTAAGATATTTGCTAGTGGCCCTACTAGTGATAATGTGCCGAAAGTTTTTGTCAGTAGCGGATTGACTGCAATTTGAGCCCCTAAAGTTGCTGATAGTTCTGAGTTCAGATAGTTAAATGCTTTATCTTTGAATTTTAAATTTTGTTGATCTTCAATGTCTGATTTTTTAAATAGTTTTTTGTTGATTTTTTCTATATATATTGGTAAGGCTAAAACACCTAAGGTCGCCGTAAATGAGAGTTGAAAAGACAGTGAATGGATTAGCTGAGGATCAATTAATAGCATTACTGCAGCTGCTAGGATTAATGTATATGTTGTTTGAAGCTGTCTACCTAGTAGTTGACCTGTTAGGGTAATTGTTGCCATTATACCGGCTCTTAGTGCTGGAGGATTTATGCCTGCGAGTATTACAAAAATAACTGTTGCAATGATTGCAGTTGTTAATGCAATTTTTCTATGAATTATCCCCGAAAGGTTTATGAAAAGAAGCGTAACTAAAGTAATATTGAATCCGGATACTACTATCATATGTGTCATACTGGTTTTTTTGAGTGATGCGTCTATCTCTTTTGGTAGGCTTTTATTTGAGCCAAGCAACATTCCTATCGCGAGTGTTGCGTGTGGCTCAGGTAGGTTTTTTTGAATACTTTGTTCAAGAATATTTCTGATGTAGTCAATAGATTTAATGAATAAGTTTGATTCTGAAGATTTTTTGAATATTTTTGGATAGAAAATAAAGCCAGAATTGTTAAGTTTGCCTTGTATATTTAAAAGGTCTCCTCTTTGGTACTCAGTATTAAGAGAGGTCATGATTTGAATAGCTTGCCCCTGAATCACTTCCTTAAACCCATTTGGATTTTCTACTTCTACTTTGATAATTTGTTTTTTGTCTTTAATCCTTGGAAAGGTTGATACTTTGGCATCAATGTTTATAAATTCCGTACCTTGTAGCTCTGGCGGTAGGGTAAAAAAATATCTGATTACTATTATTGTAAAAAGTGAAATCCAAAAAATGATAAGCATGCTTTTGGCCTGCATACTTTTAAGAGTCTCAGGTAGCTATTTCCTGTTGCGGTTGTTTATTTTTAAATATATTTTTGATCTCTTCGACAATTTGCTTTGGAAGTAGCTGTGCTTTAATTAAATATCCTTCGGCACCTAGCTTGAATGCTTCTGTAATAATTGATTGTTGAACTTGATTTGTTAGAAGGTAAACCGGTGTATTTTTTGCTATTGATCCATCTTGCTTTATCTTTTCAAGCACTTCTATTCCTGTCATTTTTGGCATCATAATATCTAATAGAATTAAGTCGAATGAAGTTGACATGGCTTTTTGATATCCGTCTTCACCATCGATTGCTGTTACAACGTCATATCCGTTTTTTTTAAGATATCTGTCGTACAAATCGCGAATAAAAAATTCGTCTTCTACTAATAAAATTCGTTTTGGAGAATCCATATGTATGGCATTATTATTGATTTATTTAACTGGTTTGTCAATTGCGTTTAAATTATAATTTTTGGCATGGGACTGTAAAGGTGACGGTTGCTCCTTGACCTTCGTCTGAATCAATGGAAATTTTGCCACCGTGCATTTCTACAATTGATTTTGATATATATAGCCCGAGACCATTGCCTTTTGACCCTTGCTCAAGTGGGCCTGCGACTCTAAAAAATTTTTCGAATAAATGTTTCTGCGCCGATTTTGCTATACCGGGTCCATTATCTTTTATTGAAGTATGGATCCAATTTGTATCTTTTTTGATTTGAATAGTGACCGTATTGTTTGGAGTTGAATAGGTGATTGCGTTTGAAAGCAGGTTGTTGAGAACCTCTTCGATACGGATTTTGTCAACATAAGCCACGAGCGTGGAGTCGGGATTTTTTAGTTCTAGGATTAATTTTTTTGCACTGGCACTTTCTTTAAACATTTCAAGCGACTCGTTTACTACTTGATCCCATTTTTCAACTTTACAGGCAAGAGACATTATGCCTTTTTCGATTTTAGTTACGTTAAGCAGGTTTTCGACTAGGGCTAGTAACTGCTCGGAGCTAGTCGAAATTCTTCCAATTAAAGTCTTCCAGTCTTGGATTGGTAAATGAGCGTGCTCATCAAGTTCCTCGGACATTAAGCTGGCGTATCCACGGATTGAAGTAATAGGAGTTCTGAGCTCGTGCGCTGCCATAGAAACAAAATCAAGTTTCATATTCTCTAATTCATGTTCTTTGGTTTTGTTGTGAATTGTTAGGATAGTTCGCTTTTTGTTTTGATCATTTGCTACGACAGATATACCTACTGTTCCATAAATATTTTTGTTGCCTGAGATTTTTATTAGTTTGGTTACTTTTGTATCGTGCAACTTTGATTCGATTATAGAATCAAGCTCAGTTAGTGAAAGAATTTTCTGATCGTCGATGAAGCTAATAATTTGAGATAGTGGTTTATTGATGACTGACTTTTTGGAGAGTTCAAATTCTCGTTCGAAGGCTTTGTTTATTAAAAGAATTTTTTCGTTTTCATCTGTAAAAATAACTATATCAATAATATTTTCAAGAATTATTTCTATTTTCTTTTTTTCTTGACTTAGCTGCTCGGCTAAAAGTTTTGTCTGAGCTAATGTCTCGTTTATTTCTTTGTTTTTTTTGTATAATTCTTGAGAAATGTCAGGCAGATGAACGCTATTTAATTTCAAATTTGTAGCCACCATAAAAAATACCTTATTCAATAATATTAGAAATATCCTCTTGAATATTATTCTTTTTCAAGGCTTTGCCTACGGCTTCACGGCTAACTTCGACTGAAATATGTCCAAATAGCTCTGCGTAAGTATTTATCAATTTATTTAAAGCTTGTTTACCATTTGTCGTAACCTTAACTTCTGTTAAATTTGGATCAACTATTATATCGTGGCTTAAATTGGCTTGGGATATAGCCATCGGGCCGATAATCGCCATCTGGGAATGGATTATTTCTTTTATACAGTCTATATAAATGTTGTCATTCATATTATTTTTTTAGAGTAAATAAACTCGCACCGGCACTAACTAAATATAATGAAGTTGCATATAGCATATCAGTATAATCAGCGTTGTAATATAGTGCGATTTGAGGGTTTGCTCTGTATGTGAATGTGACGTCTGCTATATATTGAATAACTACGCCAAGGACTATGCAGACAATTGCAGGGCGCAATTTTCCTCCGCTGAAATACTTTGAGAGAAATAGAATTGTAATACTGGCAGCTAGGGTAAGTGATCCGCCAATATTATAGAAATATTTATAAAAATTAAGCAGAGACGAGCCTTCGACTCGAATATCTTTGTATATGTAGAAGGTTGCAAAAGTTGCTAGAATCGGTATGGCTATCAATGCTATTTTCCCAAATTTGGATTTTTTCCAAGCATATTTGAAGCCTAGTCCTTTTACTAAAAAAACCATGCCGATAAATGTTAGCGGATAAAACCAAGCAAATCCAAAATGGTCAGCGTTTGAGGGGAAGGGTATGTCGGATTGCCCGGTGAAGTTGTAGTAGGCCCATATGTATCCTCCGAGTGACCACCAGGCTACGGCTACTCCGAATGAGATTAGCGCCTTACCGTAAAGACTGCGCCACCATCCCCATTCTTTTGAGTGGGCTATAGCAATTATTCCGCCTAATGTTCCTAGAAATGCATACGCTAGGTTAAAATAATAATTTTCTACACCGCTCGTTTGATTTCGAGCTGTAATAGTCACCCACCACATGCCTATTGATAAGAATCCGATATCCAAGACCCAATTTAATAACGATGAGCTTCTTTTCATTAATTAATATGATAAATGTTTTATATTTATGTTGCAAGGATTATAGAACGATTAGATCTTTGATTTTTTCAAAAACACTCTTGTTGACTACTTTTTTGGTTTTTAAATCTTCGATTGAGCCATATGGTCTTTTGTCAATAATTTTTTGAGCGGTGATTTCGCCTACCCCTGGTAAGGTGTCGAGGTCTTTCTTGCTTGAACTGTTGATTGAAATCTTTTGATTTGAAGCTGAAGATTGAGGCGATAAAGGTGATTCTTTTGCAGGCTGAAGCGTCGTTTGATAGCCGAGTACTCCTTGGGTCTGCCCTACTAGTACTTGGTTTTGAGTTGAGCTGGATGGAGTTAGTTGGGGAATTTTATTTTGTGTCTGGTATGTCTCATTTTTTGAGGGAATATATATTTTATCACCGTCTTTTAGTTTGGTCGCTAGGTTTATATTTCTTGCAATCCATGAGTTGTCGGCTTTCTTGTTGTCTATCCCACCTGCTTTATCCAAAGCTAGACTGATTCTGGAATCTTGGTCTAGATCATATACTCCTGGATTTTTAACGGCTCCTGAGATATCGATTTTAATTGAGGAGAGAATTATATTTGATACTGAAGTAGATGCTTCAGATATTTTTTGATTGTTTTTAATATCTTTGGATATAGTTTGATATTTACCAGGAATATCTTGTACTTGCTTCGGATTGTCCTTACTGGTTTTTGCTGATAACGATTCGTATGCCCCAAGTGACAAACAAACTGCACCTATTGTTAAAAAAAGTAAGGCAGGTTTGTTTTTTAGGAGTTCCATTACCTGTATTATCTTTACTAATTTACAAAAATAACAAGAGTAAATTTAAAATAGAGAATTTATATTTTATTTTAGAACTATATTGAGTAGTCTGTTCGGAATAAAAATTACGTTTATAATCTCTTTTTGTGAGAGAAAATTACCGATGGCATCTGAGGCTTTTGCTTTTTGGAGGACTTGCTCTTGTGATGAGTTTGCTTGGACTATTATTCGATCTCTTACTTTGCTATTAATTTGGATAACAATTTGGACCTGATCTTCAATTAAAATTTGACTGTCGAATGTAGGCCAATTTTCTAGATGAATTGATTGAGTATGCCCAAACTGACTCCAAGCTTCTTCAGAAAGAAACGGGCAGAACGGCGCAATAACTTTCAAAAGAGTTTCTTTTTGCTCCCTTGTCGTTTGTTTATCCGAAATAGTGTTTATACATTCCATGAGTGCTGCTACTGAGGTGTTGAATTTCATTTGCGGAACATCTTGTCCGACTTTCTTTATAAGTTTATTAATAGCGACTGCTACATCGTGACTTTCAGCCTCAGAGGATTTTACTGTTACTAGTTTCCAAAATTTTCGTATAAATCTTGCTGCGCCTTCTATACCTGAAGGATTCCATGAGCCGCCTTGGTCATATGGACCCAAGAATGATAAATAGAGCCTGACCGTATCTGCGCCATAATGCTCGACTAAATCGTCAGGATTGATTACGTTACCTTTGGATTTTGACATTTTTTGGTGATCCGGACCTAGGATTATTCCTTGATTGTAAAGACTCTGAAAAGGTTCTTGAAAATTTAAATAACCCATATCTGCAAAAACTTTTGTAATGAACCTAGAGTACAAAAGATGAAGTACTGCGTGCTCTGCTCCACCGATATACATATCGACCGGCAGCCATTTATTAACAATATCTGATGGATCACCAAGTAATTTACTTCCAAAAGCAAAGTTTTTTGCATTTGGAGTTGGGTATCTTAAGAAATACCATGAGCTATCAACGAAAGTATCTATTGTGTCAGTATCTCTTTTTGCGTCTTTATTGCACTTTGGACATTTTGTATTGACGAATTGCTCCGATGATCCTAATGGTGATACTTCTTTTGGAGTGTAGTCGACTTCATATGGGAGTATTACTGGTAGCTCGTCATCTGGAATAGGGACGGTTCCACAGTCTGGGCAATAAATAATTGGAATTGGAGGTCCCCAATATCTTTGTCTAGATACCAGCCAATCGCGTACTTTGAATTTCGTTGCAACTTTCCCCTTGTTATCTTTTTGCAAAGTCGCAATTATCAATTGCTTGGCATCGCTGCTAGAAAGACCAGAAAAATTTCCTGAATCAACCAAATATGAATTATCAGTCTCTAAAATCGGACCTTCAAAACCTTCTTCTGGAAAAGTGAACTCTAGGCTTTCAGGAATTATTTTTTTGCTTTTTCCGTACTCTATAGCTTGATCCCAAGAATCGTTTTCTGTGTTGTATGATATTACTTTATCTTTAAATATAGCTATTCGAACTTTTCCATCTGTGTGAACAAACCAAGGTCCGTCCTTTAGATTTGACTTGACTAATCTTTGAAACTCGGAAATTTTTGACCTTTCAAAATGTATTAATTTTCCCCAAGAACTAAATGGTTCGACTTTAAAATCTCTTGACTCTAGAGCGTCAAAAAATTCTTTTTCTAAAGATTTTTCAACTACTAAAGCTGTGACTTCAGATGACTGAAAAATAAACTTAATTGGAAGATCGTATTCTTTTGCAAAATCATAGTCTCTTTTGTCGTGCCCCGGAACTGACATAATCGCACCAGTTCCATAGGTTGCTAAAATAAAATCTGATATCCAAACTGGCAAGTACTTTCCTGTAATTGGGTGAACTGCATATGAACCTGTGAAAGCTCCGGTTTTTTCTTTATTATCTGAAATTCTGTCTAACTCAGTTTTGTGACTTGTTTTTTCAATGTATGCTTCAATATCTTTTTTTTGTTTATCTGTGGTCAG
>Ga0163144_10014587_pt1 | contig 16300 bp, 15 predicted proteins | sample OliLak19BULKMAT1_FD_123175 | JGI IMG/M metagenome (GOLD analysis project Ga0163144, IMG submission 123175) | Freshwater microbial mat bacterial communities from Lake Vanda, McMurdo Dry Valleys, Antarctica - Oligotrophic Lake LV.19.BULKMAT1 | ecosystem: Environmental > Aquatic > Freshwater >... | reverse complement strand
GGGGGCAAGCGGCTCGGGGCAAGCGGCTAGGTCAGCGCGTTAGAACTTGGTTTCGCTGAAATCGTAGTCCAGTCGCGGTCCTGGGGCGCGGATGGCATCGCTCACAAGGTAATCAATCCCAAGGGTCCAGAGATTTGACAACAGCCCCACGTGCTTGAGGCCGCGCGCGCTCACGAAGCGTGCCTTCAAGCGCAGCGGCGCGATGATCTGCGCCAAGGGCTGTAACGAGTCGCTCGGGTGCGCATCTTCGGTAAGGCTGCTGGCCAGTTCCACTTCGCTGATTGGCAGCGAATCCAGCAGGCGCTGTTGCTCAGCGGTGCCGTGATAGCCGGTCATCATCAAGCGCACGCCGGGGCGCGGTAGTCCCTCGACGAGACTGCGCTCAGCCAGCGAAAGCGAGGCCAGCGTGGACGCGTCAACCGCCAGAATCAACGCGCCGGCCCAGCGCGATTCGCGCCCGACCCGCTTGTTGACCCAGTCAAGAAACTTGTGGCGCAGGTTGTCGCCACTGATCGCTATCGCCAGCCGCAGCGGCTTGCCAAGCAGCGCGTGCTGTTCGATGGTTTCGATGGCCCGCTCAATGGCGTGCCGCTCGAGCGCGACGAGGTAATTGACGTCACGAATCGACGAGGCAAATTCCGCGCGCGCATAGGGTCGCGCCCCAGGGTCGCCGCTGAACAGCCGCAAGTAGCCCCAATACTGGCCAGCGTGCGGGCCACGCAGCTGCACCATCGGCTGAAAGTCCATCATCGTGTTGGCGCGCCCGGGCGGTTCGCGCAGCAGCTCGCGAATGGCAAAGCAGTCGTCCAGGCTCAGCCCAACGGGGATCTCGCGCGGCACCCGTTCCACCGCGTTGCCGCCACCGCGATGGGCAAAACGGCAAGCCGCGCGCGCGATGTTTAACCAGTCCTCAACATCGCCATCTCGCATCCGCTCAGCCATGCCAACACTAACCGTCAACTGCATGATTTCATTGCCAAACTTGACAGGTTTGGCAAGCACCTTTTGCTGAATCGCTTCTGCGGCATGAACCAGCTCGGCCGCCTGATCACGCTGCAGCAGCACCACGAAGCTGAAGTCCTGCCAGAGGGAAATCGTATCGGTCGGCTTGAGCGCGCTGAGTAACAGCTGCGTCAGCGCCGATTCGAGCTCGTTACGGCGCAACAAGCCAATCTCATCCAGCCCGCGCAGCTGGTCCACCGCGACAAACAGCACAGCCGTCGGGCGGTCTCCGTTGAGCGCCATTTTCACCGTTTCGACCAGCGCACCGCGACTGGTCATGGCGGTTTCCTTGCCGCTACCACTGGCTAGTCCCTGTCCAATGTGCCGTCGCAGGGCGCGCGCGCGCTTGATGCGCGTGACTACGGCGCTGGCTAGATGGCGCGGACGAATCGGTTTGGTAAAGAAATCGTCGCCGCCAACATTGAGCGCGTCGAAGCGAATCTGGGCGTCCATTTCGCCGGTCAGAAAAATGATCGGCAGCAGCAAGGCGGGGGCGCGCTCGCGAATCAAGGCGGTCAGTTCCATGCCGTTCAAGCCAGGCATGTGTAAGTCAACAATCACCAGCTCTGGCGCAAAGGTATCCAGTCGCTCCAGAGCTTCCTCGGCGCTGGCTACCGCCTGGGTTCGCATGCCCTTTTTCTTCAGCACCGCGTCGCAGTACATGGACTGCTGCCGGTCGTCGTCGACAATCAAAACCCGGAACGGCTCACCTTCCGGCGGCGCCATCAATTCGTCAATCTTGCTCAGCACTTGCGCCGGATCACGCGTCACCACAAAGGCGTCTGCGCCACCAATTGCGGCCTGAAGTTTGAGCGGCAGCTGGGCGGTGGGCGCCAGTGCGATCACCGGAATACGCATTGCCTGCTGCGGTTGGTTGCGCTCAACGCTTTCGACCACCTCAGCGATGGCCGAGAGGTAGTCAATATCGACCACCACCGCAATCGGCGTTGTGCGATCAATCAATTCCTCGATTTCTTCCCCCGTGCGCGCATCGGTCAAAGTCCAACCGCGCGCTTCTAGCAGCACTTTCAGTCCCGGCGCACTCTGCTGCTCACCGTGCAGATACAGCACCGTTGGCGAAATGGGCGCCAGCTCTGCTGCGCTGGGAGTGTCGTTATCGGTTTGTAAAAAGGGCTTCAGGCGCTCCACAAAGCCTTGCGCAAGCTGCTTGAGCTTAAGGGTTTGCTTTGGATTGGGTTCCATGCCGCCCAGAAATCCACCCAGGCCCAGCGTCAGTTCACCTGCCAAATCGGCCAGCTTCTCGTCTTGGCTATGCGTGGCGATGGATTCCAGCAGGCTGACGCAGGCTTGCGCCGCCCTGGCATCGAAGCGTCCCGAAAGCGCCGTCTTGAGCGCCAGAACCACGGTGCGGCCGAGGTCTGCAACTGAACGGGATGGTTTTGACTGTGCCACTGGGCGCTTTGTGTTGCGTAAGAGTGCGAAACATAGACCATGTCGACATGGTCGCCAAGCAAAAACATGAAGTTCCCTGCGGAAATCCCTGAAAACATTGAGGGTTCGGTTCGATTTCAGCGCTGCGCGACCGATTGCCCGTAAAGCCGCATCGTCAGGCAGTGACGATCGCGTGCTGCGGCGTCGGCTGATTTGGCCGGTGACTCGGTAGGCATTTTGCGATGACAGGCCGGTGGCGACGAGTTTCGTGTTTTGAGGCTGACTACGCGCCATGAAAGTTAACAATGCCTCGGTGCCAGAGGGCGACCTTTGGGCGTGAACGGTTAGACTAGCGGCCTGACTTCGCAGGGAAACCAAAAAGTGTTCGGTATGAATGACAAGAAAGGCGCCCCGGTGCGTCCAACCAGTAGTATCGAGTGCCTGATCGGAAGCCGCATGATCGTGCACGGCGACATCACCTTCAGCGGTGGCTTGGCGATTGAAGGCAGCGTGAAGGGCACCATCGTCTCCGACGGTCCCGAGGCGCAGCTGATGTTGTTCGAGAAGGGCAGCGTGGACGGCGAAATTCGTGCCCCGCACATTGAAGTGGACGGGCAGGTGACCGGCGATATCGTGGCCAGCGAGCGCGTCAAGCTGGGTGCCAGTGCACGGGTGCGCGGCAATGTGTATTACAAGGTTCTTGAAATGGCGGCGGGTGCCCAGGTCAACGGGCAGATGGTGCATGAAGAAGAGCCGCGGAAATCATTGCCCAAGCCTGAGCCATCCAGTTGATTGTTGGCGCAGTTCTAAGGTTCAAAGGGGTAGCGACATGAGTGATCCGATTTTAACCGATGCCGCAGCCAACAAGGTGCGCGATCTCATCGTGGAAGAAGGCAATGCTGCATTGCAGCTGCGCGTCTACATTTCAGGCGGCGGCTGTTCCGGGTTCCAATATGGCTTTGAGTTTGCCGAGCAGCAGGACGAGGAAGACATGGTGATCGAGAACGCTGGCGTTCGCATGCTGGTGGACCCGATCTCGCTGCAGTATCTGGAAGGCGCGGAAGTGGACTACAAAGAATCCTTGAACGGCGCGCAATTTGTGATTCGTAACCCCAACGCCAAAACCACCTGTGGTTGCGGCTCGTCGTTCTCGGTTTAGTCAATGTGGCAAGCCTTGGGTGCCCTCGCCCGCAGCCAGTCCAACGCCTTCGCAGCCTTGGCACTGGACCGCGCCTCGGAGGTGCGTGGCCAAGGCGTCGGCAAGCTGTCCACAGGCTGCGCATTTGAGGTGTTGCTTGATTCCGAAGGCCATGTTTTGGTCGAGCGCTGCGAGGCATCTGGCGGTGTTTGGCCGCGCGTGGATCTCGCCGAAGCGAGTTTGTTTCTGGGGCGCCACAGCGGCAATTGGTATTTTGCGCGCCTGATCGAGGCTGAAGTGCGCGATCAGCTGGCGAGCGAACGCGGCGCGGAGTGGGTTGACCTGCGCCGATTTGCTCTGCGTGCCGATGCGCTTTCGGGCGGGATCGCCGGCTATGCGCGGTGCATGTTCCATTGGCATATTCGACATCGGTTTTGCGGGCTCTGCGGGTCGCCAAATCATTCCGAAATGGATGGTCATCGCATGCGCTGCAGCAACCCAGATTGCCGCGCCGAGCATTTTCCACGCATCGATCCGGCGATCATTGTGGTGGTTTTAGATGGCGAGCGGGCGTTGCTCGGGCGCCAGAAGAGTTGGCCGGCCGGTCGCTACTCGGCGCTGGCAGGTTTTGTGGAACCCGGAGAGAGTCTGGAGCATGCTCTGGTGCGCGAGGTGCGCGAGGAGTCCGGAATTGAAGTTGCAGATTGCAGCTACTTTGCGTCCCAGCCGTGGCCGTTTCCTGGCTCGCTGATGCTGGGTTTTCTGGCCACCGCAGCCACGCGCGATGTGGTGATAGGTGATGAGCTTGAAGACGCGCGCTGGTTTGACCCGGATACTTTCATCGCAATGGTGCAGCGCAAAGAACTGCTTGCCTCAGCACCGGTCTCAATTGCTTTCCGACTGATTGAACATTGGCTGCGACAGTCACGCGGCGTGGAACTCACGGAGCTCATGCAGTGGCATTGATTTTGCTGGCAATTCTTGTCGTTCTGGCCGCGAGCAGCGCGGCTCCAGACCTCACGCGGCTGCGCGATTTCTCCTGGCTCAAGTCGTGGCTTGGGCCTTTGACCGAGTCAACGGGTGGCTTTGCGCGCTCGACCGGCGCGCTGGTTGTACTGATTGCGACGCCGGTTTTAGTCTTGCTGCTGGTCCAATATGTACTCGGGCAGCCGCTCGCAGGCTCAGTTGGCTTCATCTTGAACGTGGTGGTGCTGTTCTACTGCTTCGGGCCGCGCGATCTTGATCACGACGTCGAACGCTTGGCGAATGCCCCAGATGCGCAAACCCGGCAAAGCGCCGCCGCCAGCCTGTTGATTACGCGTATGGACGGCACGGCGGCCATTGACGGCGTGTTCGAAAGCGCGCTGAAGCGTTGGTTTGGCGTGCTGTTCTGGTTTGCCTGTTTTGGCGCCGCCGGTGCGCTGCTGTACCGGCTGTCGCAAGTGCTGGCCGATAGCAGATCGGAAGAGCTGCGGTTTTCCGCGGCGCAACGCGAAGCGCTGGAAACCTTTGCGGCGGCGCTGGCCTTCTTGCCTGCGCATCTGATGAGCCTTGGTTTGGCCTTGGCAAGCGATTTTGACGCCGTGGCGCGCGCCTGGCGGCAGCATCATGAAGAACACGGCAAAGGTTGGCTGCATCTTGATTTGGGTTTCTTGACTGCGGCGGCGCGCGCACTGGTCGACACCGATGATCTTGAACCTGTAGATGGCGGCCAAATCGTGCAGGGCGCACGTCAGGCGCAGCAGCTGGTCTGGCGCGTGCTGATTGCTTGGCTGGCGGCACTGGCGCTGTTGGTGCTGATGGGATGGTCGAGCTAGGCGGCCCCTGACGGCTTGGTTTTGGGCTTGGTTTTGGGGCTTGGTTTTAGGGCTTGGTTTTGGGCTTGGTTTTGGGGCTTGGTTTTGGGTAACTGACCGCTTTGGTCTAGGGGAATTCATGGACGAACTTGCAAGACAAAAATGCCTGCCGCGGGCGGGCGTCGAACATCAGCTCAGCACAGAAATCGTGGCCCAGCATTTGGAACAGCTTCCCGGTTGGAGATTGGGCGCGGATCTTGGCTCGCTCGAGAAGCGCTATGCGTTTCTCGATTTCTATCGCACGATGGCGTTTGTGAATGCGGTGGCCTGGATTGCGCACGAGCAAGATCACCATCCCGACCTGAGCGTTGGCTATAACTATTGTTTGGTCCGGCTCAGCACGCACGACGTCGGCGGTTTGTCGTGGAACGATCTTATCTGCGCTGCGCGCATTGATGCGCTTTCTGAGTAAGCCGATGAGTGCTTGGCGACTGGCCAAAGCGAGCTTGATTTGCGTGGTTTTGCTGAGTGTCTTCTGGCTGATCGCGATGGCGACTACTTGGCTTGGCTTGGCGTATCAGGCCAAGAGCGAGCGGAACGCGTTTGAAGCCGGGTCCAGTCAACTCAGCCGCAGTCAGCTCAATCATTATGATTTTGTGGGGGATACCGCAGAGGGCGGCGAACTGCGCTCGCATAAAGATGGCTTGGAAATCATTCCCGGTGAGCGCGGTGCTGCGCTCGGCCTGCGTTTGCAGGGCGCGGTGCTGGATACCTCAAGCTTTCCGCAGTTAAAGCTGGTGGGTGGACCGGATCGTGCGGCCATCACCATCTTAGTATCCGATGCAGTCCATCCGGGCCAAGCCAGTGCAACTTTGGCCAGCGAAACTGTGTACCTGTCGGACGGAGAGATGGTGTTGCGCTGGGCTGATTTGAGCTGGACGCTGGCCGAACCCGATGCCAACGCCAGCGAAGTCAACGCCAGCGAGGCCAACGCCAGCGAGGCCAACGCCAGCGAGGCCAACTTAAGGCAGCCAGCGCCGCGCTACGTAGCGTCGCTGCGCCTTTACGTGCCGCCTGGGAAGCCGGTTTGGTTGCGCGGCATTGAGTTCCAAAGTACGCAAGGCCGCATGCCGCCCAAGGTGTCTCTTTCGGCTGAATTGCCGCGTCCAGAGTCGTGGCTGCAGGCCCGCGCCAAAGCGCTTGCGGCCCAGCCGGGCGCGCTCATCGTACCGCCGGGCATGAGCCGCTTGGAGCTGCCGGCCTGGGGATATCGAACGCTCAACATCGGGTTCGGTATCGCATTGGTGGGGTTTCTGTTCTGGCGTTTTGGGCGCTATGGCGCAACCATCCGCAGCGCACGCTGGATCATTCTGCCGCTGCTGCTCCCGGTGCTGACCCTGGCGATCGGCGAGTCCTGGCAATGGTGGCTGTTGATCCCACTGGCGATGTGCATTTGGACGTCCTGGTACCTCGAACTTCCTGCCAGCGCAGCCGGACCTGCAAGCAGGGCTTGGTACGAAGCTTTGTTGCTCACCGCATTCGCCATGGCGGCGCTGCTGTTGGTGCACGCCAACCGGCCGGCGCTGGACCTGAATCAATTCGCGCTCTATGTGAGCTGGGCCTTCTTGCAGCAGTGGCTGCTGCAAACCCGCATCTATGCCGCCTTGCGCACCGAGCTTTCGGCCAACGCCAGCGCCTGGATGGCCGCCAGCGCGTTTGCTTTGCTGCACACGCCCAACTTTGCGCTCATGGTGCTCAGTTTGCTGGGCGGGCGGCTTTGGTGTTGGCACTACGAGCGCAATCATCGCTGGCTGCCAGTGGCGGTATCGCACGCGATCTTGGGCTTGGCGGCGATGAACCTGTTGCCGGTTTCCTGGCTATTAGGCGGGGAAATCAGTGCGCGCTTCTTCATGATGTAATGACCAGCTTGCGCAGAGATCTGGCTTGAACTCAAACCTCGCTTGGCGGGATGCGCCGGCAGCAAGCGTGCCACGACGCCTGGGCGCGATCGTGTATGACCTGCTGATAGCGAGCGCAATCTTGATGCTTGCTGGCGCCCTTGTGTTGCCGTTCAACGACGGCAAGGCCGTGCGGCCAGGCAGCTGGTGGTTTGATGTGTACCTCGTGCTTTGCCTGTTTGCCTATTTCGGCTATTGCTGGTGGCACGGCCAAACGCTGGGCATGAAGGCGTGGCGAATCTACATTCGCCAGGTCGACGGCGCGCCTGTGACCTGGCTGCAATCGGCGATCCGACTGCCGGTGGCCGTGCTTGGCGGTGCCGCCCTGGGGCTAGGAATCTGGTGGTGCTGGTTCGATCCGCAGCAGCAGAGTCTGGCCGACCGCGTCAGCGGCACCAGCGTGCGTTTTCTCAAGCAACCTCAGGCGCGTTCACCCTGATAGCGAGCTTGTCGCAGCATCGCAGGGTGTCCGGCTTGGCATTCGACGGCCTGGCGTTCGACGGCTTGGCGTTCGACGGCTTGGCGTTCGACGGCCTGGCGTTCAACGGCTTGGCATTCGACGGCCTGGCGTTCGACGGCCTGGCATTGGACGCCTTGGTTCGGGGATACGCAGCCTAACCGACCTTGCATCTACCCTGTTCGGACGCGATGAATCGCGGCCCCTAGATCGCAATAACTGTCAATTCGACACCAGCGGTCAATTCGACCAGCGGTCAATTCGACACCACTGTCAATTCGACCGGCGGGAGAAATCTCCGGGCCGCCCAGAACCAGATTTCTCCCTACAGTCGAAATGACACGGGCAGTCGGAATGACGCGGGCAGTCGGAATGACACGGGCGGTCGAATTGACGCAGGCGCCAACCGTCATTCTGCGCGCAGGCTTCAGGCGCAGTCGCTTAAATCCACAGCGTCCTTCCAGTTTCGGCCAGGCTGAGCACGTTTTCGGCCAGGCTGAACACGTTTCACGCCAACACCCTCTGGTCATAACGCCGAGCCGAATGCGCCGGGTTGGCCCGAAAACCTGACCGTCAGCCGCCAAAGCGCGCCTGCCATTGTGCGCGGGTGGGCATGGCGCGCGCGGCGCCTGGCTGTTCGGTGGAAAGGCCGGCGAACTGACTGGCAAAGCGCACGTGCGTGCCCAAAGGCTGATCAGGATCAAGCCACATGCTGGCCGCCAACGCGCCGTTGAAGGCGTCGCCTGCGCCGGTGGTGTCAATCGGATTGACGCGTTCTGCCGGCACTCGGTAGTACTGCGCCGAGTCGCCAAGTCGAGGTTCCCGGTGCGATACAAATGCACCTAGCGCCCCAAGCGTCATGATCACGGTGGGAACACCCAGCGCTTGACACCAGGCATGCAGCTGGGCGTCGCTTTCATGCACGAAATGAGCTCCGAGCACTGGCCCGCCCGCCTGACGCAGCAGGGCGCAAAACTCTGTCTCGTTCGGCGTTAGCACATCAATGCATGCCTGCCATGGGCGGTCGAGCAAGAATTCCGGCGCAGGCGCCGGATTCAAAATTGTGCTGGCGCCGGCGTGCTTGGCCCACTGCAGCGCGGCCAGCGTGCAGTCGCGGTCGCACTCAAGCTGGGTCAGAAAAACCTTGCAGGCCAGGAAGCGATCGGCCGCCTGCTGCAGCTGCGCCACCGACAGCGCCAGATTGGCCGCCAACGCCACCGCGATGAGATTGCGCCCTTCCGGGTCGACCAGAATGCCTGCGGTTGCCGTTGCTTCCTGAGTGATGAACCAGTGTGCGTCGAGCTTTTCTTGCGCCGCAAACGCTCTGGCGCCGGTGCCAAGCAAATCATCCCCAAGCGCACCAAGGAACTGCACAGCAGCGCCCGCGCGCTGGCCAGCAATGGCTTGATTGAAGCCCTTGCCGCCTGGACCGGTGGCAAATTGACCGACGCAGGTTTGCCCGACAGCCGGAAATTGGTTGACCCGCCAAACCTGATCCTGCACGAAGCTGCCGTAGATCAATAACATGTTGTCATCCGTCAAATACTTTGAAGCTGCCAATGATGGCAGCAACCCTCGCGCCGATCACCGCTGCGCCTTCCGCAGTGGCGGGCTTGCCGGGCCGCTTTGCGCTTTCGCCAGGGCCGCTTTGCGATTTCGCCAGGGCTTCTTGCGCTTTCGCCGACGCTGCTTGCACTTTCGCCGGGCCTTTTGGTGCTTTCGATTTGTCCTTGGCTTGGAGTACGCTCCGCGAGTGTTTTGGCGGGCCGTGCCAGCAAACTGCACTTAAGTCCACGTCGAGCTTCGCATCCTAAAACTCACTTGAGGGTTCGTCATGCATCAATGGTATTTCAGCTACAGCGGTCAACAGGTCGGCCCCCTGGATCAGGCGTCCGCCACGGCGCAGGCAAAGAGCAATCCAAGCGGGCACTGCTGGCGTGCCGGCTTTGCAGAATGGCTGCCAATCGCTGCGGTTGGCGAGCTCAATCAGCACGCTCCAAGTCCAATGATGGCGCCACCGGCACCGGTCGGCGGCCAGAGCGCAGACCAGATCGACTACAAAATTTTCGGTGAAGACACTCAGTTCGTTGAAATCGAGCTGGATCCCGGTGAAAGCGCCGTCGCCGAGGCCGGAGCGATGATGTACAAAAATTCCTTCGTCTCCATGGAAACCGTGTTTGGTGACGGCAACCGGGCGGCGGAACAAAAGAGCGGCTTTTTCGACAAGCTGGTCGGCGCCGGTAAGCGGCTGATCACCGGTGAGAGCCTGTTTACCACCGTTTACACCCACAAGGGCGGCTCCGGTAAAGCGCTAGTGGCGTTTGCCGCGCCCTATCCGGGCACCATCATTGCGATGTCACTCAAATCCATGGGCGGCCGCATCATTTGCCAAAAAGACGCGTTTCTGTGTGCCGCGCGCGGCGTGCAGATCGGCATCTTCTTCCAGCGCAAGATCATGACCGCGCTGTTCGGCGGTGAAGGCTTCATTATGCAGAAGCTTGAGGGCGATGGCATGGTGTTTATTCATGCTGGCGGCACCATTACCGAGAAGGATTTGCAGGCCGGCGAAGTGCTGCATATCGACACCGGTTGCGTCGTCGCGTTTACCGATGGCATGGGCTTTGACGTAGAACAGGTGGGCGGCATCAAGAGCATGGTGTTTGGCGGCGAAGGCGTGTTTTTTGCCAAGCTCACCGGTCCGGGCCGGGTCTGGATTCAGTCCTTGCCGCTCTCGCGTTTGGCCGGGCGTATCCTGGCTGCGGCACCGCAAATGGGTGGCGCCAAAGATGAGGGATCGGTGCTGGGCGGTCTGGGCAACATCCTGTCGGGAGACCGTGGTTTCTGATACGCGCGCAAACCCGCAGCGTCCCTAGCGCGGGAATCACGCGTCCAAGATCCTGATCGACCGGCGGTGATCGGCACTCGCCAACCGACTTACAGCCCAACAAAATCACAGCCAACAAAATCACAGCCAACAAAATCACAGCCAACAAAATCACAGCCAACAAAATCACAGCCAACAAAATCACAGCATTGGAGTTTGCATGAACAGCACGAGCATCCAGCAATTCGTCAATGGGCTTTGGGACGATCAGGTCATTCCCCAGCTCTGTGAGTACATCAAAATTCCCAACAAGTCGCCCATGTTCGATAGCGAGTGGAAAGCGCACGGCTATATGGATGAGGCGATGGACTTAATGGAGGCCTGGGTACGCGACCAGCCGGTTGTTGGCATGCAGGTGCAGCGCCTTGAGCTCCCCGGCCGCACCCCTGTGCTGTTTGTGGAGATTCCCGGCAAGGGCGACCGCACCGTGCTGCTGTACGGTCATATGGACAAGCAGCCGGAGTTCGTGGGTTGGAACGCGGATCTGGCGCCCTGGAAACCGGTGATTTTGGGCGATCGGCTGTACGGCCGCGGCGGCGCCGATGATGGCTATGCCACTTACGCATCCTTGGGCGCCATCATGGCTTTGCACAATGCTGGGATTGAGCATTCGCGCTGCGTGATTTTGATCGAAGGCTGCGAAGAAAGCGGCAGTTTTGACTTGCCGCACTACTTCAACCTGCTGGCGGATCGCATCGGCACGCCTGATCTGGTGATCTGCCTCGATTCGGGCTGCGGCAACTACGATCAGCTCTGGCTCACCACCAGTCTGCGCGGTCTGGCCGGCGGCACGCTCAAAGTCAGCGTGCTTGAGGAAGGAGTGCACTCCGGCGACGCCAGCGGCATCGTGCCCAGTTCATTTCGAGTGCTGCGCCAATTGCTGTCGCGGCTTGAGGACGAGCAAACCGGGCGCATTCGCAGCGACATGCTGTATGTCGATATCCCTGACGAGCGCCGCGCGCAGGCGCGCGAGGCCGCTGACGTATTGCAGAGCGATGTGTTCGGCAAGTTCCCCTGGATGCCGGGCATGCGCCCGATGGCGGATGATCTCTCCGAGCTGGTGCTCAATCGAACCTGGCGTCCGGCACTTAGCGTGACTGGTGTTGATGGGATCCCGACGCTGGCCAATGCCGGTAACGTGCTGCGTCCGCACACCGCGGTCAAGCTCAGCCTTCGCCTGCCTCCTACGCTGGATCCGCAGCAAGCGTCGAATGTGCTGAAAGAGCTGCTTGAGCGTGATCCGCCCTACGGCGCGCGCGTGGAGTTTGAGATTGAAAAGTCGTCGGGCGGTTGGGCCGCACCAGCAACCAAGCAGTGGCTCAGCAGCACGATCAACGAAGCGTCGCAAACCTACTTCGGGCCGAAAGCGGCGGCCATGGGCGAAGGCGGCACCATCCCTTTCCTCGGCATGCTGCAGGCGCGCTTTCCGGAAGCGCAATTTGTGGTGACCGGGCTGCTCGGGCCGAAATCAAATGCACACGGTCCGAATGAATTCCTGGATATTCCCACGGGAAAGAAATTGACTGCGGCCATGGCCAAGGTATTGGCTGATCACTACCAGCGAAGCGGAGACGTGCAATGAGCAAGAAAGCAACTCAGAAGGCGGTCGAAAAAGTCCAGAAGGCCCAGAAGGCAAAACCAAGCAAGAGTAAAAGCGCGGCTCAGGCCATCCGCCCCGAGCCCGCGCAAAGCGCGCTGCCGAAAGAAAGCGCTGAGAAGCTCACGCGCAAGGACTACGAGGCGATCTTGAATCCCTTGCAGATCGAGCTGGTTGAAATGCAGCGCTGGGCGCAGCAGACCGGTCAGCGTATTGTGATTCTGTTTGAGGGTCGTGACACCGCCGGCAAGGGCGGTGCGATCAAGGCCTTCAACAACTGCCTGAATCCGCGCGGATGCCGCACGGTTGCGCTGAGCAAGCCGAACGATGTGGAGCTCACGCAGTGGTACTTCCAGCGCTATGCCGAGCATTTTCCCTGCGCCGGGGAAATCGTGCTGTTTGATCGCTCCTGGTACAACCGCGCGGGCGTTGAGAAGGTCATGGGCTTTTGCACCGACGCTCAGCACCAGCAGTTCCTTGACGACGCGCCCACGTTCGAACGCATGCTGGTGCGCGATGGCATTCGATTGTTCAAGTACTGGTTTGCTTGCAATCAGGTCGAGCAGGAAAAGCGCTTGCGCGAACGTGCCGAAGATCCTTTGAAGCGCTGGAAAATATCGCCCATCGATCTGGCCGCACGCGAGCGCTATGACGAGTACACCAAAGCCCGCGAGCAGATGTTCGAGCACACGCACATCAAGGAGGCGCCTTGGTACGTGGTGGATATGAACGATCAAAAGCTCGGCCGACTCAACATGATCCGACATCTGCTGGACCATCTGCCGGACAAGAAGCTGGTGCCAGAGCGCTTGACGCTGAAGCCGCTCAAGAAGTTTGGCAAGGAAGCATTCAACGCGCCTTGCGAGTTTGTGCCGACGCTGTATCGCTGAGCCTGCGGCCATGAATCACGATGCACTGGCTTTCTTACGCTCGCGCTCATCGATACCCAGCCGCCTGCTGGCGGCGCCAGGTCCTACGCGCGAGCAGCTGCTGGATATGCTGGCGCTCGCTATGCGGGTTCCAGATCACGGCAAGCTTGCGCCTTGGCGCTTTCTGCTTATTGAAGGCGATGCGCGCATCGCACTGGGTCATGAGCTGCATGCGCGCAAGCTTGAGCTTGAGCCCGATGCCAGCAGCGACTCATTGGCAAAAGAGCAGGCTCGTTTCAGCGGTGCGCCCTGTGTGGTGGCGGTGATCGCCAGTATTACCGCGAACCACAAAATTCCCGAGCGCGAGCAGCTGCTCAGCGCCGGCGCGGTGGCATTTCAACTGCTGCTGGTGGCGCACGCGCAGGGCTGGGGCGCGCAATGGCTCACCGCCTGGGCCGCTTACGATCCCGTGCTGATGCAAAAGTTGGGGCTTGCCGCGCACGAATCCGTCGTCGCCTTCATCCATCTCGGCACGCCCAGTCAGCCCGCCGCCGAACGACCGCGTCCGAAGATCGCCGAAAAATTCTCGCTCTGGCAGCCACTGCCACCCATCCCGCCGCCGGCGCAGGACTGAGCCGAGCATGCCCGAAGCACTCCCACGCCGGGTGCTGATGGATGCATCGCTGTATGTGTTCCGCGCTTACCACTCGCGCGCGCCGGACTGGCACGACCATCAGGGTGAGCCCACGCATGCCGTGCACGGTTTTGTCAGCACCCTCTTTAGCCTGCTTGAGCGCAGCAAGCCAAGCCACATCGCGGTGTGTTTTGACGGCTCGCTCAACGCGTCGTTTCGTAACGAGATCGATCCCAGCTACAAGGCCAACCGGGAGCGGCCCGACGCCAATCTGCTGCTGCAGTTTGATTACTGCCGGCGCTTTTCGGCCGCGCTCGGCCTGCGCGCGTTGATCGACTCGCGCTATGAGGCCGACGATCTGATCGCAACTCTGGCTGCAACCTCACGTGCTGATGATCTGGGCGTGCTGGTGATCTCCGCGGATAAAGACCTAGGGCAGGTAATCGGTCCCAAGGATCGTCAGTGGGACTTCACCAAAGGTGAGCCGTATGGCCCCGACGGCGTTTTCAAGCGCTCGGGTGTGCGCCCCGATCAGGTCGCAGACCTGCTCGCGCTGACCGGCGATCCGGTGGACAACATCAAAGGCATTGCCGGTATTGGTCCAAAAACCGCGGCGCAGCTGCTGGCCCATTTCGGCACTCTGGAGCAATTGATCGCCCGCGCGGGCGAAGTGCCGTTTCTGCGCTCGGTGCGCGGCGCGCAAACGCTGCTGCCGAAGCTCCGCAGTGGCTTTGTCGCCGCGCGTTTGGCGCGTCAGCTGACCCTGCTTGCAGAAGACGCGCCGGTGCCACTTTGGAGCGAGCTGGTGCCAGGGCGGGTTGATCAGCACGCCTTTGATTGCCTGTGCGACGCAGCAGGCTTCGGCCAATTGCTGCGCGCGCGTGCGCGCCGCTGGTCGGACGCCAATAGCTAGACAGCTAGCCCGCATTGAGTATCGCCAATGCCAGAACAACCCCGGAAAACCCCGGAAAACACCTGGAGCTGCAACGGGCGCACAGCACGCTTCCGTTTCCGCACGCGCGTCGGGTAAAGTCGCCGCGACACGCTCACCACAGGGGACTTCATGCGTCGCAATCTACTTGCCTTGGGTTTGGCCAGCGCTTTCCTTGCGCCCGCACCGGTGCCAGTTGCGCAAGCCGCCGGCCAAGCCGCAAGCTGGGAGCCGTTTGTCTTCCCCTACGATCAGATCTTTCCCTCACTGGAAATCTCATCCGCCTCAATGGCCTCGGATGAGGAAGAGAAGGATCCCACCATGATTGGTGACGACATGAGCATGATTGGCATTTCGATGACCGCAACGCGGCCGCGCCAGAAGGTGCGCGTCAAGGTGTCGCTGCCCAGCTTGATGATCGACAGCGTGATTGATGCCGAGCTGCCGCGCGCTGGGGTGGACTACGTGATCTATCCGCGGCTGCGCTGGGACTATCAGGCCTTGGGACGGGTGCGTCAGTCCCGCCCGGAAACCGTCAGCTTCGAGGTCTCCATCGATAATGGACCAGCGCAAGTGCAGGTGGTGCGCGCCCGCGTGCGTAGCGTCAATGACGCGCTTTTCTCGGTCGATCCGGACCCGGAGGTTGACGATGACGATCTGGATTTCAACTGGATGTTCGCCGCCTACGTCAACGAGGACAGCCCGCTGGTTGATACCATCCTGCGCGAAGCGCTCGACAGCGAGATCGTGAAATCGTTCGACGGCTTCCAATCCGAGAGCCAAGAGCAGGTCTACGCGCAGGTATTTGCCATCTGGTACGCGCTCCAGCAGCGCGGCATTCGCTATTCCAACATCACCGCCACTGCATCCACGCACCAGCTCGTGGGCTCCCAAAACGTTCGCTTCATTGAGCAAAGCTGGCGCAATACCCAGGCCAATTGCGTTGATGGCAGCGTGCTATTCGCCTCCATCCTGCGCAAGATCGACATCGCCCCAGTATTGGTCTCGGTGCCCGGCCACATGTTCGTCGGCTTCGCCCTGGACGCAGAAGGCGAGCAATACGCCTATCTGGAAACCACCATGCTCGGCGACGACGAAGCCGAGGACGTCAGCGACGAAATGCAGGAGCAAGCCGAGGACATCAGCGACGACCCCGACATCCAAGCATCCTATCTGGTGTTCGCCGCCGCAATGAACTACGGGCAGGAGCAGGTCGACGAAGGCGGCGACCGCTTCGAGGCAGATGACGAAGTCGATTATCAGATGATCGACATCCAAGCCGCCCGCGAGAACGGCGTCATGCCCATCACGAGTGAAACTGAGTCGCGGAATTAGCGCGAGTAGCCCGCGTCGGATGCGTTGAGGAACGAAACGCATCAATGGTGACGACGCAAAGGCTCTCGGTGATCTGTGCGGCAGTCCGCGTAGGATGCATTAAGGAACGAAACGCATCGATGGCGATGACGCAAAGGCTCTCGGTGATCCGCGCGGCAGTCCGCATAGGATGCGTTGAGTAACAAAACGCATCGATGGCGATGACGCAAAGGCGCTCGGTGATCTGCGCGGTAGTAGCCATGCCAGCCCGAGTAGCCCGCGAGTAGCCAACGTAGGATAGTAGCCATGCCAGCCCGAGTAGCCCGCG
>Ga0163144_10014585_pt1 | contig 16300 bp, 17 predicted proteins | sample OliLak19BULKMAT1_FD_123175 | JGI IMG/M metagenome (GOLD analysis project Ga0163144, IMG submission 123175) | Freshwater microbial mat bacterial communities from Lake Vanda, McMurdo Dry Valleys, Antarctica - Oligotrophic Lake LV.19.BULKMAT1 | ecosystem: Environmental > Aquatic > Freshwater >... | reverse complement strand
TTCAACCGTACGTAGCGCAGGCTGAGCGTTGGAAACTGGGCCTACAAAGTGACGTCAGTCGGCAATGGTGGATGGGACGGACTCGATGGCCATAGCCGAATAGCCGACGCATTCACCGTGACCGAAGTGTTAGGCCCTTCAACCATTGTTCGGAGCGCATTGCACTGTTCTCTACATCACTTCAGTAGATGCGAGCAGGTGGTCCAATATCACCATCGACTGATTGCCAGCCGTGCCCGACAGTGTCTGAAGCCCCTAATGCGACGATGTTAATTGTATGGTCATTGAAACCTGTTTTCCATCCATCAAATACTACCGCTGTTTATCGTCCCTGTGGTAAAACTACCGCTATGACGTCCGCCGAACTTGCTGCCAGGATTGATCACACCATTCTCAAACCGGAAGCCTCCGCTGCCGAGGTGCAACTGGTTGTGGACGAGTCCATTCAGCACCAGTTTGCATCGGTCTGTGTTGCACCGGCGTGGGTGTCTTTCGTCGCCGCGAAGCTCAAAGGCACGGGGGTACTGACCTGCACTGTCACAAGCTTCCCGCATGGCACGTCGAAACCAACAATTAAAGCGATCGAAGCGACCAGCTCCGTGAAGGACGGCGCCGACGAAGTCGACGTTGTCGCGCACCTTCCGTATCTGCTCTCATTCAACCTTGACGCCGCCCGCGCGGAATTGACGGAAGTCGTCAAGGCAGTTCGAGCGGCCCGACGAGACGTGACGGTTAAAGTCATCGTCGAGTCAGCGGCCTTGCTCAAGCCCGGTGCCGAAGCGGGTGAACGCTCGCTTGAGGTCGCCTGTCGCGCCGTGCGGGAAAGTGGCTGCGACTTCATCAAAACGAGCACCGGTTTTCATCCCACGGGTGGAGCGAGCATCGAAGCCGTCAAGCTGATGAAAAAGTATGGTCAGGGTTTGCTGGTCAAAGCATCGGGTGGCATTCGCGACCTGCCGACCGCGCTGGCAATGCTCGACGCCGGCGCTGACCGCCTTGGTCTTAGCGCCTCCGTCGCTATTGTCGGGCAGATGTCCGGTAACATGACAGCGTCCGATAAGGCTGCAGGTTACTGATCGACTCGATCACCGCAGCGCCAGTGTGTAATGGTATCGCAATGGATGTAGCATCGCGACTCCTTCGTTCAATTCTTCTCGTGATATTGCTGATCCCGTTGACGGGTGGATGCGCCGTCAAACGGGACATAGTGCCCCTCAATCCGAAGCCCTTGCTGATTCACCTCCCCGGCGTTGCCGGTGACAACGCGATAGAGCAGTGGTATCTGTCTGCATTGCGGACAGGCGGATTCGATGCCGACACGCGCTTGTACGACTGGACAAGCAAATCATCCTGGATCACGGTGCTGCAGGAACAGGACCGCAACCGGGCACAGGCAGAACGCCTTGCCAACGAGGTCGCAGCGTTCGCGACCGATCATCCCGAGCGGCCTATCTTCATCAGTAGCGACAGTGGGGGGGCAGGGCCCACAATCTGGATGCTCGAGGCATTACCGTCGAACGTGAACGTGGCAGCGGTCGTACTGTTGGCACCGGCGATCTCGCCTGACTATGACTTGTCTGGCGCGCTACGCCGAGTTCGTGGGAAGATGCTCGTCTTCTCCAGTCCAGGCGATACGCTTGTCCTGAGTTGGGGAACGCGAACCTATGGGACGATCGATGGCAAACGCGTGGCGGCAGCGGGTGTGCACGGGTTCACGATGCCGACAACCGCGATCGAGCCCGAACAGTATCGCAAGCTTCAACCGATGCCGTACAATCGCGACTGGTTCGCCGAGTATGGAAATAATGGTGATCACACGGCAACGATGGGCACTCGATTTGTCAGTGGATTTCTTGCTCCACTATTGACGGAGATGGCGCTCGAGACGATCAGTGGCGCGTCGAAAATGTCCGAACCGTCAGCTGATTCCGAATCGACGGTCGCCCGATGAAATTCATGGCAAGACTTTCACTCATCCTCTGCACTGCATGGACCGTGGCGACATTGTTTGGCAGCGCTACGATACTACACGCTCAGGTTGCGCCTGCCACTCGCCCGGCCAGCAATGCGCCAACCACCCAACGATTGGCAACGGCCCGACCTGATCCGGAACGCAAGACCTACGTGCTGCATCTGCCCGGCATTGGTGGCTTGCGCGGTTTGGACCGTGTTCTGATTCGCGGACTGTCGGTGGGGGGATTCGATAAGTTCGACGCGTATGACTGGACCGAAAACAATCCTGGTATCCCCGCACTGCTCGCGCGCGAGCGAAATCAAAAACAAGCCGAACGCGTCGCCAGGATGATCGTCGCATTTACTACAAAAAATCCAAACGTCGACGTCCACCTCGTCGCCCACAGCGGTGGTACGGGCATTGCCGTTTGGGCGCTGGAAGCGCTGCCACCCAACGTCACCATCCACACGCTCACGTTGCTCGCGTCGGCGTTGTCGCCTGACTATGACCTGAGCAAGGCATTGACGCACGTCGACCACAAGGCGTACGCATTCACGAGCCTGAACGACACGCTGGTCCTCGGGATCGGTACGAAAATGTTTGCAACGATTGACGGGAAAAAAGTTGAAGCTGCGGGACGCGTGGGATTCATCATGCCCCCCGATGCCAACGCCAAAGACTACGCGAAGTTTGAGCAGTTCCCTTACGACCCATGTTGGATGCAATTCGACAACCTGGGTGATCACATCGGTCCGATGCACTCAGCGTTCGCAGCGAAGGTGTTGGCTCCATTGATGTTGAACGACGTGCACCCACCCGCAAGTCCCACAACACCCGCGACGACGAAGCCCGCCGTGCCAAACGAGTAAGCACTTTGGCTAAGTCGTGGCGGCGTGTGATCGTTTCCTCACCCTGCAGATTACCGCAAGCAACGCAGCGCTCACACTCGTGCCGACGACGTTCAAACCAATCGCCGGCCAGCACGACTCTGGCATCGCGTAGCTGATGTCCTGTCCCAATCGCGACATCCCATAGATGACAGGGTGCTCAGGCCACGGCGCGCTTCCAGTGATCGAATTGATCGCAAACAATGGGTGCGGCGCAATGAGCCTGGCCGCGATCGTCTCGGTCATCCAAGCCCCAGTCCAGATGGGCCACGACAACCACGCGTATCCCGCGACCGTGACCGCTGCAATCGCAAAGGCCGCCGGTATCAGGCGCGACAGCAGTTTCGTGGTGACAGCGACGATCGCTGCGTACGACACGATCAAGGCCGTCATCCATCCCAACGCAGACATCGGCCACGCTTCTTTCAGCACGGTGGCCCATGCCCATCCCACGACGATCGGCAGAACAATGCACGCCTGGACCAAGATGAAATGACGGACCGACGCGCCGGCCATGGAAGCAAATTGCGGTGACAGGATCGTGACAACCGCAAACCCACTGAACGCCAAACCGAGCGTCGGGCCAAGCAGGATGCAGCATGCAACCGACGCCAAGGTACTGAGAACAAGCGCCGACAGCGGCGCGACGATCGTTGTCGTCCTGTCGGCGACGGGTTCGTTCATGGGGTGATGGGTGACGGGCGAGGAGTCGTCATGTCCTGGTAGCTTTTCTCGAGTTCGTCGATCTTGCGCTGGATGCGGTCCGCTTCATCGATCAACCGTTGCTGCTCGCGGCGCATCGCGCCGATGACGTCGTAATGCGCCTGGGCGGCCTCGCGCAAGGCAGCATCGTGCGGGCGCACGATCTGGTCCCATCTGGCCTGCAGCCGATCAATCTGTTCCTGGTTCACCGTCACGTCTGACAACTGTTCACTCGGTGTTGTGGTCGCTGCGCGTTGAGGAGAAGCCGTGACATTCCCACTCGCTGCCGCGACACCCCCAAAACCCCCTGCACCTTCGATGATCAACGTCGCCGCGGTGCCGGCGGGGGGCATGAGGTCCTTGTTGATTTCCCACTCGAGCGATTCATTGGCGCTGCTGGCCAACTGGGGAATGTCGATCACTGTCAGGTCGAAGTTCACCACGCTGACGAGATACCCCGTCGCATCGGCGGCGTAGGTGCCGTCGTCCAGAACTCGGCTGCCCGCGAAGATCCACGTCATCGGTGGCATCTCCTTCTTCGACTTCACGTCGCGCATCAACCGGTACGCAGGTAGTGTGACGAGCTTGCCGTCCTTTTCAAATTCCAGAGAGATCTGCAACGGTGGGCCGTGGGGCGCGATCCACTTGTTCATCGCTTCGGAATACTTCACCGGTTCACCCGGCTGCAGACCGAGCATCAGCAGCCCCGCGTGCAAATGCGATGGCTTGATCGGTGACCGCAGCAGCGACTCGTGCTCGTTGGTCCCACTGACGACGCAGAAAAATTCCAGTGGCGCCGAGATGTCGAGCGTCTGACAGTCGACGCGCACCTGCTTTCTGGCAACGTCGATCGCGATGCCGGGAAAGCCCTTCTTCTCACCCACCATTGGCGCACCGGGATCGGCCGTGGATGCAGCATCCTGCGCGTATGAAGAAGCGGCGAACAAGCCAGACAGCAGCAAGGCGCAAATGATGGTTCGCATGGGACGCGCCAGTCTACTTGCCGGCGCTACGTTACTCCAACCGCGCAAAGTCCGCCTGGTCGCGATTGAAGTACACACTGCCTTCAAACCATCCCGGTGCTGCCTCGCGGCAACGCAGCAGGGTGCAACTGATGTTCAACCATCGGCCGTCCGGTCCCGGCACTTCCAGCACGCCACCATAGCCCAACGGCAAGCGGTGGGGTGTGACAAACGCCATACCACGGCGGTTCACATCCCGTGTGTAGAGGGTCCAGGATCGTGTTGCATCGGCATCACTGAACAACCGCAGTTGAGCTTGCGCGCGGTACGCGACTCGCCGCATCGCCCGGCGGTCGAACCCGCAGTAGCCACCGACTTCCAAAGCTGACATCACCAGCTCGACTTCCGGTGGGAAGACTTCGTCGCTCGTGACCAGCCCACGCTGACCACCCTCGCTACTCAAGGGGCGTTCGACCAATTCCATACAACACCTCTATCCGAGCGCCAAACCGAACACCGGCCGACGGTCGAAGGGAACATACGATTCACTTCTGTAGTGATGCAAACCAGACGTGGAATTGTTGTCCAACTGAAAGTTGTGACACTGAGAACACTGTCATTATCGGACTGGCGGCCTCCCGTCACCCGTGCGGCCAATATCTTCTATGTCCGTGCGGATGCGTTCGATCTCGTGTTCCTTCACTTCCACTTCCTTGGCGCGAACGTCTGCAATCGCGCGTTCGCTGCGAATGTCGACACGCAGGCGGGCAAACAGGCTCATATAGGCATTGGATACCCATACGAGTGCAAAAAAAGCAACAACGTATCCACGCCAATCGTCCAGCAGCAGCTTGTAGTTCGCGAATGCAAGAAATGCCGCGCTGATGTAATGGCTGAAGCAATACTCACACGTAAAAAGGTAGAAAAACTTCCGTTTCACCCACCGATCGCAAGTAGAACTCTTCTGCTGGCAGAACTCGCGCGGTTCGCGGAAGATTTCCTCGTGGGTCACCGTCCAAGCGACACTCGCGATCGGGATCGCCAGCACGAACAGCCAGACGACCTGCGCGGCAAGATGTTGCGAATCGGGAGGCATGTGCCGTGAGCGTACCGCCTGGCGTGCAAATGGGGGACGGGCAAACGCCGGAACGGGATACATCTATATATAGAGGGCTCGCCGGAGTTCACCCACGGGCGCGGTCGCGATAGGCGATTGGTGTGAGGCCGACCTGGTTTTTGAAGACGGTCGCGAAATACTGACTGCTCGAAAAGCCCAGCGAGAACGCGATGTCGGTGACCGACCTCTGGGTCGAACGCAGCAGTTGCTTGGCTTGTCGCACCCGCTGGCGTGTGCGGTGCTCGGCTGGTGTGAACCCCGTTTCGGACGCAAACCGTTCATGGAAACGGCTCGGTTTCAACCCTGCCACCGCGGCTGCTTCATCGATCGCGTAGTCGTCAGAGACATGTTCGTCCATCCATCGGATCGCGCGCCTGATGATTGTCGACACTTTGCCATCCGAAGCCCGCTGCGCCGCAGTGGCGTGGTCGCGCAGTATGTGGACCAGCAGTTCATGGAGCAGCGCACGCACGACGACGTCCGCGAGGCGTCCTGGTGAGCCATGTTCATCGACGATGCGCCCGATACATTCGGCGACGTGCCGTGACGCGGGAAACGTGCGGTGCGTGATCTTTGCAAATCCCTCTGTCAGCGCTGCGCCGTCGGCATCCGTCACGCCGGGCAACGCAAATGCGACCTGTACCCAAAGCAGCTCACACGGATGCATGAATGCATCCGTTCCACCATGCCGTTCACCCGGCCGAGTGATGTAGACCTCACCGGGCCCGACCTCGGTGACCTCATCGCCCGCCCACCATTCGACGGAACCGGAGAGCAGGTAGCAGATCTCATACGCGTCACGATGCACGTGCTCGGCCAGCGTTGAGTTGGCGCGTAGGAACTGGTCGTAACCGACCATCTTCAGCTCGGGGATCAGGCACTGCTTTCCTTCAAATGAACGCCGGCGAGAGGGGGGAGTTTTGGCCATGATGTGCTCTGCAAACCGATTATCGACGACTTGAATCCGATGTTCAAATTTCTCCGGTCCATAGTTCCGAACGCCATCATGCCGATCGCAGCGTACATTTGACCTTGTCCTAACCAACCCAGGAGTCCCCATGACCCCCGAAGTCGTCGCCGCCGGCATTTTGCCTGAGCCCAACGTTATCCTTTCAACGGACCAGATCGAGTTCTTCCATCGCGAGGGATATCTGGTGATCGACCAGATCTCCGACCCTGAGGAAGTGGAACGGTTGCGCGTCATCTACGACCGCTTGTTCGAACAGCGGGTCGGTCGTGCGGACGGCAACCAGTTCGACCTCGGTGGTACGGACGAAGAGGGCAAGCAAGCCGTCCTGCCGCAGATCCTCAATCCGGCGCGCTACGCGCCCGAGCTGATCTACGGCGTATTCCGCGCTAACGCGCTATCGATCGCTAAACAGTTGCTTGGGCCCACTGCGACGGCGCAAGGTGAACACGCGATCTTCAAGCCCGCCCGCATCGGCGCGCCGACGCCGTGGCATCAGGACGAGGCCTATTGGAACCCAGCGATGCACTACAACGCGTTCAGCCTCTGGATGCCACTGCAACCGGCGCGGCTGGACAACGGTTGCATGCAGTTCGTCCCGCGCAGCCATCGCAATGAGATCCTGCCTCACCGCAGCATCAACAACGATCCACGCATCCATGGCCTGGAGATGGTCGAGACCCCACCCCAGGAAAATGTAGTCGCCTGCCCGCTGCCGCCTGGTGGCTGCACGGTCCACACGAACCGCACATTCCACTACACCGGACCGAACCGTTCGGACCTGCCGCGTCGCGCTTACATCCTCGGTTTCGGCACGCAACCGACCAAGCGAACGGACGGCCGCCGGTTCCCGTGGGAAGAGGCCAAGCAGACTGGCCGGCAGGAACGCGCAAAAGCCGCTCAGGATGAGACAAAGCAGAAGGACGTGGCAAAGGTGTGAGTCCGGCAACTCTCCCGGAGCCGGAGAACCGGGAGCGGCGTCGTGAATCCTGCTACACTGTCCTCGTGCCCGATATCGTCCTGACCACGCTCAACGCCCGCTACGCTCATGCCTCGTTTGGCCTGCGTTATCTCATGGCCAACCTCGGCGAGCTCGCATCGCGAGCGGTGATGCTCGAGTTCGACATCAAGCAACCGGTCGACGTCGTCGCGCAGCGCATTCTGGAGCAGGAACCGAAGCTTGTCGGGATTGGTGTTTACATCTGGAACGTCACGCCGGCGACCGAACTCGTTCGCGAACTGAAACGGTTGCGCCCGGACGTCACCATCGTCCTCGGTGGGCCCGAGGTGTCGTATGAAACCGAAGTGCAACCGATCGTGCAGCTTGCCGACCATGTCGTCACCGGTGAGGCCGACCTTGCCTTTGCCGACCTGTGCCGTCAGTTGCTCGCGGACCGGCGCGTGCTTACGAAAGTCATCGCGGCCGATCTCCCCGAGTTCGCCACCAGCAGCAAACCAAATCGCGTCGGCCTCGACTTGCTCAACAGGGCCGCGACCATTGCATCCGGTACGATCGCATTGCCCTACGACCTCTACGACCACGCCGACATCGCCCACCGAGTGATTTACGTCGAAGCGTCGCGAGGTTGTCCGTTCAAGTGCGAGTTCTGTCTCTCGTCGCTCGACGTTCCCGTGCGCAACGTGCCGACAGACGAGTTCCTCTCCGCGATGGATGGCTTGCTCGCGCGTGGCGTAAGGCAGTTCAAATTTGTCGACCGGACGTTCAATCTGAACCTCAACATCAGCCGCGCAATCCTGCAGTTCTTTCTTCAACGGCTTTCTGATGATCTATTCCTTCACTTTGAGATGATCCCCGATCGACTTCCCGACGCACTGCGGCAGCTCATCGCGCAGTTTCCACCGGGCATGCTCCAGTTCGAGGTTGGGATTCAGACCTTCAACGAAGAAGTCTCCGCCCTCATCAGTCGGCGACAGGATGTCACGAAGATCGTTGAGAACCTCACGTGGTTGCGTGAACAGACCGGGGTTCACGTGCACGCTGACCTCATTGTCGGTTTGCCCGGCGAGGACATGGCCAGCTTCGGGCGCGGGTTCGACCGTCTCGTTGCGCTGCGACCGCAGGAGATTCAGGTGGGGATGCTCAAGCGCCTGCGTGGCACGCCGATCGTCCGACACACTGAACCGTGGGGCATGATTTACGACGACGCGCCGCCGTATGAAGTGCGCCAGACGAAACTGATCGATGTCGCAACAATGGCGCGGTTAAAGCGATTCAGCCGTTACTGGGACCTTGTCGCCAACAGTGGCAACTTCGTCGAAACGAAAGCGCTGCTCCTCGAAGGTGGATCAGCCTTCACGGGTTTCCTGGCGCTGGCGGACTGGTTGTACGAACAGTTTGACCGCGCCCACGCCATCCCTCTACAAGACTTGGCCGCTGCTGTCATGCGGTTCTGCGTTGAAAAGCGGGGGATCGATGCCGTTCCTGTCGCAAACGCCCTATGGCGCGACTGGCGGCGAGGTGGGCGCGGTGATCGACCGGCGTTCCTGCGACCGTACATTTCCGACGAAGACGCCCGTGTTGCTCGCAGAGCAAAGGCAAACTCGCTACCGGCACGGCAAGCGAGACATCTGTCGGCCAGCTAGGCAGCAATGCCAAGAGGTCCGTTGCCTGCGTTGTTCGTGGGACGCGCCAGTCGCGACAAACCTTCAAACGCAGCAACCTTGTAGCACTCGGCAAGCGTGGGGTAGTTGAAAACGCTTTCGACGAAGTAGTCGATCGGCATGCCCGCGGCCATCACGGCTTGGCCGATGTGGATCAATTCCGTTGCACCGGTGCCGATCGCGTGTACACCGAGCAGACGATGACTCTCGGGGTGGAACAGCAACTTGAGCAATCCGTGTGGATCGGCGATGAGCTGCCCGCGCGCAATCTCGCGATAGCGGGCGATACCGACTTCATAGGGTGTGCCCGCGGTCGTCAGTTGTTGCTCGGTCGCGCCGATCATGCTGATTTCGGGGATCGTGTAGATGCCGTACGGAAACAGATGGCTCGGTGTCGCCTGCTCGAGTTCGCCGGGTTGGCGGAACATGTGACTGGCGGCGAGCCGGCCTTGCTCCATGCTGGTGGCAGCCAATGCCGGGAAGCCGATCACGTCACCGGCAGCGTAAATGTGCGGTACGGCCGTCTGCAACTGTTCGTTGACCTTCAAGCGACCACGGTTGTCGGCTGACAAGCCGGCAGCTTCGAGGTTCAGGTCGGCGGTCGCACCCTGGCGACCGATGGTGTAAAGCAGCGTGTCGGCGGTGATGCTCTTGTTGCTCGCTAGTGTCGCGGTGACGACGGCCTGTCCGTCGCTGTCTGTTGTGTTCTCGATTGTCGCCACGCTCTCACCTAAGCGCAGGCGCACGCCCATGTCGCGCAAGCGGAACTGCAGAGACTCGGCCAGCTCGTCATCGATGAACTCCATGAGCCGAGGCCGAGACTCGACCAGTGTCACGCGCACACCGCACGCAGCGAGCATGCAGGCATATTCGGTGCCGATCACACCTCCACCCACGATGATCATGCTGCGCGGGAGTGTCTGCAGTTCGAGCAGTCCACTGCTATCAATAACTTTGCTCTGTACGAACGGCACGGTGTCGGGCCGGGCGGGAACAGTGCCCACGGCAACGAGAATGTTGTTGCCACGGACTTCGGTTGCGCCGGCGCCTTCGCGGTCGACACGAATCGTGTGGGCATCGATGAACGAGGCGCTGCCGTACAGCATGGTCACGCCGTTGCGTTCCATCTGATTGCGGATGACGTCGACCTCGGTCTTCACCACGTGATGACAGCGGTACAGCAGGTCGGCCATCGTGATGCCGTGTTTGACGGCATAACCATCACCATAAACAGCGCGTTCACGGATGCCGGTCAGATGCAGGACGGCTTCACGAATCGCTTTGGATGGGATGGTGCCGGTGTGAATGCAAACACCACCGACACTGTGCGATCGCTCGACGACCGCCACGCGCTTTCCGCGCTTTGCCGCCGCCACGGCCGCTTTTTGACCGGCGGGCCCGGAGCCGAGAACGACGAGGTCATAAGGCGGATGTGCAGTCATGGCTATGACGATGGTATCGGTTGAACCGACGAAGGGGTTGAGACCGACTTTTGCTCGATGCCTTTAATAGTCGCAATGCCCGATAAGATGTCGCGTGCCCACTCGTGCGCCCTATGCGCCAGACTTTATGTCGGGTGCAGCTTCATCTCGGTCGGCTCTGATCCGATATCCATCTCACAGAGATCGGAGTTCGCTTGGTGGACAAAGACTTGCGGCAGACATCGACATCCTCAAACCAGTCCTCCACACATCGCTGGGCGTTGATCGGTGTGCAGCTCCTGGGACTCTGGATCGCCGTGACCGCGGTCGCGATCGGTGTCCGCTACCTTCATGATACGGCGCCCACCTGGGGCAACTACGCGACCCAACTGGCCTTGGTTGGTGCCGCAGCGATCGGGTTCGCATCGTTTCGTCGTCGTCAGAATCGCGATTGGAATGGACCCCTACAGCAATTGCGCGGACTGTACTCTGACGTGCGAAGTGGCAAGGCGGCGATTGAATCACTGAACGCAGTGAACGGGGCGCTCGTCCCGGCGGCGCAGATCGTGCAGGAACTACTGCGCGACCTGCGCTCACAGGAGACGCGCGTCGCCGAGCTGGCCGAAGAGCTTCGCCAGCGCGTCGCGCAACGGACAGAGGTGCTCGAGCGGCGTATCGGGTCGCTCAAGCGACAGTCGACGACGGACACGCTCACCGGCCTGCAGAACCGCCGACGGTTTGAGGAGACGTTTCACGAGACGGTCATTCGCTGTAAGGAAGAGGGCACCGACCTTTGCGTGTTAATGATCGACGTCGACTACTTCAAGCAGTTGAACGACCTTAAAGGTCACGCCGCCGGGGATGAGTTCCTGAAGCTGATCGGTCAACTGATTCGCAGCAGCATTCGACCGGATGATGAGGCGTACCGTCTGGGTGGGGATGAATTCTGCATCGTGTTGCCGGGCATCAATCGAGAAGCCGGTCAAGCCAAGGCAACAAGCCTGGCCGGACTGGCCGACCGGTTGGCCAAGACGTTCAAGGTGCCCTTGCCTCCCAAGCTGTCAATCGGGCTCAGCGCGCTCAGTGGAACGCGAGGCGCGACGGCGGAGTCTCTTCTAGCAGCGGCAGATAAACACTTGTACGAGATCAAATCCAATCGAGTCGTGAAATCGCGGGCTGGGTAGCAACTGCACTTGCTGTCCCCCTTTTTCATCCCACATCCGTGTTTTTTCCTGGAACACTGGCTTGCCCACGACCAGCCATCGCGCAATCCATTTTTAAAGCGAACACCCAGCGCGTACACGTGATAGTGGTCATGTAACTGGCCAACTTTTGAATACGCTCCTTCAGCCGATGTGAGGCTGTTGTTGACATACTCTGACGAACCGCCAACTCCGCGATGATGCTTTCCTGTGTCTTGGTATATCATCACGACCCAGCGGCGCGACCGGACGAAAGGTTGTGACGATGCAGATGGACGAGAATGTCAATCGAACAACCCACCAATCCCTTCGCCGCGGAGTTCACTTCGGGGACGGCTAAGCGTCAAGCCGCGGCGGCGGCGTCGGTGGTCACGCGGCGGATCGAATCACGACTGGTGCGCGCGTCGGTCGTGGTCGGTGTGCTTCTGCTGGCGATCAAGTTCATCGCATACGGGCTGACCGGCTCGGCGGTGATCTTTTCCGATGCGCTGGAAAGCGTTGTGAATGTAGCGGCGGCGATTATGGCGATGTGGGCGCTGTCCGTGGCGCACCGACCGGCCGATCGGACGCATCCCTACGGGCACGGTAAGGCCGAGTTCATCAGTGCTGCGCTCGAAGGCGGCATGATCCTCCTCGCCGCCGTCGCAGCGGCGGTCAAAGCGGTCGACGTGTTGTGGCGCGACAACCTCGGTCCCCCGGCGCGGCTCGATCTGGGTCTCTGGCTGATGGCCGTGGCGCTGGTCATCAACGGTGTAATGGGCACGATCCTCTTGCGGGTTGGCAGGCGTAACAACTCTCTGGCTTTAGAAGCCGACGGTCGACATCTCTTTGCCGACGCGCTGACGAGCGCCATCGCCGTTGCAGCGCTGATCGCAGTGAAGTGGACCGGCAAGTCCTGGCTCGACCCCGTGGCAGCGCTGGTGGTTACGGTCTGGATCGTCCTGACAGGCATCGGCCTCATTCGCCGCAGCGTCGCAGGTCTGATGGACGAGACCGACGTTGCCGACGATGTGCTGCTTCGTCAGATCCTCGACAAACACATCGGTACGGGTGCCGTTGAACCCATTATCTGCGGTTATCACAAGCTGCGTCACCGCCATAGTGGTCGGTATCACTGGGTTGATTTTCACATCAAGGTCCCCCGCACATGGGGCATCGATACCGCTCACGAGGTGGCCAGCAAGATCGAGTTCGAACTTGAGACTGCGCTCGGTGAGGGCAACGCGACAGCGCACATCGAGCCTTGCGAGCATGAGCATTGCACCCAGTGCGCAGCGAAATCTTAAAGGTTTTCTCGGACCCTGACAGATAATAGGAGAACGCTGCAACGCCTCGGAGCACACGTTTTCGAGGGTGAACGCAGCGATGGAGCAGGAAACGCTCGGAAAAACCGTGCAATTTACCCACCGAGGCGTTGAAACTGTCTATTTTTCAGTGTAATTTAATCGCGTCGTCCCCGTGGCTCGGGGCGACGTGGTGGTGATCGCGACGTTGGGGCGCGATTGCCGGACTTCGATGTGGTTGGACCGCATCGGGGCCGCTCGCGAGCTAAAGGGCTCGTGGGTCCGTCATCTCCACAGTTCTCTTTGAAAGGAGAATGTCTATGGCAAAGGCACCAGGCAAAGCGCTCACGAAGAGCGAAATCGCCGCCACGCTGGCTGAGAAGGTCGGCATCAGCAAGAAGCAGGTCAACCAGTTCCTGCTCGCTCAGGCTGAATTGGCTTACAAGCAGGCCAAGAACACGTTCGTCATTCCGGGTATCGGCAAGCTCGTGCTCGCCGAGAGCCCGGCGCGCGAAATGGTCATGCGTTTCGGTCCGAAGACGGGGCAGACCGTCAAGGTCCCCAAGCGCAAGAAAGTGAAGTTCCGCATCGCTAAGGCCGCCAAGGATGCAATCCTCGGCACCAAGTAAGCGATCCGTCAGAACCACCTTCTGATAGACACCACAGAAGCCGCAGGACTCCGGTCCTGCGGCTTCTCTGTTTGCTGACCGATTCACGTCAATGCGACGCGATACCGTGACATCCCGTCGCTGGAACCCCCATTGATGGGCTCGCATTGCAGGATCGCATTTCAGGCACAGACATTGCAGTGGGAGAACCGGACACACACAAAGGAGTGCGCAATGACAATGGACAACAGTATCCCACTGGCGACAAATAACATGACAGACGTCGGTGACCAAGCCGGCATTATCACGCAACTGAACTCACTGCTTCGCGGTGAAATTTCGGCGGCTGAGACGTACAAGCAGGCGATCGACAAGGTTGCTGACGGTACTGACCACGCCGGGGAATCCAAACTGCTTCGCGAGATTCAGGAAGAGCATGGCCGGGCCGCCCAGAACATCCGGGAACGCATCCGCACACTCGGTGGAGAAGCGGCAGACTCGTCAGGCGCCTGGGGTGTGTGGGCCCAGACCGTGCAAGGCACAATGAGCCTCTTTGGTGGCGACATGGGTGCCCTCAAAGCCCTCAAGGAAGGCGAAGAGCACGGCCTGAAAGACTACGAAGAAGCGTTGGACGACGTCGACGGTACGTCGGCCCAGATGATCAGCAACCAGTTCATTCCGGCGCAACAGCGTCACATTAACCTTCTCGACCAGTTGCTCAGCTCGCCTGGAAAGGCATAGCTCCCCCACAACGCATCGGCGTGCTCAGCTTAGCTAAACACGCCATAACACAACCAAACGAGAACGCCCGGCCCTCCGCAGAGCCGGGCGTTTCTATTCAATATTCCGGGTGGACGGTCGAACTGCTTACTGCACCGCAGTTACGTACGGCAATAGCGCCATGTAGCGGGCGCGCTTGACGGCCTTGGCGATCATGCGCTGTTCCATCGCCGTGGCACCGGTGCGCTTGCGGGACTGGATCTTGCCGTTGCCACTGATCATCTTCTTCAGCGACTCGGTGTCCTTGTAGTCAATATAAACCACGCCCGACTCGGTCGTCCGAGCGATCTTGAGCTTAGGGCGGTTGAACGTTTGGAACTGATCGCGCTTCTCGCGCTTCTCGCGGACTTCACGGGCCATGGGTAGCTTCCTTTAATCGAGGGGGGAAGTATAGCGACCACGCACGAGTCGTCAAGCAGCCCCGTTGCTGCGCGCAAGGTTCTGTAGAATCGAAGTGGTTCAGTGACCTCCGGTAAGAATCCTCAATTCGGTCTGCCAGCCACTAAAAACGCGATATAGAGCTAATGCGCGCTCATTCTGATGAACCAATCGGTCTTGAAGTCGAATCCGGGCCAACTCAGCAACGTTAGTCCGCGTTAACAAGGTTGGTCATTGGCGGTGCCGGCCGAGCATTCCGAGTGCCGCCAACCGTCGCTCAAAGATATCTCGCACTACCGCGCCCGCTACAAACCCGTAGTAACACAACCCATTAGTCAGAGTTGCACTGCCGCCGGGTCCGCGACGATCTTCTCGGCGATCGTGGCAGGTGGCGTCCCCCTTCTCTCCCCGGTCTCTACCCAAGGCGAGCCTGGATGGCTAACTTGATTGCACAATGACCACTATCGCCGACGCCGACATTTCGCGGCCCATAGAGCGCCAGCAGATCGATCGCGCACCGCGCGGCTGGGCTGCTCGCGTTCGGAGCTGGATGACTTGGCGCACGTTGCTGGTTGTCGTCCTGTTCCTCAACGTGCTGCCGATCTGGGTCGTCAGCTACTTGCCGACACAGGATGGACCGGCGCACATTTACAACAGCCACGTCTACTTCGCGCACTTCGATCGGTCGAACTATCAGATCCGCCAGTTCTATAACGTTGGGTATCAGCTTTACCCCAACATGCTTTCTCACCTGATGCTCGGCGGGCTGCAGTTCGTGGTTCCACCGTTGATTGCCGAGAAGCTTGTCGTTTCGTTGATCGTCACGCTTGTTCCGTTGTCATTGCTCTATCTGCTGAACAGCATCGAGCGTGGTCGCGGGGTGATGTGTTTGATCGGGCTCACGTTTGCCTATCACAACCTGCTGCACATTGGCTTCTACAACTTTTCACTGAGCGTCTCGTTGTGCCTGTTCGCGCTCGGCTGGTGGTGGCGCTATAAGGATCGCATGACGCTCACGCACCTCGGCGGGTTCTACCTGCTGGCCGCGCTGACGTACGTGTCTCACTTCGCTGGGTTTATGGTCCTGGTGGTCGCGATCACGATCACCGTCGCATGGACGGTCCTGCTGCGCGGTCTGATGGCGATCGTGCATGCCCGGCGGGGCACGTTTCGACAGGACGCCAGAAAGACGTTGCTCTGGGGCGTCAATATGACCGCAATCCTCCTGCCGGTCTGGCTGGTCGGCTGGGACTACAACTATCGATACTACGACCCCGAACACGAAGGTTATCATACACTGGTCGAACTCAACCGTGTCTTCTGGGAAACACTGACGCTGATGTCGTACAGCGATTGGCACCTGCAACTGGTGCCGATCGTGCTCTGGACCACCGCCGGCGTCGCGGGCATCACCATC
>Ga0163144_10014583_pt1 | contig 16301 bp, 21 predicted proteins | sample OliLak19BULKMAT1_FD_123175 | JGI IMG/M metagenome (GOLD analysis project Ga0163144, IMG submission 123175) | Freshwater microbial mat bacterial communities from Lake Vanda, McMurdo Dry Valleys, Antarctica - Oligotrophic Lake LV.19.BULKMAT1 | ecosystem: Environmental > Aquatic > Freshwater >... | reverse complement strand
CATCGCCTCCCGTCGTGGTGCCGCCACCGCCGCCGCCACCGCCGCCGCCGCCACCACCGCCACCACCGCCGCCGCGCCCGCCGCGCTGACGCTGACCGTTGCCGCGCCCGCCGCGCCCGCCGCGGTCCTCGTCACGGTCGTTGTCGACCTTCGTCCGGTGCTTCATGAGCGCGAGGATCTCCTGCTCGCTCATGGGCGCCAGGAGCTTCGCGTACTCGAACGGCACGTCCCCCGCCTCGGGCAGGAGCACCTTGAGCTCCGCTTCCTTGAGCCGCTCCTCGAACGACCAGTCGTCGCCCGTCGAGGCCGCCTCACCCGAGCCGCTGTAGACGTTGTAGATGCAGCCGCGGAGGCCCTCGCGCTTCTCGTTGTGCCTGGCCAGGACCTTCAGCAGACGCCTCTTCGCGGGCAGGAGCAGGCGGCGGGGCTCCGGGATCGGCGTCCCCTGCTTCAGGTGCATGTCGAGCTTGACCTCGGTCAGGTCGACCACCGTGAAGAACCCGACGTAGTAGGGCTTGAGGTCGGGGGCCTCCTCGCGCACGTAGTCGCGCATCGGCTGCCCGGACCGGTCCCGGCGGCCCTTGACGCTCGTCGCCCAGTTCCGCCAGTTCGTGTTGCCCTCGGCGTCCTTCGTCGGGATCTGGTACTCCCAGATCAGGAAGGGCGCGCCGTAGGGGCGCTTGAACATCTCCTTGTCGCCGACCACGTCCTTCAGGTTGGACGGGTTGCCGTCGAGGAAGAGGAGCGTGCGCTCCTCGTCAGCCTTCATGTAGACGCGGTCGCCGGCGTCCCCGTCGGGCATGGCGGCCACCGCGTCGTAGCCGGTGTTCCACCAAGCGGCCTCACCACCGTCCTCGTCCTCTCCTTCGTCGTTCGCGGGGCCCTTCGAATCGTGCGTCGTTTCCGTCATCGTCGTCGTCCTCTTGGACAGTGACCACTGTGGGTCGTAACTCGATTTGCCTTCTGCGGGCTCGAGCATGCCCCCGGATCTCAGTCCGGTATCGAGTTCCCTCTTGGGCTCGACGGTGCAGAAGGTATCCAGGGGCTCTGACAGACTCGGAAACCGAGGCTACGCCTTGCCCTTGATGGTCCTGACCTCCTTGCGGACGACGTTCTCGACCCACTCCTTCGCGCGCATGAAGGTCTCCGCGCCGCGCTCCGGCAGGCAGGGCATGCGCAGCCCGACGTCGACCCGGGCGGACTCGTAGGAGCCCAGGTTGACCGTGACCCCGAAGGACACACTGATCTCAGCCAGCGGAGTGCCGGCGGGCACGTCGAGCGGCTTGAACACGTAATCCTGATTCACTTCCTGACCGTCGTCACCGAGCTTCGTCGTCACCGTCGCACTCCCCGCGTCTCTCTTCGCCATTTTAATCCTCCAGTCTCTCTGTATCAGATCATAGCTCAAAGCGCAACTACCGTCACACCCGGATCTTGGAAGCCTTGAGCAGGGCGTCGATCTTCTCAGGCAGCATGGCGCCGGCGTCCTTCGCGTCCTCGGGCAAGACCACGTCATAGACGCCGAGAATGTTCTTCAGGTAGTCGCCTGCGCTCCTACACCACGCTTCGCCCTTCGCGTCCTTGTCCGGGCACAAGATCACTGGCCGTTCGAGGACTTCGAGCTTCCGTTTCTGCTCGCGAGACATGAAGCCGCCCATAAGCGCCAAGCAGTCCCAGCCAGCCATCCAGACCTTGATCGCGTCGATCTCGCCTTCGACGATCACGATGCGCTGGTCCGTGGGGTCGTCCCGCACCATGTGCTCGCCGAAGAAGTAGTGCCCCTGGTTGAACGGAAGATAGGGGAAGTACTTGCTCTGCGCGCCTGTGTAGGACCGCCCCTTCAAGCCGACCAACTTCCTGTCCGTGAAGCGGCGGATCGGGAACATGAGCCGACCCTCTCCAGGATCGTGACCTAGGTCCCACGCCTTGCACGCTTCGATCGAGAGCCCGCGCTCGAGCGCATAGCGGGGCACGCACCCGCGGAACTGGTCGTAGTCCGTCTCGGGGTAGACGTCGATCGCGCGCTGCTGGAGTTCGTGCTTGACCTTCTCCCCGGGACCCATCGGCTCGACCAGAAAGACCGTTCGCAGGGCTTCGACACCCTCTTCCTTCCAGATGAACTCCTCGAGTTCCGTGTAGTCGCGTCCGCGAAGTTCACCGAGTTCCGAGCACAGCCAGAGCAGATCGCCCTTCGAGGCGCAGCCGAAGCAGTTATAGACCGACTCCCCGGTGTCGCTGACCTTCACGCCGAAGCTCGCGCGGCTGTCCTTTCCTCGAGTCCCGTCCTCCTTGATGTGGCGGTAGGGCGCGAACGGGCACGAAGCCACCAGGTTGCCGCCCGTGATCCTGGCCTTCTTGAGCCCGAGGGCCCGAGCCAGTTCCATGAGCTTGCCGCCGTTCACGGTCCTTCTCTCGAGCGGATCGCGCTCCGCACGGCGGAGATGAAGTCCGGCGGAAACTGCACGGCCATGGTCCCCTTCACGCCGGGCTCGCTATCGCCCGACTCGCTGAAGACCAGAGTGAAGGGGACGCCGAACTCGCGCAACCTCTTCTTCAAGCGTTCCCACGCACGCGAGGCGGTGTTGTGCGATGCACCTTCCTTGTACTTCTGCCAGTACCACTCGAAGGTCATCGGGTCCGCTTCACCGAGCTGTATGAAGTGGCAGATGTCGTACATGTCCCCGAGTACGTTGTCGGGCATGAGTGCCAGCCCATAGGGCCATTCAGGCGCGTCTCCCCCTAGGACGGCGATCGGGTTCTTGACGTGTCCGAACATGAAGGAGCGCTTGTCGACGAGGAACGTGAGCAACCGGTTGCCGGCGCGACGCTGGAGGAGTTCGATCGTCGACGTCGTCTTGCGCCAATGCACGTCCGTAAAAGGCGACTTGTGTGAGATCTTGAAAACACCGCCGCATGCCAGACGGACCTTGACGTAATTCGAGGGCACCGCAGGGGGGTTACACGTCGGGCAGTAGGCGGGACCGTTGGTAGTCTTTCGCATAGGACCGCGCCTGCACCGGTCCTTGAGCAAACCCGGGCAGTAGCCGTTCGCGAGCCCCATGCTGTTGCAGTTCGCGCACTCGGCATCGGTGCGAAACACCGTCTCGTCGTCACCCCGCCCGCACCAGCGACACTTCTTCCCTACAGGCGTAGAGCGGAAGCGCTTCGAGAGGACCTGGTTCCTGTAGCGCTTGCACACCACGCTCGAGCAGTAACGCTGGCCGGCGCTCGTCGGGACATAGTCTGTTTTGCACTCTGGATTGTCGCAGACTCGCGGAGCGTAGACGCGACGGCTCCCCTTGCACATGCCCTTGCCCTTCTTCTTGGGCGTCGGGTGGTAAGGGTGCTTCGGGCAATAGCGCTGGACGCCCGACGTCGGCAAGTAGGACTCACTGCACCCGTCGCGCTCGCAAACGCGAGGAGCATGCTTGGACCCCTTGACACCCACAGCTAGAACAGGACCCTGTTGTCGGGGTTGTCACGGCCGCCGCCACCGCCCCCGCCGTCGCCCCCGCCGTCGTCCGCGCGCAGATCGCTCGCGCCCCCCAGGGGGTCGAACTGCATGAGCACGAGATCCCAGTTGACGAGCAACTCGGCCGGGCGACCTTCACGGTTCTTCAGCATGCGCAGGTTCATCTGGTTCCCTGCGCGCATGTTCTCGTCCTGGAACATGGCGATCACCACGTCGCTGTCCTGACCGATCGCGTCCGTGTGACCGATCGACTCGGAGCCAGCGCTCGTCGCGCCAGTGCGGACCGTGCGGTTGAACTGCACCGTCTGCACGACGGGGATCTTCCGCTTCTGTGCGAGCCGCTTCAGGCCACGGACCGCCATCTCGACGCGTTCGTGCCGCGGCGTGTTCTTCCCGCCTTCCTGGAGGAGGTAGGCGCCGTCGACCACGAGCAGGTCGATCCCGGTCTCCTGCACGAACATCTCGCAGTCGGCGACGTTCTTCACGCGGCCGCCCGTGGCGATGTGCAGGCCCGGGTGCTCGGGCGGCTCGTTCTCGACGAGACGGCGCTGCACGTCGGCCAAGCCCGTGAGGTACCGGTCCTCGGTCTCCGTATCGAGCTCTCCGTGAAGCAGATCACGGTAGGGCAGGCCGTACTCGAGCGCGTCAAGGCGCAACTGGAGAGACGTCCGCGCCATCTCCATAGAGATGATGCCGACCTTCTTCCGCTCGAACACGCGCGCGAACTGCGCGATCACGAGCGCGAGCCAGGTCTTGCCCACGCCCAGGCGCGCGACGATCGAGACTAGGTCTTCCTTCTTCAGCCCGCCGGTCTCGGCGTCGATCGGGGCCCAAGGGGTGCGGATCCCGCGGATGCCACCGTCGGCCGCCTTCAACTCTGCGTAGAAGGCCAGGCGCTCCGGCGCGGTCTTGTTGATGTCGACGAGCGTGCCGCGGATCGAGTCGAGGTTGTCGAGGCCGACCTGCACGACCCGGCAGGCGACGTCGTGGACCTGCTCAGGGTCCTTCGCCTCGATCGCTTCCGCGAACTCCTTCAGGACCGCGCGCTGCGCGGTGAGTGCCCAGCGTTCGCGGACCTTCGTCGCGTAGTAGCTCGTGGGCTCGACCGGGTCGAAGTCGAACTCGGGGTCGATCCCGACGTCTTCGAGGAGTGTGTCCCTGTTCGGTAACACACCATGCGCCCGGAAGTGCTCGAGCAGAAACTCGAAGGCGTCGCGCGCTTCCCCCCGGAACATTTCCGCGGTCAGAGCGCAATCCTGCACAGCGTCGAGCGTGCCGTCGCGCAGGAGGCTCCAGCAGAGCCCCATCCCCAGCTTACTCACGTTTCCCCCGCCCACGACCATTCCCGGTGGTAGTGCCCAGGGCGCAAATTTACGCGAAACGTTCTCGGAGTGCTAGGGCCTTGTCCTCCCGCCAATCATGTGAGACGACCTTTACAGGATAAACCTTTTCCCTCAGGACCGTTGCGAGCCCACGACCGTAGACCGTTCCCAGCTCTTCCAGCGTCAGGTTCGTCGTGAGCACCGTGGACTTTTTCCGGGTGACGCGGAATCGCATGAGGTTCTCAACACAGCGCTTGTCGAACGTGCTCGTGTGCTCAGAGCCCAGGTCGTCGATCACTAGAAGATCAACGGTCTCCAGGCGCTCCTGTAGAGTCTGCCCCTCGAAGAGGCCGGGCGTCTTCTCGATCACCGCCTTGGCGACCTGCGACGCTTCGACGTAGAGCCCATAGGCGTTATGAGCGATCCCCTTCTTCAGGACCGAACACGCCAGGTGGGTCTTGCCGTGGCCCATGGGCCCCCACAAGAGCAGCCCCACTCCGTCGTGAAGATTCCGCACGATCGCCTCGATATAGAGGGAAATCTCACGGTAGTACGCGCACTTCTTCGCATCGTTATCCTCGAAGCGAGCCTTCCAGTACTCCTCGGGGATGTTCGCGAGCCGCATGTCTCCCGGAGTCAGATTCGTGCGTAGCTTTGAAGTAATCATACTCTAGACCCCCTTTTAGTGGGTCCGCGGATAGCCCGACAGGCGCCCAGATATAAAAGCTCTAAGAGCAAATGATGGGCCGCTGATACGTTTTATGACACAATGTAGCTCGGACATCAACGAGAACTGTAAGTTCCCCACAGGTTCCCCACAGTTTTCTTGAGAGCCCCTTGCGTCACCCATCCCGTAGAGAACTCGTTACGTCTTGACCCTATAAGGTCTCAAAAGGTAAGAATGCGACTTCAGGAACTCCCCCATCCTGAACTCGGTCCCTTGGAGTAATCCACATTCCCCCGGTTCGAGCCCGCAGGCCCCTCACCCCCAGGAGCGGCACGCGTCCCGGCCCGGACAGACTTGATCGACTCGAGATAGCCGAGCACGAGCGCGCACGAAGGAGCAGCCGCTTCGATCTTCAGGCTGGCCTTGAGCGTCGCCCAGTTCGAGACGACGTAGATCAGCAGGTCGCGGGCCCTCTCACCGCCCAGCGAGCGGATCATGCCCTGTGCCTGCTTCCGAGACTGGGGCGTTGAGTCCGGGCGTTCCTGGCCGAGGACGCCTTCCACGAGGTCGCTGAGGAACTGGTCGGTGTCGGGGCCGGTCCACTCCTCGGGCGCCCGGACTCCCCCTCCTTCGGCGCGCGTCTGTCGGATCCTGTCCGTGGCCCACGTGATCCAGAGCTCCGGCGCGGACCCCCGCTCGGGCTTGTCGGGTGCCGGCTCGCGCCGTGTCGTCGCTGCGCGGACCAGATCAGCCTTCCGGTCCGCTCGAGCGTCCTCGTCCATGACCGCCTGCATGGGGTCGCGCTCGCGCTTGTTCCGGCGCTCCGACGCGATCCCCCCGGTGCGGACCCGGACCTGCTCGACCCGACGCCCGACGTCCGCGTTGACCCCGCGCCTGCGGGCTTCCAGGGCGGCCGCTTGACCCAGAGCACTCACGGACCGGTCTGCGTTCGTCCTGGGGCTCGGCGCAGCGTCCGGCGCCGCACGGAGCAGCCTGTCTACCTGGCCTTCCTTCAGTTCCGGGGAGGGCGAGCGCAGCGAGCGAGCCTGGCCAGGTTCCCTCCCCGTACGGGCTGGAGCGACGGAGGCGTCTTCGCCGGAGTCGGAAATGTCAGAAGACATCTCAGAGTCATCTGTACTAGGGTGTGATTGCTGGAATCCAGCAATACAGATTGCTGGAATCAAGCAATCTAGATTGCTGGAATCAAGCAATCTGGAATTATCAGGAGTTACGTCATCCGAGGGCTCAGCGGAGAGCGCTCGGGCAAGCCCTTCGCGGTTCAGGAAGTAGAAGGTCTTAGCTGGAAGACCGCGGCGTACGTGGCTCAGGAACCCGAGTTCGACCAACCGCCGGCGCGCGGTCTCGAACTCGGCGCGCTTCATGCCGGTCTCGTCCTCCCACTCCTTCTGCGTCTTCCACCACTCCCGGCGACCCGCTTTCCGCGCGATACGATCCCAGTAGAGGGCCTGCGAGAGCAGCAGCGAGGCGAGCACGCTACCGGTGGCGTTCACGAAGTCTCGCCGGAAGGCGATCACGCGATCCGAGTAGCTGTCGAGGATCTGATCTACGGTCCGCGTGGTGGTGATCTTCATGCGCGCACCCGCGCCAGGTTCTCTCGGTTGAGCCGGTGGCACACGGCACCAGGCGTGTCACAGGACACGTGCGACGTGAGGAGCCCGAGCTTCGAGAGGGCCCGCAGGGCGGTGTTGAGTTCTCGCGGGAGAACACGGATCGCCTGTCGCCAGTCCTCCGGCGTGCGAAGCCATTGCTCGCCTCGAGCTACCTGGTCCCACTCGACTGCCTGAGCGAGAACCAGTGCCGCCACGATGCCGCCGGTGATGTCGACGTAGGCGGGGCGGAAGTAGATCCCGTCGTAGAGCGCACCCAAGAAACGGTCCGCGTCGATCTTCATGTCTGTGCCCCTGGCCTGGGGGTGTTCCGATAGAAGGGCGCGGCGCCCGCCCCGTAGGCCAACGGGTCGGGCGCCGCGCTTGATCGGAAGGACCGGATTCGGGGCCGGTCCGGTGGGGATAGTAGGACCCTGGTCCCACACGGCACCGGAGCAGGTGCGGGCGTGGACGCTAAAGCCTTGTTCGTCCTCGGTTAGTCGTCGTCGTCGAGGGCGTCGTCGCCGACCGCACCGTAGTGCTGCCGCAGGACGTGGCGGACTTGAGCTGGACAGGTGCGGTCGAACCTCCCGGCCTCGCCCTGGATGAGGTCGAACAACTCCTGGGGCACTCGAACGCAGATCGCCGGCTTCGGGGACTTCTTCCCTGTGCCAGGCCTCGCGCGAGTTCGTGCGCCAGGTGCTCGAGTCTTGGGTCCGGGCATGTTCAGCGACTCCTCAGATACAGAACGTAGCACTATGTATCTCGCTAGTCAACGGAACCGCCCGCCCAAGTACCAAACAGGCAACCGGTTGCCGCCCGCGGCCGTGATACAAAACGTATCCGTGTGGTGACGGATGGGTGACTAGGAGTGACAAACGACAGTCGGGTCAGTCCGTCAGGTCAGGAGGAGCGGCTGATGAATGCCCGCAGGGACTACATCGAAACCATGTGCCGTCCCCGCACCCCCTCGTCGTCGGCCTTCTACTTTGCGATCCAGTAGGCCACGTAGTCATCGGGCTCGGCGACCTGCGCCCACCACGGCCGCTGCGCGGGACTCGACGGGAGCCACCCGTCTTCTTCCTGCACGTGGTACGTCCGGGCCATCTCCACCCGTTCTTCGTCGACCTCGTTCTCGAGCAGCATGTAGCAGCCGTCGAGGGAGAAGCCCTTCTGGAGGCGCTTGTTCACGACGATCACGTAGGGCCTGCCCGTCTTGCGGTCCTCGAACGTGGGCTTCACGACCTTGGCTCTCCAGTGTCCCGGGGGAGGAAGGTCCCCCGTCATCAGTTCCTTCCGTGTCCTCATACGCCCGCCAGAGCGCGGACGCGCGCAGTGTCGGCGGTCCAGCAGGGCGGGCACAGCGCCGAGTAAGACTCCTCCCCTCCGACCACGATCTCCTGCTCCTTCCGGCCCGGCTTGAAGAACGAGCGCGTCGCCGAGGAAAGCAGCCCGCAACCGTCGCAGTCCGCGCGACACCACTCGACTTCATCCGCAACCGAGACCATCTTCGACATCGATGTTCCGAAGACTCCGAGCTCGCTGGTGGCGGACAGTCCCGAGACCAAGACCGGCCAGTAGCGGCGCATCTCCTGGACGCACTCGAAGAGGAACGGCTCGTCGTCGAACAGCCCAGGCTCGTCGATCCACACGGCCTTGAAGCGCTGTGCGATCGGCCAGATCTTGTGCGCCGAGTGGACGTCGTTCGAGGGGAACGCCTCTCCTCCCTTCGTCACCAAGAAGCCAGGACGCTCGTACGACCGTATCGAGCGCACCGGCCGGATTAGGCCGACCGGCATGTGGCGCTCGAGCCGACGCGCGGCCCGCATCGCTCGGGTCGACTTCTCGGAGTGCGTGGGGCCCACCCAGATCCTAAGCGTCTGCACAGCGGCTCCGGTCACTCGAACAGGCGCGCCCCGCCCATGTCGAATCGCTTGTCATCCCGCTCTCCTCTTCCGAGCGACCAGTGGTCTGTCACAGGCCCTTCGTTCCCGGCGCCGGTGACCCACGCCGGGAGGTTGGACTCACAGCGGTGCCCCCTGGCCAGTGAGGCGCCGCAGCGCCCACAGTAGCGCTCTTTCAAGACATAGGCGTTGTGAGGCGTGCGTACGCCCGCGCGTCGCGCGACGTTCGCGTAAGCGAATGTCCCCCCCTGGCGCTCAGTGCAGGTTTCGCACAGCCGGCGCCGGCGCGACTCGTTCCCCTTAGGGGTGAGTGGGTAGCCGGTCTCCCCGAGCGGTTGGGCCACACCGCAGTGGACGCAGAAGGCGTGTGCGTCGATCGGAAGGGTCGTCAGGAAGACCGCGCGTGCGTCCGCGTCCTGCTTGACGAGTGGGTGCATGAGCGCTCGAGCCGCCGCCGGATTCCCCCGCCTGATCTCGCCCATGGCCAGGGCCTTCAGGGCGACGGGGGACCCGGCAGCAGCTTCACGCTCTAGACGACGAAAGCGGTCATCCACGGCTCACTCCGCTAACAAGACGCGGTCAATTGGAAAGGCTCGCTTCGATCCGGTGTGACGTTCGGCTTCAGAGGCTCGCTTCTCAGGTACGGACGTTCGGCAGCTATGGCTCGATCGACAGATATGACGCAGTCGACGTAGATGGCTCACTCATTCGATTCGGCACAGTCATGCGCCACGGTTCACTCAACAGCGATGTTTCGATCGGAGCAGTAGGCTCGCTCTCGTGCGTAGACGCAGTTCGGAGGAAAGGCTCGTTCTATTTATAAGACACGGTCTGCGGTGTTGGCTCGCTCGTCTCAGTCGGAAATTCGGGTTCTAAGGCTCACTCCCCTTCTTGGATACGGTCATGGTTTTTGGCTCGCTCGAGGGACTGGACACGGTCTTCGTGCAAGGCTCGTTCAGAGGACTGGACACGTTCTGCATTCCGGCTCGCTCATTGTCTAAGAGATACAGTCGGCTCCAAAGGCTCACTCGCGGGCTTGGACACAGTGCCGATGAAAGGCTCGCTCATTACGTTAGATCAATCGTCGTGCAGGGCTCGCTCGCTGTTTGTGACGCAGTCAACGCACTGGGCTCGTTCTCGTTCTATGACGCAGTCGAATATCTAGACTCGCTCGACGCAAAGGACACGTTCGTTGTGTTGGACTCGCTCGTATGGCATGGCGCAGTCGCCTTGTAAGGCTCGCTCTTGACGATTGACGCAGTCTGATGATGAGGCTCGCTCAGTTCTTTAGGCAGGATCAGCAGCGTAGGCTCGCTCGTTCGCTACGCAAACAGTTCAGCGACTACGGCTCGCTCAGCACCTTAGACGCGGTCGATCGAGTCGACTACCTCCACTCGTTCAGGGCCGCGTCGAGCCCCGGGATCAGATGCGGGTTGGGCGGGAGGACCAGCTTCTGGTGGCCGCCGTGGACGATCACCCACGGCTTGCCCGGCAGATGCCCGTACCTCACGTAGGTCATGACGACATGCAGGTGGGAGAGGAAGAACTTCACCACCCAGCGGCACGTCATGGCGTGGACGTGGGCGAGCGGCAGCTTGCCGTCCTCGTACGTCGCGCGCAGGTCGGCGTCCTTGATGTTGCGCGTCTCGAGCGCCTTGCGCGCGGCGTCCGCGTTCTTGTGCTCCTCGTTCTTGCGGAGCTCGAACGCCTTGCGGTCCTTGTAGAAGTTCCCGTAGAAGGAGTCCTCGCGGTTGCACGTCTTGACGAAGGACTGGCCGATCTTCCAGCAGAGGGTCTTCAGCTTCGTGTTCCAGGGCCGCTTCGACATGCCCTTGATGAGGCTGTCGCGGGTGATGACCCCCTTGTCGTTCTTGGACGCCTTCTCCAGGCCCGTGGTCGAGCGACCGCACCTGGCCGCGAGCAGGATCATCTCCTCCGGGCCGATCGCCTGACCGCGCTTCGCCGGGCCGAGGATCTCGGCCACGATCTTGGTGGACTCCTCCTTGCCGGTCCAGCGGGTCTTCGGCTCGAGCCCCGCGAAGGACCAGATGTGGCCGGCGCTCGGCGCCCGCGTGATGTCGACATGGGCCAGGAGCCCCGCGGCCAGGATCGGACCGATGCCCGTCAGTTCCTTCAGCCAGGCCCCGACGATGTTCGGCGCGTCGGTGTAGGCGTCCATGGCGGACTTGATCATGCCCTCCACGGCCTCGAACTCTTCCTGCATCCAGGACACCAGAGCGTTCGGCTCCTCGTCCTCCGCGGCCGCGCCAGCCTGGTTGCCCGCGCGGATCCGCGCCTCCTGGATCTCGTAGTAGAAGTCGACCAGGTAGCGGACCTGCTCGTGCGTGAGCGTGGTCGCCGCCGTCTTCAGATCGGCCTTCAGCAGGCGCAGCGTGCGCTTGTGCTCGAGCACGGCGGCGGATGACTCGTCGGACACAAGCGGCCCCCTTTGTTGTGATACATAATGTATCACGGGAGCGCTCAAAGCTCAACAGGTCAGATCTGTACGTGTGGCGGCCACCGGGGCCACCGGCGCCCGCAGTGCGGACACCCGATCACCCAACCCCAGCTACAGCAGATCGGGCATTCGAGGGCCTCGAGCGCTCCAGGGGTGAGGCTCTTGAGTTGAGCCTGGGTCATCGAGGGCGCGCCGGCCGCGAAGTCCCGGAGGGTCTTTCCGGTGCCCACGGCCGGACGTGGGTCGCTCACTTCAGGCCGGTCTTCAGCGTGTGTGCGACGCCGGACTCGAGGGCCCGGCGGACCTTCACGAACCGCGGGACGATCTGCCCGGTCTCCGGGTGCTCCGTCGTCCCAGAGAACTCCGCCCAGGGCCGGACCCACATCCGACCGTCCTGGTTCAGGTAGACCGCCCAGAACTTCGTGGGATCGCTCGAGTCGTGCGCGATCCCCTCCAGGAAGTAGAGGCCGCCCTTCGCGTGGCGGTAGAACCCTCGAGCGGTCTGGCTGTCCGGGTGGTCCACGGGCTCCGGCTTGATCTGCGTCACCGAGCACCGCCGCCGACGAGCGCCTGCCCCAGGCCGTCCGACGCCGGCGCCATGCTCAGGTGCGAGAAGAAGTGCCCGTAGCGGGACGCCTTCAGGATCGGCAGGACGAGGTTGTAGATCAGGCGGATCTCGGCGTCCGCCGCGTCGGCACATCTCATGTCGAGGACGTGAAGCCACTCGAACACCGAGGCGCTGAAGATGAGCTCCGTCTGGAGGGCGTTGCCCAAGTAGCCACGGGCCGCGCCGCGCGCTTGCTTGCGCGCCGTGAACGTGTCGACCCCGCGGGCCTTGAGCCACGGCTGGAGCTTATCGATCAGGCTGTCGTAGGTGGCCTTGCCGGCCGTCTCGGACGCCGCGATCTGCCGCTCGAGCAGGTCACGCTCACCCAGGGGCAGCGACTCGAGGTAGGCGACGACCAGCGGGTGCTGGATCCACGGGCTCGAGGACTCGTCCACGTAGCGGGTCGAGCGCTGGCTCACCGCCGTGAACATGCCGTGGCGGACCTGCTCGTGGGAGAACCCGCGCGAGCCGCGCATGTAGATCGAGACCCAGGACTCGTGCTTTCCGACGGGCTCCGCCCAGCGGGCGGACCTGATCCCGGCCTGGCGCATGGAGTTGTCGACGGTCTCGCCCTTCTCGTCGAGAACCGGGAACTCCCCGAACAGCATGGGCGCCTTGATGCACCAGAGGCGCAGGGCCGCGCGTCCCAGCCACCTGGCCCACCGCGTCTCGTATTCGGAGTCGTCCTCCGACAGGTGCTTCGTCCACTCGTCCCACTCGAGCAGTGCGCGCGGGTTCAGCGTCAGGCGCAGCGTCGTGCCGTTCCCGCGGCGGACCCAGATCCCCGGACGGTTCAGACAGGCCAGCACGCAGCGGTCGCGCTCGCCCATGCTGGTGAAGGTGAACTCGATCGGCCAGTGGTGGTGGGCCAGCACCGAGTAGTGCTTGACCTCCTTCACGTGGTCGAGGTTCGCCTGGGTCCCGCGCGACTTGACCGCACCGAGCGAGTCGTAGCAGATCCGACAGGAGAGTTCCGACACCTTCTCGACAGGACCCCCCTGCATCTGGTCCGTCTTCGGGGTCCCCATGGCGGCGGGGATGTGGATGTCCCCACCGTCCCACACCAGTTCAGCATGCAAACCGTCGTGCTCCGACATGAACGCTCCCCGTCCGGGGGTCTTCCCGGACGGGGAGGAAGGTAGCTACGCGGTCTGACCGGGTTCTGATCCGAGCATCTCCAGCGGCCAACAGTCGCGCTCGTACTCAGCCCAGACCGTGAGGTCGTGGGCCTCGAGCCGCGTGAGGATCTCGATGTACTCGGCCTTGCGGAAAGTCAGGAAGCCCGCGAGACCCCCGTTCACCCAGACGTTGAACGTCAGGTGAGTCGGAGTCGCCGTGAAGACCCGGACGGAGTAGCGGTTCTTCGCTACGCTGCCTGGGAGAACTCCAGCCGGCCGAGGATCGACTCGAGACGGACGATCTCCGCCGAGTGCTCCGCCGCCGTCGGGTAGAGGCGGTCCAGCGCCTCCTGCACCCGGATGAACAGGCCCGCGCGAGTGGACGACGGGCCGATCTCCAGCCTCTCGAACACGCTCATGCTCGCCTCCTTGGGTGCTACACGACGTATCACCCGTCTGATCCTGTTGTACCACTTGAGCCGCCTGTCGTTCCAGGGTTGAGTTGCGCGTAGACCTCTGCCATCAAGAAGACGGCAAGATCCACGGCCTGTCGGGCCAGTAGGACAGGATGCTCCTTCCGCTCCTGGGGGTGGGCCACCATGCCCGCCAAGATCGCGGTGGAAGTCCTTAGTAGGTCGCCCTTTCGGGTGGGATCGAGACCGGCGCGCTTGGACACCGTCATCAACTCGTCGATCGCCCCCGAGCCCCAGTGCAGGACGGTCTTCTGCTGCTCCGGCGTGGCGGCTCCGAGGGCCACTTCTGCGAACTCGAGGCGCTTCCCCTTCTTGACATGGTCGATCCAGAGCTTCTTGATCTCGAAGAAGGGCTTGTCCTCGAGTTCGGGAACACGCTCTGCGTCCCAGCCCGCCTTGAGCAGGGCGTTGACCATCTCGTGCTTCTTCATCACTCTCGCCTGTGATACACAGTGTATCACGACATTGGACATACGTCAACGATAGACCCTAGTTGCCATTTGACCTAGTGTTGTGTAAAATGGCGCCCGGGGGTAAGGAACATCGCTACGTGGAAAACAGGATCCGACTCAGTGCCGACCCGAAGGTCTTCTTCAACCTCACCGGGAAGTTCGACAAGACCGAGGCGATGCGGGTGCTGATGCACGCCGGCGGGTCCACGCTGTTGGCGATCCGTGCCATGGGCGGGCGCGTCACGGACAGTCGAGAGCTCTACGGTGCGATGGCACAGGCGCTAGGGCTCCCCTCGGCGAAGTCGTTCCTTCTGGTCCGCGCCATCATGGCGCAGATGGGGTGGATCGAGGTCACGACCTCGATCACCACGGACGGCACGCGCCGCATGCTCCAACTCACGGAGAAGGGAATCCACAAGGCGGCGGTCTTCGGTGAGTTCCTACACGACGCTCTCCCGGGTGCGGAGGAGGAGCAGGATGTCGATTCAAGCGACGCCCCGTCCGTCTCGTGAGCGGTGCCCTTTCTGCCGAGACAGTCTGTCTGCCCCAGATCATGAGACTTTCTCGTGTACGGCCTGTGGAGCCTCTTCCCACCTGAGTTGCCTGGTGGAGCAGAAGGGCTGCGCGGCCTGCGGCTGGGGCCGGCAACCGGTTGCCGCCGAGCCCGTGTCCGAGGCTCCGACGCCGGTCCACACGGTGACCGTCTGCTGCCAGCGGAAGGCGTGGTGGATCGAGCGGGGGATGCCTCTCGCGGACTTCATGTGTGCGTGCAGCGTGGTCGCCCAGTTCAAGGAGCCCGACCTGCCTACACCCCCGCCCGCTCGAGCGCTGGTGACCGAGAAGTCAGACGGCAAGAACACGTGGCCACAGGCCCCTGCGGTGAAGCCCCGGTCGCGGTCTCACGTGCGTGCGAAGCTCGCCGTCTTCGTCGGCTGTCTGATCGCCGCGTTGGTCGCGAAGCTCGGGAACGGGAACGCCGGCGAGATCAACCTGTCTCTGGTCATGGGCGTCGGCGTCCTGCTCTCCGCCATCTGGGAGTGGGTGGGCTCGCTCGCAGGGGACACGGAGATCCAGTCGGCCTCGGCTCTCGACGAGATGCAGGACTCGGCCCACAAGAATTACGGACCGAACGGACCCTACGGGTCCGAGAAGCGATGGGAGTGAACATGCTGACCTTCTACATGGCGGGCTCGAGCGCGCGGCGCGGCGAGATCGCATCGAGGATGTCCGAGCTCAGGAGCCTGGGGCTCCGGGTCTGGAACGGCCACGACTGGACCCAGTACGGACCGGAGAAGCCCGGCATGGCGGAGAACGCCAACCTGGTCTCGAAGGACCTGCTCTCCTCGATCAACGCCGACCTCTTCGTCTTCTACATGCACGCGGACGTGATCTCGTGCGGCGGCTGGGCGGAGTACGGGGCCAGGATCTCCCGCTTCAAGGCGGCCCACGTCGTCCTGAACGGCGCGCCCTGGCACCTGTTCACGGAGCACGGCCACGCCACCGTCCACGAGAACTGGGAGTCCTTCCTGGTGTGGCTCCTCGAGCAGCTTCCGCCCGTGCCCCTGTTCCCGTCGCTCGAGGCGCGCCAGCAGCAGGAGGCCCGGCTCGGCGCGCGCTCGGACCGGCTTACGTCTCCGGGCCTCGAGCGGATTGAGAAGGAGCAGGTCCTGTCTGGTCCCGTCAGGGATGGGATCCTGCTCCGGCCGCTCGAGCCGAACACCATGAAGGCCGAGCCCCCCTCACTCCATGACACCCACCCCTACCTGGACGTCGAGAGCGAGTAGTGGCGGTCCAGGTCCCCGGGGACGAAGCAGCGCGCGACGCCCGGCAGCTCCAGTCCCACTGGACGGGGCTCGTCGGCGCGGGCTTGTTCGCCGGGGCCTTGCTCGGCTCGACTGCCCTGATCTTCTCGCAACTGGCGGCCTTGGACTCGGCAAGGCGATTACGGACCCCTCCCGCTCGAGGAGAGCCGGGCGGGTGGCTCGTGGTCTTCCACCCGTGGGGAAGCTCCGACTCCATGGTCTACGTCCCCGACGCGGACGGCGCGTGGCTCTCGAGCGCCGTCGAGGCGGGTCGATGACCAGCACGGAGGAGGCCCACGGGTAGGACGACGGCACCCGGGTGCCGTTTAAGGGCACCCCTCCCCCGACCCGAACAGGAACCAGTCAAAGCAAGTGATTTTGACGCACCGCGTAAACGCGTAACCCTCGTGTACTCGATT
>Ga0163144_10014582_pt1 | contig 16301 bp, 11 predicted proteins | sample OliLak19BULKMAT1_FD_123175 | JGI IMG/M metagenome (GOLD analysis project Ga0163144, IMG submission 123175) | Freshwater microbial mat bacterial communities from Lake Vanda, McMurdo Dry Valleys, Antarctica - Oligotrophic Lake LV.19.BULKMAT1 | ecosystem: Environmental > Aquatic > Freshwater >... | reverse complement strand
TAGCGCCGGAATTCCGCCTGATGCTTCAGCGCCAGCACCTTGGTGATCGCCGCGGTCAAGGTCGTCTTGCCGTGGTCAATGTGCCCAATCGTCCCCACGTTCAGGTGTGGCTTGCTGCGGTCAAACTTTTCTTTGGCCATGGGTTATCTCGCTCTCTTCTTCCCGGCTGAACACTGGCGTCGCATCCCGGCGACGCCAGCCAGATTGATCTAAATTAGCGCCGCCGCCCGCCGTTGGTGTTGCCCTTCAGGGCTTCCTCGGCCAGGTTCTGCGGCAGTTGCTGGTAGTGATGGAATTCCATCGTGTACACGCCGCGCCCCTGGGTCATCGAGCGCAGTTCGGTGGCGTAGCCGAACATTTCGGCCAGCGGCACCTTGGCGTGGATGGCCTGGGTGTTGGCCCGGCGCTCCATGCCTTCGACCGCGCCCCGGCGCGCCGACAGGTTGCCCAGCACGTCGCCCATGAACTCTTCGGGCACGACCACTTCCACGTCCATCACCGGCTCTTGCAGCACGGCCCCGCCGCGCGCCATGCCTTCTTTGAAGGCCATTGAGCCGGCGGTCTTGAAGGCCATTTCGTTCGAGTCAACGTCGTGGGCCGAGCCGTCGTACAGGCTGATCGCCACATCCGTCACTGGGTAGCCGCCGACGATGCCGCTCTCGGCCGCCTCGCGGATGCCCTTCTCGGTCGGGTTGATGAATTCTTTCGGGATCTTCCCGCCGACGATGTCGTTCGAGAAGGTCACGCCCGAGCCGGGTGGGCCAGGCTCCAGGGCGATGACGACGTGCGCGAACTGGCCCCGGCCGCCGCTTTGCTTGGCGAACTTCAGGTCCACCTTGGGCACGGCGCGGGTGATTGACTCGCGGTAGGCCACGCGCGGCTTGCCGACGTTGGCTTGCACGCGGAACTCGCGCAACATGCGGTCTACCAGCACTTCGAGGTGCAGCTCGCCCATGCCCGCGATGATGGTCTGGCCGGTCGTCTCGTCCGGCTTAACGTGGAAGGTGGGGTCTTCTTCGGACAGCTTGCGCAGGGCCTCGCCCATCTTCTCTTGGTCGGCCGAGGTCTTCGGCTCCACCGCCACCGAGATGACCGGGTCGGGGAAGGTAATGGTTTCGAGCACCACCGGGTCATCCATGTCGGTCAGCGTCTCGCCCGTGAAGGTGTCCTTCAGGGCCAGCACTGCCGCTATGTCGCCGGCTTCGACCGTTTCGATGTCTTCGCGGCGGTCGGCGTACATGCGGATCAGGCGGCCGATGCGCTCGCGCTTGTTCTTGCTAGAGTTAAGGACCGTGGTGCTGATGCTGATGGTGCCGGAATAAACCCGGAAGTAGGCCAGCCGGCCCACGTAGGGGTCAGACACGATCTTGAAGACCAGCGCGGCCAGCGGCGCTTTGGCGTCCGCCGGGCGCTCCACTTCTTCGCCGGTCGAAGGCCGGGTGGCCTTGACGGCGGGCACATCCAGCGGCGAGGGCAGGTAGTCAATCACCGCGTCGAGCATCGGCTGAACGCCCTTGTTCTTGAGCGACGAGCCGCAGAACACCGGCGTAACCTTGTTGGCGAGCACCGCCCGGCGCAGGGCCGCTTGGAGCTCGTCCACGCTGATCGGCTCGGCCTCCAAATACTTGAGGGTCAGCTCGTCGTCGGTTTCGGCAATCGCTTCGATCATCTGGGCCCGCGCCTCGGCCGCCTGCGCGACCATGTCGGCCGGGATTTCGATCTCGTCCATCTGCGTGCCCATGTCGTCCGACCAAATGATGGCCGTGTTGTGGAGCAGATCAACCACGCCTTTGAAGCCGCCCTCAAAGCCAATCGGCAACTGCATGGTGATGGCTTTAGCGCCCAGCCGGTCGCGGATGCTCTGCACCGAGCGCAGGAAATCCGCGCCGACGCGATCCATCTTATTAATGAAACAGATGCGGGGCACTTCGTAGCGGTCGGCCTGGCGCCATACGGTCTCGCTCTGCGGCTCCACGCCCTGCACGGCGTCGAACACCACTACGCCGCCGTCGAGCACGCGCAATGAGCGCTGCACCTCGGCGGTGAAGTCAATGTGGCCGGGGGTGTCAATCAGGTTGAAGAGGTAACCCTTCCACTCGGCCGTGACGGCTGCCGACACGATGGTGATGCCGCGTTCCCGCTCCTGCACCATCCAGTCGGTCACAGTCGTGCCGTCATCCACCGACCCGATGCGGTGCGTCTTCCCAGTGTAGAAGAGCACCCGCTCGGTGGTGGTGGTTTTGCCGGCATCAATATGTGCAATGATGCCGATATTACGAGTTTTTTCGAGAGGAAATTTCTCGGCCATAGCAATACAACAGACGCGTCATTAAATCTGGAACACCGTCAGTGGCGAGGTTTAACCCGCCCCAAGCAGCTTTACCAGCGATAATGGGCAAAGGCACGGTTCGCCTCCGCCATCTTGTGCGTCTCTTCCTTTCTCTTGACAGCCGCGCCAGTGTTGTTGGCGGCGTCGAGCAGCTCACTCGCCATCTTCTCGGCCATGCTCTTGCCGGCCCGCGTGCGCGCGGCGGCCAGCAGCCAGCGCATCGCCAGCGCCAACCGGCGGTCGGAGGCGACTTCGACCGGCACCTGATAGGTCGCGCCGCCCACGCGCCGCGGCTTGACCTCGATCAGGGGCGAGACGTTCTTCAGCGCCAGGTCGAACACTTCCATGGGCTCGCGCTTGGCGCGGCTGCCCACCAGTTCCAGCGTGTCGTACATCACGCCCGTGGCGACGCTCTTCTTGCCGTCGCGCATCATGCGGTTGATGAATTCTTGCACCACCGGGCTGTGAAAGCGCGAGTCTGCCGGGGTAACACGTTTAGCGGGCCGTGAGCGTCGTGACATCAATCAACTCCTAAAGTGCCGAAAACCAACAGGCGTAGGCGCTATAACGGGCCGCCAAGTCCCCCCGCAGGCAGACTTTTTGACCCGTTAGCGGCCAGACTTATTTCTTTGCGGGTGTCGCAGCGGCGCCGGGCTTGGCTTCCTTGGGCCGCTTGCCGCCGTACTTCGAGCGACTCTGGCGGCGGGCCTCGACCCCGGTGGCGTCGAGCGTGCCACGCACAATGTGATAGCGGACGCCCGGCAGGTCTTTAACACGACCGCCGCGCACCAGCACCACCGAGTGCTCCTGGAGCGAGTGCCCCTCGCCCGGGATGTAGGCCGTCACTTCCAGCCCGTTGCTCAACCGCACGCGGGCCACCTTGCGCAGCGCCGAGTTCGGCTTCTTGGGGGTCTGGGTGCGCACCACCGTACACACCCCGCGCTTCTGCGGCGCGCCCTTGGGCTGCTGGGTGCGCTTCTGCTTGGCGATGTTCAGGGTGTATTGCAGGGCCGGGGCGTTGCTCTTCACCTTCTTGGCCTTGCGCCCTTTGCGGACGAGTTGGTTAATGGTAGGCACGCTCGATCATCTCCCAAAAAACGGCTTTTGTCTTGAATTCGGCGGGCGCCGGCACGTTGTGCAACGTACCATTGGCAGTAAGGGAGGCCACCGCGTTGGTCTTCGGTGGCCTCACCTTGAACGATCCGTATTCAACTCGCGGAGGTCTTGCGCCTGCGCGGCCTGATGTTAGTCAAGGACGGCTAGTTTACCATACGGGCCGCGCGGCTGTCAAGGCTAATCCTCGTGCGCGCCGCGCTAGCATGGCCTTTTTTAGCCCCTTTGACGGATATTGTTCCGTCTTTCTCAAACAGATGGGGGGCTGGCGCTGTCAGAGCCGCCAGCCCCCCACCCATCCAGGCACAAACTAGTCTTCGCTCAGGCTCAGCAGCCCAACGCCGGGGCGCGGGGTGCGGGCCTTTTCCTCATCTTTACCAAAGCGGATGATGTCGCCGGTATCGGCCACCGCTTCGACCACCAGGCCCAGGCTTTGCAGCTCCTTGACCAGCACCCGGAACGAGGCCGGAATGCCCGGCTCCTCAATCGGTTCGCCCTTGATGATCGACTCGTAGGTCTTCACGCGGCCCTGCACGTCGTCCGACTTGACCGTGAGCATTTCTTGCAGGGTGTGGGCCGCGCCGTAGGCTTCCAGCGCCCACACTTCCATCTCGCCGAAGCGCTGGCCGCCGAACTGGGCCTTGCCGCCCAACGGCTGCTGGGTCACCAGCGAGTAAGGCCCGGTGGAGCGGGCGTGCACCTTGTCTTCGACCAGGTGGGCCAGCTTGAGCATGTGGATAATGCCGATGGTCACCGGCTGGTCAAAGCGCTCGCCGTTCTTGCCGTCGTACAGCGCCTGCTTGCCCAGCGTGGGCAGCGGGTCGCCGGTTTCCACGGCCAGGGCATCGGCCCGGCGGCGCAGGTCTTCGCCTTCCCAGCGGTTGCCTTTGTGGCCGCGATCGGCCATCCACATCCGCAGGCACACGTCAATCACCTGCCGGTCGAACGGCTGGCGGGCCAGCACCGGGATGGCGCTGTCTTCGAATATCAGCAGCTCGTCCGGGTTGTGGTCCAGGTTGCGCAGCCACTCGGCGGCGGCGGCGCGGCGGGCATACAGCTCGTTGGTCGCCATCAACTCGCGACTGTACTTCTTGCCGCGCAGCCAGGTGTCCAAGTACAGGCGGCGGGCTTCCCCGTCGTCTTCGATGCTCTCCGGGTCGTAGCCCTGCTCCTTAAGCCAGTTCCAGGCGTCTTCGGTCACTTCGCGCCAGGCGCGCGTCACCAGCCAGGCGCGGGCCAACTCGGCTTCGATTTCCTCTTCCTTGGCGCCGTCAAACACCGGTGTCACGGCGCGGAAGCCCAGCCGGTCGGCGGCCCAGCCTAGGTGCGTCTCCAGGATTTGGCCGATATTCATACGGCCCGGCACGCCCAGCGGGTTGAGGATGATGTCAATCGGCGTGCCATCGTCGAGGAACGGCATGTCGGCCACCGGCACCACCCGGGAGATCACGCCCTTGTTGCCGTGCCGGCCGGCCATCTTGTCGCCTTCGGTCAGCTTGCGGCGCTGGGCGACGCCCACGCGCACCATCTTGTCTACGCCCGCCGCCAGGTCACGCTGCTCCTCGCGGGTGAAGATCTTGACGTCAATGACCTTGCCCTTCTCGCCGTGCGGCAGCCGCAGCGACGAGTCTTTCACTTCCCGCGCCTTTTCACCAAAGATGGCGCGCAGCAGCTTCTCTTCCGGGGTCAGTTCCTTCTCACCCTTGGGCGTGATCTTGCCCACCAGGATGTCATTCGGGCCGACCTCAGCCCCCACCCGGATGATGCCGTACTCATCCAGGTCTTTCAGCGCGTCTTCGCCCACGTTGGGGATGTCGTAGGTGATTTCTTCCGGCCCGAGCTTGGTATCGCGGGCCTCCACCTCGTACTGCTCAATGTGGATGGACGTGAACTTGTCTTCGCGCACCAGGCGCTCGGAGATCAGGATGGCGTCTTCGTAGTTGCCACCCTCCCACGACATGAAGGCGACCAGCACGTTGTGGCCCAGGGCCAACTCGCCGTGATCGGTCGAGGACGAGTCGGCGATGACCTCGCCCTTCTTCACGCGCTGGCCCTTCACCACGGCCGGGCGCTGGTCAATGCAGGTGCTCTGGTTCGAGCGGTTGTACTTGCGCAGGCGGTAGGGGCGGCGCTTAGTGCCGGTCTGGACCACGATTTCCTTGCCGGTCACCGACACGACTTCGCCGTCCTCATCGCACACCACCACCTGGCCCGAGTCGCGGGCGGCCTGCATTTCCATGCCGGTCGAGACGATCGGCACATCCGGCTTGAGCAGCGGCACGGCCTGGCGCTGCATGTTCGAGCCCATCAGCGCGCGGTTGGCGTCGTCGTGCTCCAAGAACGGAATCAGCGCGGCGCTGATGCCCACGATCTGGCGCGGGGCCACGTCCATGTAGTCAATCATGTCATGGGTGGCGAACAGGAACTTGGAGGCGTGCCGGCACGACGGCCGGGTGCGCACGAACTCTTTGGCCTCGTTCAGCGGCGTGGTGGCCTGGGCGATGGTGTAGCGATCCTCGGCGTCGGCCGAGAGGTAGTAAATCTCCTCCGACACGAACGGAATGACCGGCACTTCCAGCAGGTCGAGCTTGGCGACCTTCTTGAGCACGTCCTTGGTGATCTCTTCGCCCTCGGCCACCAGCGTGGCGCCGCTCTTGGGGTCGAGGATGTCCTCGCGCAGTTTGCGGCCCAGCAGGCGCTTGTCGTCGGGCTTGAGCGCCCGGTAGACCTTGCGGTAGGGCGTCTCGATGAAGCCGAACTGGTTGACCTTGCCGTAGGTCGCCAGGCGGCCGATCAGGCCGATGTTCGGGCCTTCGGGCGTCTCAATCGGGCAAATGCGGCCATAGTGCGAGTAGTGCACGTCGCGCACATCAAAGCCGGCGCGCTCGCGGCGCAGGCCGCCCGGCCCCAGAGCCGACAGCGTGCGCTTGTGGGTCAATTCGGCCAGCGGGTTGGTCTGCTCCATGAACTGCGACAACTGGCTGGAGCCGAAGAACTCGCGGATGGCGGCGACCACCGGCCGGATGTTGATCAGCGTCAGCGGCGTGACGTTGTCCTGGTCGCGGATGGACATGCGCTCGCGGATGACGCGCTCGGCGCGGCGGATGCCGATGCGCAGCTTGTTCTGGATCAACTCGCCCACGGTCTTGACGCGCCGGTTGCCCAGGTGGTCAATATCGTCCTTGGCGTTCACGCTGTTGTTGATGTTGATCATCCGCTTGATGAGCGCGATGATGTCGTGCTTGGTCACGGTGCGGTGCGTCAGCGGGACGATCTCGGTCAGCTCGAGCTTCTGGTTGAGCTTGTAGCGCCCCACCCGCTCTAGGTCATAGCGGCGCTGATCGAACAACTGCTGCTCCAGATAGACGCGGGCGTTGTCGAGCGTGGGCGGGTCGCCTGGACGCATACGCTTGTAGAACTCAATCAGCGCCTCTTCCGAGATGCTGCGCTTCTCCTTGCGCTCCCAGGTCGGCTCCTGGCGCAGCGTGGCCGGGATGAAGAGATGATCAGGGTTGTTGTCTACCCCTTCGAACAGCTTCAGGATCTCTTCGTCGCTGCCGGTCTGCACCGCCGACTCGGGCAGGCCGTCGCTGACAGCCGCCAGGGCGCGCAGCAAGATCGTCACTGGCACGGTGCGCTTGCGGTTGAACTTGATGGTGATGTAGTCGCTCTTGCGCGTTTCAAATTCCATCCACGCGCCGCGGTCGGGGATCAGCTTGGCGGCGGCCAGGTTGCGGCCGGAGTTGCGGTCTTCCTCGGCCTCGAAGTACACCCCCGGCGAGCGGATGAGCTGCGAGACGACCACGCGCTCGGTGCCGTTGACGATGAAGGTACCGTTGTCGGTCATCAGCGGAAAATCGCCCAAAAAGATGTCGTTCTTAATCGGGTTGGGGACTTCGGCGCCGAGCAGCAGCACCTGAACGTACAGCGGCGCGGCAAAGGTCATGTCGCGCTCGACGCACTCGTCAATGTTGTACTTGGGCTTGTCGAACCAATACTTCAGATTGAAACCCGGGTCTACCCGCTTGCTGGGGAACCACAACTGCATCCCGCCGTTGAACGACTCGATCGGCGAAACTTCCTCAAAAAGTTCGGCCAGGCCTTCGTTCAAAAACCAGGTAAATGATTCGAGCTGCACCTCAATCAGGGAAGGTAGCGTTAAGACGTCGGCGATACGGGAATAGGACTTGCGCCCCAAAATATCTGCCATGCTCATACTCCCGGCCCCGCTGGTCGAGGCCTACTAGAGGGTGCCTATGGTAGGCACGATAAAGCCGGGGAGGCTTTTGGCGAAGCGGCTATTATACATATTGACTGGGGAACAGTCAATGGGCAAATTCAGACAGCAAAATAGCCGGGGCCACGTCAGTTGGCGCAAACTCGTCGTCCGAGCGACACCGTGCTGACCGGGGTCCGGCCTTTTTCTGGGGTTTTTTTGGCTCGTTGTAGATCTCTCCCCCGATCACAACGACTGAAAACCATTATAGCATAACTACGCAAGCGCCAGCCGGTAATCCGGCCGCCGCCCTGCCCTGCTTATGTCAAGCCGGCGCTCAGGCGCTAACCTGCTCCGGCTCAAGCGCGCCGGCGGCCACCCTGCCTTTGGCCCACGGCCCGACCTTGCTGGTGACGGCCTGGGCGGTGCGGTAGGTGACAATCCCCAGCCCCAGCAGCGCCACCGCCCCGCCGATCCCGGCCACCCAGCGGCGGCGCTGTTCCTTCTCGCGCTCGCGGGTCGCTTCGGCCTCCGGCCGGGCCTGATCAAGCTGGGCGCGCAGTTCGGCCGTGAAGCCGGCGCGCGCGGCGACCAGCGGCATGGCTGCCTGCACCCGCCGCGCCAGGAGCATCAGCCCTTCCAATTCCGCCCGCTGGTCCTCCGGAGCGGCTATGAGCAACTCCGTGCTGCGGTCTACCCCCGCCAACAGACCGGCGGCCTGTTGGCTGAGGATCTCGGCGCTATCCGGCCGCCCTATCGCGCTTGAAGTGTCCACAGCGTTACCCCTCGACGTAATAGGCCAGCCCGACCGTCCCCGGCCCGGTGTGAGTCGCCACCGTGGGGCTGGCCTCGGCCATGATCGCTTCGACCGCGTTCAGCCGCTGCTTGGCGGCGGCCAGCAAGGTGGCCGCCTCTTGGGCCGCCGCCGCGTGGATGGTCGCCAGGTGCACCGCGCCCCGGTTGGAGACCTGCTCGGCAATCAGGTCGAGCACGCGGTCGAGCGCCTTCTTCTTGGTGCGCATCCGCTCCACCGGCTCCACGCGCGCGTCGCGCAGCTCCAGGATCGGCTTCATATCCAGCAGGCCGCCCAGGAAGGCTTGCGCGCCCCCAATCCGGCCGCCGCGCCGCAGATATTCCAGCGTTTCGACCGTAAACACCAGCCCCACCCGCGGGATGGCCGCCTCGGCCGCCGCGATACACTGCTCAAACGATTGGCCGGCCTCGGCCGCCCGCGCCGCCGCCAGCACCACAAAGCCCAGCGCCATAGCGGTGGCGTTCGAGTCGAGGATGCGGATGTTCTTGTCGGGCAGCAGCGCCCGCGCCTGCTCGGCCGCCGAGAACGTGCCCGACAGCTTGGCCGACAGGTGAATGCCCAGCACGGCCGGCGCCAGCTCGGCCGCCTGGGCGTAGCCGTCGCGGAAGTCGCCGATGGACGAGACGGCCGTGGTCGGCTGCACCGGGTCGGTTTTGAGGCGCTCAAAGAACTCCGTGGACTGGATGTCAATGCCGTCGCGGTAGGTCTTGGTGCCCCAGTTGACCACGTTGGGCACCACGGTGATGCCGTATTGGGCCACCAGGTCTTTGGGCATATAGGCGGTCGAGTCGGTGACGATGGCGATAGCGCGTGGGCTCATGTGGGCTCCTTGGCTGATGGGCGGGCGGTTGGATGTTGGCCCGAGCCGTTGGTGCGCGGCTCGGCGGTTTTCGTTAGCTCGTCGCGCAGGACCAGCAGCGTGCGGTGGTACAGGCTTTTCACCGCCCCTTCGCTGCGGTTGAGCACCTGGCCGATCTCGGCGTTAGACAGGCGCTCGACAAACTTGAGCACCAGCAACTGCTGGCGCTCCTCCGACAGGCGGCGGACGGCCGCCAGCAGCCGGTCTTGCTCTTCGCGGGTCTCGACCGCCAGCTCAGGCGCTTCGGTGCGCAGCGCCTGCCAGTCTTGCCGGGCCGCCTCGTGCAGCGGCACCATCTGCCGCCGGCCCTGGTCGCGGTGCCAGTTGGCGACCAGGTTGTGGGCAATCCGGTACAGCCAGGCCGAAAACGGCAGCCCGCGCGAGGTATAGCGCTCCAGGCTGACCATGGCCCGCTGAAACACTTTGGCCGTCAGGTCTTCGGCGTCGTGCGTGTTGCCGGTCCGGTAGTAGACATAGCTATAGATTTTCTGGACGTAGCGCTCGTAGAGCGCGCCAAAGGCCTGTGGATCGGTCTTGGCCTGGGCGACCAGCCCGGCTTCATCGCTGAAATCAGCCAACCGCCCTATCCCTATTGGCGCAGGATACATATCGTAAAACACCCGCGTCTCCTAAAAGTTGCGCCGCTGCATGGTCCCCGCTAGGGAGTATAGCCTAGTTGAGAAGCAGGGGCGAGTGGCCGTTGACGCCTCCAACCCCACATGCTATAGTCACCGGGCGATGCGGGCATACGGGCGCATTTTATGGCTGTTGGCGCTGGCACTGACCGTCGGGGCCGGCGTCAGCCTGAGTGGGACGCCGCGCGCGCAAGCGCAGGATCAGGGCGTGGCCGTCATCACCTCGCCCCTGGAAGGCGCGCTGCTCACCGGGCTGATCCCGATCACCGGCAGCGCCACGCACCCCCAATTTACCCGCTACGAGCTGGCCTTCGGCTACAGCCCCAATCCCACCGACACCTGGTTCTCGCTGCAAGCGCCCGCCACCAGCCAGGTGATCAACGAAGTCCTGGCCGTCTGGGACACCACCAAGATCACTGACGGGCTGTACGTGCTGCGGCTGCGCGTGTTCTACGGCGAGGGCGCCTACCTGGAAACCTTCGTCGCCAACGTGCGGGTGCAAAACAGCACCCCGGCCGCGCCCACCCTGCCCCCGCCGACCGCCGGCCCGGCCGCCACCGCGACGCTCGCCGCTTCTGCCACCGCGCCCATTATTGAGTTGCCGCCCACCGCCACGGCCCGCGCCACCACCGTTGGCGGCGGCAGCGCTTCCGGCGGCGACCCGGCCGCCGACGTGCCGGCCGGGCGCATCAACACCGACATGATCGGGGCCGCCTTCTTTGACGGCGTCCGCCTGACCGTCGCTGCTTTCTTGATCCTGGCCGTCTACGCCAGCCTGCGCGCCGTTTTGCGCTGGCGGCGTTAAGGCTGCGCTAGCAGCCCGGCGGCCACTGTCACAACTGAGTTGCAGGGGGCCGGAAGTCAGGCCATGGGCTGGTCGCCACGGCGAGCCCGCGCCTGATTTTAATCTGCCTGCCTTAGAGGACCATGCCACCCGAACGCCACCTGCTGATCGGCCTGGGGAACCCCGGCCGCGAATATCGCCTCAACCGCCACAACGTCGGCTTCATGCTGCTCGACAAGTTGGTGGACAAGCACAAGCTCCTGGGCTTCACCAAGCGCCAGGGCAAGGCCCTCATCACCACCGGCAGCATCGCCGGGGTGCCGGTAGTGCTCGCCAAGCCGCAAACCTTCATGAACCTGTCCGGCGAAGCGGTCAGCGCGCTGGTGCGCTTCTACCAAACGCCGCTGGAGCGGGTGCTGATCGGCTTCGACGAAATTGACCTGCCCCTGGGCACCCTCCGGCTGCGGCCGGACGGCGGCTCGGCGGGCCACAACGGCATGAAGTCCATCATCGAGCAGTTCGGCACCGAGAAGTTTCCGCGCCTGCGGCTGGGCGTGGGGCGGCCCTCCGGCGCCAAAGCCGCCGCCGGCTACGTGCTCAAAGACTTCCGAGGCGAAGACCTGGAGGTCATCACCGTGACGCTCGACCGGGCGGTCGAGGCGGTGGAGACCTTTCTGCGCGACGGCCTGGTGACGGCCATGAACCGCTACAACGGAGTAGTCGAAGACCTATGAACCTGGCCGGCCTGCTAGACACGCTACGCGGGCTGCCGGAGTATCAGGCGGCGCTGGCCGCCGTGCGCGACGCCCAACCCGGCGCGCCCGGCGTCGCGCTGCGGCTGCTGCGCGCGGCCCGCATTCCCGTCGCCGCCGCCCTGAGCCAGGAGCAGCCCGCCCCCACCCTGGTCATCGCCGCCCGCCCCGACCGGGTCGCCACCGTGGCCGAAGAGCTGTCGGCCTGGGCCCCGCAGGCGCGCGTGCTCGTGTTCCACGAGCCCAACCCGCTCTTCTATGAATACGCTGCCTGGGGGCCGCGCACCATCCACGACCGCCTGAACGTGCTGGCCGCCTTAACCACGCCGCCAACTGCCGGCGAACCGCCGCTCATCATCGTGGCCTCGGCCCGCGCCCTGATGTCGCGCACCCTGCCCCGGCGCGACTTTCTCGCCAACACGCGCACGCTCAAGGCCGGCCAGCCGCTGCGCGTCGAAAAGACGCTGCAGGCCTGGCTGGGCGCGGGCTACACCAGCGCCACCATCGTCACCGAGCCGGGGCAGTTTGCGCGGCGCGGCGGCATTATTGATGTGTTCCCCCTGGCCGCCGACCAGCCGGCCCGCATTGAGCTGTTCGGCGAGGAGATAGACACACTGCGGCGCTTCGACCCGGCCAGCCAGCGCTCCGGCGAGCGGGTAGAAGCGGTGACCATCACGCCCGCCCGCGAGGCGCTGCCGCGCTATTGGAACGCGGCCTGGACCGTGGAGGCCGAGGACGACGAAACGCCGGTGGTAATTGAGGGGCTGCCGGTGCCCAACCTGGAGTTCTACCTGCCGCGCATGTACGCCCCGGCCGGGCTGATTGAATACCTGCCCGAGCGCTCGCTGGTGCTGGTGGACGACTGGCGCGAACTGGCCGGCACGATTGAGGAACTGGAGGAGCAGGCCATCGCGCTGCGGGTGGAGCAGACGGCGGCCGGCCTGGTGCACGCCGACGACCCTTTGCCCTACCATCCCTGGGCCGAGCTGCAAGACGAGTTGAGCAGCCGCCTGCCCGCCCCGCTGATCCTGGCCGCGCCCGAGGACGAGACCACCCCGCTGATTGACCTGGGCGCGCGCTTTCACCCCGGCCCGCGCTTCGGCGGCCAACTTAAGAACTTGCTCGATCACCTGGAAGAACTCAGCCGCACGGCCGACCGGGCCGTCGTGGTCACGCGCCAGTCGCAGCGGCTGGCGGAGATGTGGGGCGAGCAGCAGGCCTACCTGGCCCCGGCCGACACGGTCAGCGGGCTGCCGCCGCGCGGCACGCTGGTATTTGTGCAGGGCGCGCTGGCCGACGGCTGGCGGCTGGACATCCCCGACGACGTAGATAGCGCCGCGCCCGCCGGGCTGCACCTGCTGACTGACGCCGAGGTCTTTGGCTGGGCGCGGCCCGACGCCGTGCGCGCCCGCCGCCGCTCGCGGCCCGCCGCCCGTTCGCCCGAGGCCAACTACGCCGACTTGAGAGACGGCGACTACGTAGTCCACATGGATTTCGGCATCGGGCGCTTCCGGGGGCTGGTGACGCGCTCGGTCGAGAACCTGGAGCGCGAGTACCTGCTGCTGGAATACGACCAGGGCGACGAGTTATATGTGCCCATCCACCAGGCCGACCGGCTGACGCGCTACATCGGCGTGGACGAGAACCACGCCCCGGGCCTCTCGCGCCTCGGCTCGGCCGATTGGATCACCGCCAAGAGCCGCACCCAGCAGGCCGTCGAGTCGGTGGCGCAAGACCTGCTGGCGCTGTACGCCGTGCGCGAGTCGGTCAGCGGCCACGCCGCCGCGCCCGACTCGGTCTGGCAGGCCGAACTAGAGGCTTCCTTCCCGTATGTGGAAACCGACGACCAACTCCGCGCCATCCGCGAAACCAAGGCCGACATGGAAAGCCCGCGCCCGATGGACCGCCTGATCTGCGGCGACGTGGGCTACGGCAAGACCGAAGTCGCGCTGCGGGCGGCCTTCAAGGCCGTGATGGACGGCACGCAGGTCGCCGTGCTGGTGCCCACCACCGTGCTGGCCCAACAGCACCTGCACACCTTTCAGGCCCGGCTGGCCCCCTATCCCGCCCGCGTCGAGATGCTCTCGCGCTTTCGCTCGCGGGCCGAGGCCGACGCCATCATCAAGCTGTTGGGCGAGGGCCAGATAGATATCGTCATCGGCACGCACCGGCTGCTGCAAAAGGACGTGCAGTTCAAGAACCTGGGCCTAGTCATCATTGACGAGGAGCAGCGCTTCGGCGTGACGCACAAGGAGTACTTCAAGCAGTTGCGCACCGAGGTGGACGTGCTGACGCTGACCGCCACGCCCATCCCGCGCACGCTCTACCTGTCGCTGACCGGCGTGCGCGACATCTCGACCATCAACACCCCGCCCGAGGAGCGCCTGCCGGTCATCACCCACACCGGGCCGTTCAACGAGCGCCTGATCCGCCAGGCCATCCTGCGCGAGCTAGACCGCGACGGCCAGGTGTTCTTCGTCCACAACCGGGTGCAGTCCATCGGCGTCATCCGGCAGAAGCTGGAGGCGATTGCGCCCGAAGCCCGCCTCGGCATCGCGCACGGCCAGATGGACGAGCACGAGCTGTCGCAGGTGATGGATCAGTTTACCCAAGGCGAGATTGACGTGCTGCTGTGTACCTCGATCATCGAGAGCGGGCTAGACATCCCCAACGCCAACACGCTGATCGTAGATCGGGCCGACACCTTCGGCCTGGCCCAGTTGTACCAGTTGCGCGGGCGCGTCGGGCGCGCTGCGGCGCGGGCCTACGCCTACTTCTTCACCGACCGCCGCAGCCGCCCGACGCCGGAGGGCTACCAACGCCTTGAAACGCTGGCCGAGCAGACCGACCTGGGCGCGGGCTACGGCATCGCCATGCGCGACCTGGAGATGCGCGGCGCGGGCGACATCCTGGGCGTGCGCCAGCACGGGCACATCGCCTCGGTCGGCTTTCACCTGTACACCCAGCTCTTGGGCAACGCCGTGCGCCGCCTGAAGGCGCAGAAGGCCACGGGCGGCGCGCCCATCGCGGCCACCACTGAAGACCTCTCCGGCGACCTGGAAGCGCTGATGAGCAGCGCCATTGCCGTTGATCTTCCGATTGGCGCGTCGCTGCCGGCCGATTACATCGCCGACCGCGATCTGCGCCTGCGCATCTACCGCCGCCTGGCGCACACCCACAACGAAGCCGAGCTAGCCGAAGTTGGCCGCGAGTTGGCCGAGCGCTTCGGGCCGCTGCCGGCCTCGGCCGAGAACCTATTGTTTCAGTTGCGCGTGAAGATTCTGGCAACGGCCGCCGGCGTGAGCGCCATCGGCAGCGACAACGGCCAGATCGTGCTGACCACCCAGCCCGTCGGCGAGGTGGATCAGGCCTATCTAGGCCTCCAACTCGGCGCCGGCGCGCGCGTCAGCAAGAACAAAGTCTGGCTCGGTCGCAGCGCCAACCCCCGTGCCCCCGACCCCGCCTGGCGCGACACGCTGCTCTCCGTCCTGCGCCAAATGGCCGCCCTCGCCCACGCCGCCCGCGCGCCGGCCTAGCGTTAGTCAATCGCAACGCTGCGGGAGAACTACGGGTGGGATTTCCCCTAAAGGGTGCTTCGCGCTCACCCGCCCCAAGGCAGCGCGAGCGCCGACCCCCTGAGGCGGGTTCGAAATGACAGTGACAACGAGGAGGCGTAGCGCCAGGTTGGTGTGAGCGCCAGTTCTCATACGGCGGGGTGATTGATCAACCCCTATGACCTGTCATTCCGAACCCCCGCTCGTAGCCTTGTAGCATCGTAGCGTAGTTGGCGGGGTGAGGAATCTCACCGCCCGAACTAAAGCGGCCTCTTGTCTGATCTACGCACGCCCTGACCCTGGCGCAACCTCAATAATAGAACCCGCCCATTCGTGCAATTCGCGCGAAGCGATTCGTGGCCGACGGTTTTCTCCCCCTCATAGCTACAGCAGCCCCGCCGCCTCTAGCTCCTCCCGCCGCTCAGGGATAGTGAATTGATTAACAGTGGTCCAGTCCACCAACCCCGGCAGCAGTTGATTGAGCCACACTGTAAAGCGAAACGGCCACGTAATCACCAGGCTGGCGCGCGGGCGGCGCACCAGGCCCACCACCGTGCGGCCCACCTGCTCCGGCGACAGCCGCATCCAGGCCGGCGTGGTGGCCTTGGTCTTGCGCTTAATGCCCGCGTGGCTGCCGAACTCGGTCGCCACCCCGCCCGGGTAGAGCACCGATACCCGCACCCCCCACGGGGCCACCTCGCGCCGCAGCGCCTCGCTGAAGCCGCGCACCGCGAACTTGCCCGCCGCATACACGCTGTAGGTCGGCGTCGCCACCAGCCCCGCCACCGAGGCCATGTTGATGATATGCCCGCCGCGCTGCGCCAGCATCAGCGGCAGCACCTGGCGCGTCGTCTGGATCACGCCCAGCACGTTCACCGCCAACTGCGCCTCGATGTCCTGCACCGGGTCGAGCTTCTCCAGCCAGTCCAACCGCCCAAACCCGGCGTTGTTGAACAGCACATCAATTCGGCCAAAGCGGTTTTGGGCCTGCGCCACCAGGCTCTGAATATCCGCCAGCCGGCTCAGGTCGGCCGCCACCGCCAGCGCCTCGGCCCCCGTGCCCAGCGCCTCAATCGCCTGGGCCGCCGCCGTCAGCCGGTCGAGCCGCCGCGCCGCCAGCACCACCTTGGCCCCCGCCCGGCCAAACTCCAACGCCGTCGCCTCCCCAATCCCCGACGAGGCCCCCGTGACCACGACGACCTTGTTTCTCACTTCGGCCATGTTGTCCTCCCGACTGGATTGTGG
>Ga0163144_10014581_pt1 | contig 16301 bp, 11 predicted proteins | sample OliLak19BULKMAT1_FD_123175 | JGI IMG/M metagenome (GOLD analysis project Ga0163144, IMG submission 123175) | Freshwater microbial mat bacterial communities from Lake Vanda, McMurdo Dry Valleys, Antarctica - Oligotrophic Lake LV.19.BULKMAT1 | ecosystem: Environmental > Aquatic > Freshwater >... | reverse complement strand
CCGGAAACCTGGGCGGTGGCCATGGACGAGCCGTCGCGGTTGCCGTAACTGGAGTCGGTGTTGAATGTTGTGGAGTAGATTGCGGCACCCGGAGCAAACAAATCCACGCTGGCCTGACCAAAATTGGAAGAGAACCAGAGGGAATCCAGGCGGGTCGAAGCTCCCACCGAAACGATGTTGTCCAATTGAATATTGGCCGGATAATATGGTGTCACATCCGTGTTTCGCGCATTGTTGCCTGCCGCGGCCACAACGATGATGCCGTCCGAGCGCGCGAGCGCGATGGCATTGGAGACCGCCGCGGAATACTCCGATCCACCCCAGCTCAGGTTAAGGATATGCGCGCCGTTCGTTCGTGCGAATTCGATGCAGGTGACGGCGTCTGAATTGAACCCGTTGGCGGTACTATCCAGAAACTTGCACGCCATGATTCGGACCTTCCAGGCAACGCCGACGACGCCTTTTGCGTTGTCGCCCGTGGCTCCGATAATGCCGGCCACGTGCGTGCCGTGGCCGTTGTCATCGACAGGATCATGGCTGCTGGTTAATGCGTTAAATCCGTGTGTGCCGTCACTCGGATTAGTCCATAAATTGCCGGCGAAATCTTCGTGCGTCAGGCGTATCCCGGAATCGATCACGGCGACGACCACATTGCTTGCGAATCGGCGCACGTCCCAAGCTTCCGGGGCATCAATATCGGCGTCGGGCAACCCGCCATTTTGCCCGTAGTTGTTCAGGGCCCATTGGGTTCCGTTTTGAAAAAACGGGTCGCTGGGGAAGGTGGATGCGGTTGTGACCGCATAGTCAGGTTCCGCAAAAGAAACCAACCCGCTGGCCAGATAACGGTTCACTGCATCTTCGACTTTCTCCCCTGCGGCAAGCTGAACCACTTGAAGATTGCCTGTCGTGGGTGCCACGCGTCCCTCCGCCGTATGAAAGCGGGACAGGTCGTCGGCTTTCCCTTCTCGCGCCATCACCAGAATGCGGTTCGGATGATATGGAGAGGGCTCCGCGGCATGGGTTTTCCCCGCGGCAGCCGTTATTGAAATGAGAATTGAAAGGATGGTCGCCCGCAAACGCCCGGAAACGCTCCTATCCGCGGGGCCGACCCCGGTTCCATCTGATGGCAAAGAATTTAACGCCATAGCTTTCAATTGATGCCAAATCCTGACACGAGACGGCCGAAAAGGCAAAACGATGGGCAGTTCCGCGTTGAGGGTTGAGTGAGAGGATCTCCGGCGCCAAAACGTGTCTTCCACGTGCCGAAATCGAAACCGACCACCGCGCAGAAACTGAATCCGCTGTTTTGGTTTGCGAACATGGACGACCCGGTCCCGCCGGATTGGTATCGGCCGGATAATCGATGTCGAACCGTTCTCTGGCATTTCCGGAATCCGCTGCACAATTTTTTCTTTTACGTGATCGGAATCGCGGACAAGGAATTTGAGATCGTGGGCCGTTTTCCCGGTCGGATTGGAAATCCGGACGGCGGCCGGAACTGGACGGTGTGCAAATACAAATGCCTGCGCCTGCCGTTCATCTCCTACTCTCGGGGCAAATTCAGTTTTTACCTCGGCTGGCGAAACCGCGGCAACCTGGGAATGAAGTTTAATTATTCAAACCGCTGACGGCGGTCAGGCACCGACCTGTTTCCGGATTGATTCGCAGATTTTTTGGCTCCACCGCTCCAGCACCGCTGCATCACGGCCTTCAATCAGGAGCCGCGCCTTTGGTTCGGTCCCGGAATAGCGGAGCAGGACGCGGCCTCCTTCGGGTCTAACTTCGGCTTCCGCTTGGGCCACCGCTTCCAGAACCCCGTCGAGCTGGTCGAAGGGTTTCTTTTCCCTGACGCGCACGTTCGTGACCAACTGCGGAAAGCGCGTCCAGCAATTGAGCAATTCGGATAGCGGTTTGTCTCTCGATTTCATGATCCGCAAAATCTGCAGGGCCGCGACCAGGCCGTCACCGGTCGTGCTGTGGTCGCCGAAGATCAAGTGGCCGCTCTGCTCGCCGCCAAAGTTGAAGCCATTGCGCAACATTTCGTCGATCACATTCCTGTCTCCGACCGGCGTGCGAACGGTGTCGCCGCCCGCCTCGCGGATTGCGACTTCGAGTCCGGCGTTGCTCATCACCGTCGTCACCAAAGTTTTTTTGGCCAAAGCGCCGTGCGCCAGCATGTCCAGCCCCGCGATGGCCATGATGTCGTCCCCATCAACCACGGTTCCCTTTTCGTCGCAAAGGATGACCCGGTCGGCGTCGCCGTCGTGGGCGATCCCGAGATCCGCCCGGGTCTCGCGCACTTTGCGGGCGAGCATCTCTGGATGCATGGAGCCGCAATCCTGGTTGATGTTCGTTCCGTTCGGCTGGTGGCCGTAGAGGAAAACTTCGGCGGCCAGTTCGCGCAGGACGCAGGGGGTCGATTTGTAGGAAGCGCCGTGCGCGCAATCCACCACGATGCGCAACCCTTCCAGGGTGGAGCCGCGCGGGAAGGAGGCCTTGGCGAATTCGATGTAGCGGCCGAGCGCATCGTCGATGCGGACGGCTTTCCCGATTTCGCTGGCGGTCGGGCGAATGTTTTCGATGTCGCCGCTGAAGACCAGTTGCTCGATTCCCTGCTCAATGTTGTCGTCGAGCTTGTATCCGTCGGCGCGGAAGAATTTGATCCCGTTATCGTCGTAGGGATTGTGGGAGGCGGTGATGACGATCCCGGCATCCGCTCGCAAGCTGCGGGTGACGTAGGCGACGCCTGGAGTGGGCAGCGGGCCGATGAACAAAACATCAACGCCCATGGAAAGGATGCCGGAGGAGAGCGCGTTCTCCAGCATGTAGCCGGAGAGGCGGGTGTCTTTGCCGATGACGATCTGGTGCCGGCCCCGGCCGCGCGGCTGGGTTTCGAGATTCTTGAAAACGTGGGCGGCGGCGCGCCCGAGTTTGAGGGCGGTTTCGGCAGTGACCGGCTCGACGTTGGCCCGCCCGCGAACGCCGTCAGTGCCGAAAAGTTTTTTAGGCATGCGGATTCTTACCCAATCGAGTGCCGGAACACAAAGTCAATTGAGCGAGCACAGCCTGCGACGCGAACAACAACATTTAGGGAAACCATCTCGTGGCGGGCTTTGGAAGCCAATGTGTCCAAGCGTCAAATCATTTTCGTTGGCACGAGAAAAACTTGCGGTGGAATTCTGGTTCAGGCAAGAGCAAAGCCGACAGAGCCGATGCAGTCGCGCCTCTCACTCGGTTGACCGGGAGATTTTCGGTGAAAGAGCCAAAAGGAAAATTAACCTGGGGTGACCTGACCTGGACAGGACTGGGTGTGGGTGCCCCGTGTCTTGAGGCGTTCGGAATGAATAAAGGTGAAGGCGCACCTGCCGCGTTGCAAGGCCGCGAACTCCAAGAAGCTGCCTGGGTATTGCTTTTCAAATGGGTGGCTTTCGCCTCGCCATTGGTTGCCGTCAGATGACGTGCAGCGGCAGGAGGGAGCGCGAGGGCTGTGCGGCAGGCGCGGGTGGCCGACCCACTTCGCGCCGGCCTGAGGCGCGCTAGATTCCTTACACCGTTTGGCGGGACACCGGCGTTAATCGGCGATTGCGAGCAACGGCCGTTGTTCACGCTTTGCCAGTTCAGCCAACTCGACGACGCCGTTCAGGAACGAAAGCAATTGCTCGTCGTCGCGGCATTGTGCGCGGAGCGCCGTTGCTTCCCGAACAAGGTCGTCGAGTTCAGCATTCTCAAACTCCGCGTCGGCGTAGTAGTCATTGAGCCGCGCCAGCAAGCCATTCTTGCCGACAAGTTGCGTGAGCCGATAATGGTCGTTCACTCCGATGCTCACTTGCTTTTTCGGAGAGCCGTCCGCGCCCAGGATTGCGATGTCGAGACTCATATTCGCTTCTCCAGTTGGCTACGGCGCGCCGGGGAACATCGTGACCAGATTCCCGTTCGATCCGGTAATGATAGTGACAGTCGAGCTTGCTTGTCCCGTTGCGCGGTTAACGCCGATGGCTCTGCCAGCATCGAACGTGCGGGCGAAGTTGCCGTTGGCTTGCCGCACCATTGGCATCTGAGTTCCTTGTTGGATGAGTTCCTGGAGGTTTACGCCCGTCGTGAACTTGCTCTTGCCTGCAAATTCAGGGATGCCGTTGACGATGTGCCGCTCAAGCACATGTTGCATTCCCTGCTCGGTGACGTTGATTCCGGGATTCAGCAGCTTCGGTGTTGTCTTTGCGGCTACAAGCCCTTCTTTGGCCACCGTTGCTGCGCCCTTTACAACCTGCCCCGCTTTTAATACCACTGGCTCGCCGCTCGCCGCTGCTGAAACTCCAGAAAGCACTCTTTGGCTGGTGCTCAATTTTTCTCCACTAATTGCGTCTTGCCCTTGAACCGCTCCGTAACCTGAATTAAACGCCCCAACGACCGGATTGAGTTCCACGGCAGTTCGCGCGATTGCCGCCGTTGTCTTTAACGCCTGTCTGCTGGATCGTTGGAGTGCGGCTGCGTTTGAGTCTTCTCTAGCCAGAGCCGCCCGTTGCCCTCCTGGCGTCAACGGAACATCATCATCTTCCTCTGCTTCATGCCCCGTTGGATCAATGTATCGCAAGGGGTTGTTGAGCGCGTACGAATAGCGGTTGTAAGTTTGCGGATTGTCTAAATCTGAAATGATGTCATCCGCCTGAATAAACCGCGCCAATTCCGGATCGTAATATCTCGCGCCGTAAAAATAGAGCCCCGTGTCCTCGTCCAGAACCTGGCTCGTGTAGCGGCGCGAGAGCGAAAACGCCGTGGCGCTTTCGGTGAATCGGTCGCGGCCAAACGCGCTGTATTCGTGATGCTGAATGCGGTTGCCATTTTTATCCGTCAGCACGGAAGTCGAGCGCAGATGATCGGAATGGTAATATTCAAAAACGTTCGTGCCGGTGGAATCAAATGTGCAAACCGATTTTCCGCCAGCGAGAACGTGGAACAGAATCTGTCCGTTTTTTTCCTCGTAGTTCTCGCCGATCCAGATTTGCAACCCGTTCGTTCCTGAGCGCTGCTTCCACAAGCGCGCCCCGCCGTCGGCGTAGCCAAACGTCGTTGTGGAGTTCGTGCTGGTGACGAGCGAGAGCCGGTTTTCCGGGTCGTAATCCAAACGCTGGTTTCCGCGCACCAGCATGTTGCCGTTGCCGTCATAGGCGTAGTTTTTGCCATTCGCACTTTTGACGGCGTGAGGCATTCGACTTCCGTAATTGTATGTTCCCGCCCCCGCTTCGCCGTTGATCGTCAGATTGCCAATGGAACTGAAACTGAACGTCGTCGTTTGACTGATCGCCGGGCGGGTGAGCGATGTCAGCCGATGCAAATCGTCGTAAACCAGATTGGTCAACGCCGCCGAAGCGTTGGTCGTGTACACGAAATCAGCGATTCCCTTGAGATTGGAAACTTTGTCGTAGGTGTAACCGAGGTTTTGAATGTTCGCGCTGCCGGGTTTGGCCGTCGCGATGCCCTTCGGCCGTTTCGAGTTGGCGTAATAATCATTCGTCGTGATGACGCCGTTTCCAAAATTGACGCCGAGCAATTGGCCTTGCGCGTTGAATCCGCGCGCCGCGTAAACAATTGTATTGCTCCCGCCGACCTGATTGACCTGCGAATTCGTCAACGCGGCGGAAGGGCGCGGAATGCTGGCCGAAACCAACTGCGCGCAAAACAAAGCAAAAATGGACAAAACGAACCGCATGAATTGCCCGTGAGTTTTAATTTTCAACGCGCCCTTCGCCAGCTAAAAATCCCGTGACATCGTTTGGGCGGTCCCATCCATCTACCGAAAGGCGAACTGGTCGTGCTGAGTGAAAAATCTCCTGAACCACGTCCTTGCGTTGACCAGAACAGCACTCCGAGGCGAGCATGGCGTTGGGATGTTCAGTCTGACGCAGATGAGTTTTCCTTCCTTCGCGAAGGGTTTGTACTCGAGAAGCTGCGCCAGCTTCAATGTTCATGGCACGTCACGTGCATTGGTTGGCGTGTCGAGTTCATTTCGTCAGTTCATTTTGGAGGCACATTGTAGTGAGCTTTCACGGCAACAAGAACTTCCTCTCCTTCCAGTTCTCGCTTCTCGCACTCCACCACCGAACCGGGCACGAACTCCCACTTCTCGTCTTGAGGGTCGTAATTTGACGTCGGCCGTACTTTGAACAGTGCGCTCCCTGCTGGTTCTGCAAATGTGGGACGGAAGACTTCAGTCCCTTCGTCCAATAGGCGGATGTAGATCGTCGGCATATCAGTATTTAAAACCCGGCCCACCGAAGTGAATGATTTCCTTGGTCATGGTGTCCTGAACCACCGACTGCCCGGTTTGGGGGTGAACGTATCGGATAGCCTCGTTGCCTTTGTTCACCAAGTTTTGAGCAGGGAACTGCTGTCCACCTTTGATGGCTTCCGTGACCTGCTGCGGATTCCATCCGCGCTGATCCATCTGGCGAATGGATTTGGCAACGCCCTTATTCTGACCCCAAATCCACTTGGCAGCATCGTCCGCCGCTGCTGTTCCCGTCTTTGCGGCAAGAAATTCAGCGAATTTGGCAAAGAGAGCACGATCCCGGGTTGTGACGTTTTTCTTTTCGCCTGCGGTGAGCACGGGGACGGCGTCGTAACCACACCCAGCCTTGTCGCTATTGCCGCCGGAAACTTTTGTTTGGCTCTGGCCGTCGTAGGCGAACATCGCCAGCGGAACGAGAGTCGTAATGACGAGCAAAACCCACAGAAACACTGCGGAGCGAAGCCGTATGTGAAATTGCCTCGTCATACTCATCAGTCCGCCGATTTGTTCCGAGCGACCGCGTTCCGTAACACGTTCCAGACACCGAAGAAGGGTGGTCCAGCTTCGATCTGCACCTGGAGTTTGCGTCCGTCCTTCGTCGTAAGATTCAGCGAGGTCATTGCCTCCTTCTTCACTTGGTCAAACTCCGCAGGCAAAATCTTGGCAATTGAAGAAGTCTCGACGATCTCGTCCGCCTTGCCCGTGAACAGAAGCAGCCGTTTCGTTGTCAGCAGAAACCAAGTTTGCTCCGTCGAAGAGGTTGCGACGACGGGCAACTCATCTTCTCCAAGAGGCGCGCGGTCAATGATGGCCTTCTGCCCAACCGCATCAAAGTCTTCAAATAGTTTGGTGTGCTTTCCAGAAGCGCCTTTGCGCTTGAAGATGCTGCTCCACGTGGTCTTTGTGTGCTGCGGATTGGTAATGCTCATGGAATCGGAGCGGTCAAAATGATGGTCTGATTGTTCACGTTCTGGAGTTGGAAACCAAAGCGTTGCGCGGCCGCCGGGCTTAGACCGGAAATGCCCGGGTTGATAATGGTGTTACCCGAAATGCTGATTCGTGTTGCTCCGGCGGCTTGCGCTTCGGCTCTGAAAGCCGTTGACAGTGCTCGCAAACCTTGGCTGCCCTCCTGTGCATACAGTCCAAGCACATTGACGTTGTAGGTTTCTCCAACGAGTCCGGCGTTGCCGTAAACGTGGTATCCAGCCACCGTCCGACTCGTTCCATTCGCAAACAGGTTCTCCGACATTGGAACTAAAGCCCGCGTTCCCGTCTTTGCGGCACTCACCGCTTTGAAATTTCTTAACTGTCCCAGATACATTCCGCCCAACTCAAAAGCCGGACCCGTAAGGATCGCCTCGGCAGCCATTCGTGCCTGAATTTCACCCTGCGGACCCATCAAATGGGGTGCGCCAACCAGCAACCCGCTGTATGTCGCGGGGTCTCGCGGAGTGGCGCGAAGTATCGCAGTGGGCGGGAGGGCCGGAGGCGGTTTGGAAGTGCCAACGGAGGGATGAACCTGTGTAATCGGTTGGACGGCCTGTCTCGGTGGAGGTCTTAAATTCACTCCTTCCGGCGCGGTCGCTGTTTCGACAACGTTGTTTTCTTCATGCCCATCAGGGTCCGTATGTTTCAACGGATTATTCAGCGTATAGCTGTAACGGTTCAAATGCTGCGGATTGGACAGGCTGGGAATAATCGAATCCGCCTGAATGAATCGCGCGAGTTCCGGATCGTAATATCGCGCGTTGTAAAAATAGAGCCCCGTGTCCTCGTCCAGAACCTGGCTCGTGTAGCGGCGCGAGAGCGAAAACGCCGTGGCGCTTTCGGTGAATCGGTCGCGGCCAAACGCGCTGTATTCGTGGTGTTGAATGCGGTTGCCATTTTTGTCCGTCAGCACGGAAGTCGAGCGCAGATGATCGGAATGGTAATATTCAAAAACGTTCGTGCCGGTGCTGTCGAACGTGCAAACCATTCTGCCGCCAGCGAGAACGTGGAACAGAATTTGTCCGTTCTTTTCCTCGTAGTTCTCGCCGATCCAAATTTGCAACCCGTTCGTTCCTGAACTCTGTTTCCACAAGCGCGCCCCGCTGTCGGCGTAACCATACGTCGTTGTGGAGTTCGTGCTGATGACCAGCGTCAGCCGGTTTTCCGGGTCGTAATCCAGCCGCTGACTGCCGCGCACCAGCATGTTGCCGTTGCCGTCGTAGGCGTAGTTTATCCCATTCGCGCTTTTGACGACGTGCGGGATGCGTGTGCCGTAATTGTAAGTGCCCGCCCCGGCTTCGCCGTTCACCGTCAGATTGCCGATGGAACTGAAACTGAAAGTTTTCGTCTCGCTGATGGCCGGGCGCGTCAGCGAAGTCAATCGGTGCAGATCGTCATAGACCAGATTCGTCAACGCCGCCGAAGCGTTGGTCGTGTATGCGAAATCAGCGATGCCCTTGAGATTGGAAACTTTGTCGTAGGTGTAGCCGAGGTTTTGCAGATTCGCGTTGCCGGGTTTGGCCGTCGCGACGCCTTTGGGCCGTTTCGAGTTGGCGTAATAATCGTTCGTCGTAACGACTCCGTTGCCAAAAGTCAGGCCGAGCAACTGGCCTTGCGCATTGAATCCCCGTGCCGCGTAAAACACCGTGTTGCTCCCGCCCGCCTGTTTGACTTGCGCCAGATTTCCGCCGGCGTCGTAAATATTTGTGACCGTCGGGCCGTTGTTGGGATAGGCGGTGGTGCGCACTCGGTCCGCATCATCAAACGTGAACTGATTCGTGTAGGTCTGTCCGTCCTTCGTCAACGTCCGCGCCGTTTTCAAAGTGCGTCCGCGCACGTCATAACTGTATTTCTCCGTCCCTTCGCGATCGACGACCTTGAACAATTGGCCGGCGTACACCGTGAAACCCCCGTCATCGCTCGAATCGTAAAAATTGGTGACGGCATAGGCGATTGCCCCCGAACTCGAATAAACCTCTTTGACCTTCAAGCGGCCAAGCGGATCGTCGTAATGGAAAATGACGCGCTGGCCTTTCGCGTCAATTTGCTCCTGCAAACGCCCGGCATTATCGCGCCGGTATTGCCAGACACCCAGGTCGGGATCGGCCATCGCTACCACCTGTCCCAAATCGTTGTGGGCATATTCAATCGTGTTCCCGGCATGATCGACGATGTTGGTCAGGTAATCGCGTTTATCGTAGCGCAGCGTCGTGGTGTAATTGCCGCCGCTCGTGACTTCGATGATTTGATTCGTCCGCCCGAACGCATCCAACAAATATTTGCGGACTTTGTTTTCTTCATCGGTGCGAACCAGCGTCCACGGATTATTGGCTTCGATATAGGCCAGGGTCATCGAGCCGACGGGCGAACCGGCATCGCCGCCCGTCGCGCCGGTCGTCGTCAGCAAACCGCCGCTGAAAGTTCCGTTGACGGCGGGTGTCATCGCGGCGGGCCGGGCAATCGCATCGTAATCGTGCAGTGTTCCGAGCTTGGTTCCCGCAGGCGCGGTGTAGTTGGTGCCGGAGCTGAAGTACGGCAACGTTTCCAGACGTGCGTTCCCCCGCTTGTCGTAAATCACCTCGCTGACTCGAAATCCGTTGGTTTCGGATTCGACGCGCGTTTGAAGCTGGCGGCCCAAGCCATCGGAATAAATCCACGTCTCATGGCCGTTGGCCGGATCGACCCCGTCATTCCTTCGCACCCGGACAAAATTCTTCGAGGCGCCCGAGACGATGCCGCCCAAACCGTATTGATAATTCTCAACCCATAGATTGGGTGCGCCGCTGGGCGTGGTGGAAATCCAGTTGGTCGTCAGGCGCAGAAACGCGTCGTAGGCATTGGAGGTGACCAGACCTTTGGCGTCGGTCGATGAAAACAATCTGCCCGAGCGGGCGTCAAAGTTGAACGCGCTGACAAAACTTCCCGCGACGGTTTGTTGCGTCGGAAAAGTTTGCGTGGCGCTGTCGTAAATCGTCGTCGTCGTGATTCCCGCCGCATCGGTTTCCGAATTTTTATTTCCGTAACTGTTATATGAATAGGAATTGGTCGCGTAACTGCCAGAGCAAATCCGGTCGCGTTGCATCAACAGATTGCCGCTCGCGCCGTCGTAGTCGTAGAGCGATTCTTTTAAAATAATGGCGCCAGCGGAATCATCCGTCAGCGTGGAACGTTGCGGTTTATCCAAAATGTTGGTGTTCGAGAGTGCGGCAAAGGTCGTGAACTGATAAACCGAATCGCCGCCAACATCCGCGAAGGCTTGCGTGGAGAAAACGACATTGGTCACTTCGCCGAGATGAATTTGATTGGTCAGATTTCCCGTGGCGAAGTCGTAATTGAATTGCCGCGCAGTGGCGCGATAAGCATTGGTGTTTCCGGGATAATCCAGCGAAATACTTTGGCTGACGAAACCGAAATGCCGATCTCCCGCCAGCATCGCTTCATCCACTTTGCTCAATTCCAACTTATAGAGCGCGCCGTTGGTGCCGATGGTTTCGACGCGGAAGGGCGTTCCCTTTTTGCCAACCGCATCGCTCGTATCCTGATATTCTCCGAACGCGGAATAATCCCGTCCGCCCGCTTGATGAAACCAATGGAGGTTGGTCAGGCCGAGCGGGTCGGAGACTTTGACTTTGGCAAAGCCGTTGAACTCGCGCCTCGCCGCGTCCCAAAATCCGCCCTCGTAAAAGTAAGCCGTGGTGTTGCTCGTATAAAAGCCGTCGCTCACCGAAACCGCGGACACCGTGTAAATCGGGAACGGCAGCAACTGGCGGGAATTTGTGTTGGTGGTTTCGCGATTGTCGTATTGCGTGGAAACCTTGTAAGCCGCGTTGATTTTTCCGCCGATGCCGTTGCTGACGACTGTGAGCAAATCCGGGAACGGCCCCTTGCTTAATTCAACGACCAGATAATTGTCGCTCAAAGTGCCGTTGTATTTATTCTGCACCCGATCCGGCAGCCCGTCTCCATTGATGTCCAGCAAATAGGAATTCTCCGTCTGGATGCCGCTCCATGAGGTGAAATTGGTTTGTCCCTGGCTGAAAATCGGGCCGAAGAAGTTGGTCGGGGCAAAGCCGTTGCCGGTATTGATTTGCACCCACCAGTTGGTGTAGGGCGGATTATATTTGCGCAGAATGCGATCCGGCAACCCATCTCCGTTGACATCTCGCAGCCCGACCATCCCGTCCGAGGTTTCTATGTAGGAATAATCTGTGGTCGTGCCTGTGCCCGGAGCATTGAATTGAGGGTCAACCCCGCCCCAATTCATCGCCGCTTCAAAGCCGGAACCATTGTTCAACTCCACCACAAAATTGGTGAAGCTGGCTCCAAATATCTGACCGGTATTTGCATCACGCGGAGGCATCACCCGATCCGGCAAGCCGTCGCCATTGATGTCGATCAAATTTACCAGGCTGGAATCAAACGCCGCCCAAGGTTCCTGATTGGTCAGGCCCTGACTGCTGAAAGGGCCGAAAAAATTCGTGTTGCTGAAGTTGGTTCCGGTGTTGAACTGGACGATATAATTCGTGTAAGGCTGGTGACGCTTGCGCAAAACGCGATCCGGCAAACCATCACCGTTCATATCGAGCATCTTGACGAAGCCGCTGTTTTCCACCACGCGAAATCCTGACATCTGGCCGTTCGGATCGGAACCAAATAGCTGGTCCACCACGTTGCTCCATGAGTTCGCCGGCAGAAAATTGGCGCTGTCATTCAACTCCACGACCAACCGGCTGTAATTGGTTTTTAAAACGTTTGAAACCCCGCCGCTAAAATAGGACTCAAAAGGATCAGTCACACGATCTGGTTTGCCGTCGCCATTCATGTCCACCATTCGGCCATGAGAGGATTGAAGCGAGGTCCAATACACGCTGTTGGATGTGGTGTTGCCCTGATAGGTCTGAAACCCGAGCCCCCACGGGATTTGCGCCGCAAAACCATTGCCGGTGTTTTTTTGCACCCACCAATTGGTGTAGGGCGACAGCAGAGGCTGAACCAACCGATCGGGCAAACCGTCCCCATCCATGTCGATCAGATCGACGACAAAACCGGACAACTCATAATAACCGACATCGCCACCCGAAGGACGAAAGAGGTTCGTCCAATTCATCGCCGTCTGGAAACCAAAAACCTGATCGGAATAGCTGAAAGAAATCGGCGGCAAATTCGTTGCGCCAGTCGTCCCATGTCGAGTGACCGACGTCAGGAGCGAGCGTCGCGTTGAGGGTGAGGTGGCGTAAACGAGTTTGTTGCTCCAGACCAATTGTCCTGAGACCCGGTGAACAATGGCATCCAGCCGCTTCGTTTGATCCACGCGATAGCCCGATTTCAACGTGATGTTTGTGTCAGGACGCGCGACCAGAAAAAACTGAACCGTGCTGGAATTCGTCAGGGAATTGGTGTGCCCGTTGTAAGACAGCAGGGCGGGGTAAAGGCTTCCCGCGAAATTTGTATAGGCTATTGAAGTCGTGTCGCCGTTGACGGTTTGAATTTGATCCAACGCCCAACGAAATGTTCCTTGCGTCAAATTGGAGGGCCAGCCCGTTTTGGAATTGCTCATCCGCGAGAGGCTGTTTTGACCGAACAAATACTTGTTTCCTCCCTTGTCGATCACCTGCCATTGATTGCCGTTCGTCAGCAGGGTGAAGCGCAGAAACCCGCCCTCAATTTCAGCGCGGTATTCATTATTGGTGACGTTGACCAAATTCGCGCTCTGCCCGTTCAGACTGAAAATAAATCCTTTGCTGTCGTCGTATTCTTTGAGCGGATTGGGAGAAGACCATCTGACCGGCACCCCCTTTTTCGTGTCACGCTGGATGTAACCCAAATCCAAATCCCAGCCGGTTCCGCACCACGTGTTTTCGCCCGCCGAATTGTAACGCAACGCCATTCGCGGCTGGCTTCCGTGACGGCCTGGAGCCAGTTCAAGAGGAACCGTGTAGCCAAAACGCCCCGTGAACAAATCCGTTTGAAAATCAAACTGACCGGAAGGCGTGCCACCCCTGGGTTTTTGCGCGGCGGAACCGCCGGCATTATTTCCCGGCAGAGGATCCTGCGCTTGGGTTTCGAGTCGGAAAAGGGCCGCCAAAAGCGTGATTGTAAAACAAAGCTTCTTCATGTTTCGGATTACAACGTTAGGGGAATGGACAAACCGGAATGGATATAGAACTGAGGGATGGAATCCCCTGCGACACAAACGGAGACAGGCCATGAAGCAGTTCGTAAAAATCTGAAAGGCCGTCGCCATCCGTGTCAGGATCGTTGGGATCCGTGTGACTGACCAAAAGTTCGTAAGCATCCGTCAACCCGTCCGCGTCGCTGTCCTGCATCGTACCCAGCCGATAATAGCTTTCCACCTGGGTGACGGGCAGATTTGTGAGAACCAAATTAGTTTCGCCTGCCGCGCTTCTCAGGAGCCATATCCAATTCGTGAGATTCAACCCAGGCACAGAGGCAACCAGATTTGTCGTGCTGAACAAATCATAAATACTATTTGTTTGCGGTGTGTGAATCACGAAATAAGCCGCCTCGTTGGTGACACCTGTGATCTCCAGCCAAAGGTCATTTGTCGTGTAGCTGTAAGCCGGCGGCACATTGTTCGTCGATTCTCCGCCGCCACCCTCGCCGGGCACCGGCGGTCCTTCCCCCGCTGAGTTCATGGAAAACGGAGATTCGGACTTTTGGCTGCTGTAATCGACCTTCCGGTCATCGAAAACGAAAATATTCTCGAACGAATAAACATCCAGTTCGGGAAGCGGGTTGAAAGGATACGGCGGATGCTCGGGGAACTGCGCAGAAAAAAACGTCCCCCTCAAAGGCGGCGCTTCCACCCGCGTCAATGACTGCGCCTGAAGCGGCGCAATGGTGGCGGCGAGATGGATTATCCCGCAGATGAGCGTTGTTGCTTGGGTGGATGTCATATGGTGCTGCCGATTTCGTTACCCCGGGGAATCCCCAGGATCAAACAAGACGACACTCGGTTAGGCCAGGAATTTTGGCAAGCGATTTTCGTTCGGAAATCCGAACTTCCAATAGACGACTTCTTTTTAGGGTTTCGGTTCTGGAATCGGAACATGAAAAATCCCCGTAATTTGGTTGGGCCGCAAATCCGTAAGCTGCGAAGCCAGCAGGGATTGACCCAACCGATGCTGGCGGCGCGCTGCCGCCGGTGGGGATGGGACTTGAGTCGGGAAACGCTCGCAAAGATCGAAACGCAGCTCCGATGGGTCGCCGATTTTGAATTGATCTGCCTCGCCAATGCATTGCGTGTGAAGCCGGACGATCTCTGGCCCGCTGCGGAGCATAAGTTGGGGGCCATGCTGCAAGATTTCTTCGACAGGCTGTCTCCCACGTCTGTCGAATGATTGGAAATCCGCTGAAGCCAGGCGTCCGCGACGCGTAAAACCGCGCGCGGGGAAGCTCCGCGCTTACTGAGAAATCTGCTCCACGTTGACCGCGCGGGGGGCGATGGTGATGACGGTGACGCCAGCGGGAACATCCAGGCGCACCTGCTGATTCGTTTCCCGAACGGAACGCACGTTGGCCAGATCGACGAAGACTGCGATGCTTTGCGGGCTCAAATCCCGCAACACTGCCGCCTCGCCCGTCACCTCGACAAAAACCTGGTCCGGCTCCACCCGAAAAATCCGAGTGTCTCCCGAACGGGTCAGGATGCGCACCGGCAACCGGCTGAACTCAAGATTCGTGGGGGTCGTGATCGCGTTTTGCGGCAGGCGAAAATCACCCTTGATTCCGTAATGGATCGCAAACCAGATGAGAGTTGCGAGCACGAACGAGAAGAGCTTGAGCCAGAAATTGTGCTGGATGAATGCGCGCAGGGACATGTTACTCGGATTCCTTGTGTGCCGCGGTGATTGCGGCTTTTAGGCTGTGACTCGATTTCCAATTGCGGATCCAATCGATGATATTGCGCGGTTTGCTTCGCGAAACCAGGACGGAGGAGAGGAAGGCGCGAAGTTGTTCGAGCGTGATTCCGCGGACCAACTGGCCTTTGTAAGCGTAGGAGATTGCGCCCGTTTCCTCCGAGGCCACCACCACGATTGCGTCCGTCTCCTCGCTCAGTCCGATCGCCGCCCGGTGCCGCGTGCCGAGAGACGGATTCAAATCCTGGCGGGATGTGAGCGGGAAAATGCACGCTGCATACGCGATGCGGTCCCCCTTGATGATGACCCCGCCGTCATGCACGGCGTTGTTTGGAAAAAAAATCGTCTCCAGCATTTCCGGCGTCGCCTCGCAGTCCACCGGGATGCCCGACTCGACCGCTTCCTGAAGCTGAATGGATTGCTCAATGGCGATGAGCGCGCCGATGTGAACCTCGGAAAGGCGCTCGACGGTTTGCACGATGACCTCGATGTTCTCCCGCTGCTCTCGCGCCGTGTTGAAGAGTGGCTGGTTCCCGAGCTCGGCAAGCATGCGGCGCAGTTCCGGTTGAAAAATAATCAGGACCGCTATCGCGGAAAACGCGACGAAGGAACGCAGGAGCCAGTTGAGCACCTCGAGCTGCAGAACGCCCGCCAGAATCGTAAGCGTCAGCAGCAAGACCACGAAACCGTAAACCACGGGCGCGCCGCGAGTCCCGCGAACGAAGTCGAATGCCTGATAGATTGCGACGGTGAGAATGATCACCTCAAGCACGGGCCGCCAGGTCGTCCGCAGAATCTCCCAGCTAGCTTTTAGAATTTCCCAAACATCCATGACTTAGTAATTTTTCCGACATCCGAACCGCCTGCTGGCTCGCCGCCACATCGTGGGTTCGAATAATGTTCGCGCCCAGTTGAACGCCGTGACATTCGCAAGCCAGCGAGGCCGGCAGGCGCTCCGTCACCTTCGCTCCCAGCAATCGGCTGATAAACGATTTTCGCGAAACGCCCAACAGGATCGGCCGGTGCCACTTTGTGAAAGTGCCCAATTCCCTCAGCAACTGCAAATTATGTTCCATTGATTTTCCGAAACCAATCCCGACATCCAGAATGATCTGCTCGGGTTGAACCCCCGCGGAGGCCAAATGACT
>Ga0163144_10014580_pt1 | contig 16302 bp, 11 predicted proteins | sample OliLak19BULKMAT1_FD_123175 | JGI IMG/M metagenome (GOLD analysis project Ga0163144, IMG submission 123175) | Freshwater microbial mat bacterial communities from Lake Vanda, McMurdo Dry Valleys, Antarctica - Oligotrophic Lake LV.19.BULKMAT1 | ecosystem: Environmental > Aquatic > Freshwater >... | reverse complement strand
GCCCGTTCCACCAGGAACACCTTCGGACCGGCTCCTTGCTGCCTCACCCACCTTTAATCACACCCAGGGAGAAGATGCGGATTGATCAGGGACGATGTGGAAATCGTCCTTATCGGTGACGGCCTGGGCAGCAGACATGCTGGGACCACCTCACGGCAGGGCAGTCCTTTGAGTACAAGCAGGCGTTTGTTCCGTGTTTTGTTCGTCCCTTGGCGTGCGAGGCGGGGGCTTTGTGTTGCAAGATCGGTTCTTTGGACTGCGAGCAAGGTCCCAAGCCCTGCAAGATTGGTCATGCTTGTTGCGAGATCGGTTCCAAGAGCTGTGAGCGGGAGCATTTTTCCTGCGAGATCGGTTCGGCGCGTGGCGAGAAGAGTTTTCTTCCCGGTGAGCAGGACGCGGTGGTCTGTGGGTTGGTGAATGTTTTCTGGGAGATTGATTTTGTCCGCTGCGAGCGGAGTTCGCCGGATGTTTTGTGGCCAGTGTAGTCGTCGCGAGGTGAGGAGGGGCTTGCCTTGGCAAGCGTCCATCTCTCCATGAACCTCGGTTTGGAGTGCCGTGGAGTTCTCGTCATGCCGCCGGCTGCGAAAGGTCATAAACAGGGCTCGCGTGCAAATCTCTCCGCTCGTCCGCGTTGTGGACATCTGGTATCCGTTTCGCCATGAACATCGTCCTGCTGGAACCGGAGATTCCGCCGAACACGGGCAACGTGGCGCGCCTCTGCGCGGCGACGCGGACGCGGCTGCATCTCATCGAACCGTTCGGTTTCAAGCTGGATGACAAGCAACTGAAGCGCGCCGGGATGGATTACTGGGAGCAGGTGGAGTGGAAACGCTGGCCGAGTTGGACGGAGTTTCAGGCGCAGCTTCCGCCGGACGCGCGGCTTTGGTTCATCGAGTCTGGCGGGCCGAAGCACTACGCCGAGGCGAAGTATTCTCCAGAGGATTACTTGGTGTTCGGGCGTGAGACGGCTGGCTTGCCAAAATCGTTGCTGGAGGCGAACCGCGAGAGCTGGCTGCGCATCCCGATGTTCAACGCACAATCGCGTTCACTGAATCTCTCGAACTGTGTGGCGCTGGTGTTGTTTGAGGCGCAGAGGCAGCAGGGTTTTGCCGGTGAAGTTTGAGATTTGCCTCGACGCGCTACAGATAGCGCAGCCACCTGTCTGTTCGTCGTTGCTTGAGGTTGGCGAACCATTGGCAGGCGGGATAGAGGATGATAATGGCCACCATCCACATCAAATAGACGAACGGAAGATCGAAGCCGGCGCCGGGCGGTGGCCTGGCCGGGTGGCTGCCGAAGAGCCAGTCGGCGCGGTCGAAGCGAATCATGTTCACCGCCACCGCGAGTCCGTGAATCAGCGGCAGGTGCAGGAGATAGAAGAACAGCGGGACGCGGCCGAAGACGAGCAGGGGCTTGAGGAACTCGGGCGTCTTGAAGTCCAGCCGTGCGAGGACGATGGCGGCGGTGCCAAGCGTGAGCAGCAGATAGCAGAGAGACGGCGGCTGCGTCGTGCAGTCGAGCATGGAGAGCAGGGTGCGGAATCCAGTGGGCTGCGAGGTCCAGAGCTTCGCGTCGCCGTAGAGATTGGTGAAGCGCAGGATGAAAAACACGACGAGGAGATTCAGCCCGACGCGGAGGAGCCAGCGCTGACGTTGAGCGGGTTCCTTGAGCATGACAGCGCCGAAGCTGTAGCCCGTGGCCATCACGCCAATCCACGGGAGGATGGGATAGCCGGCGGTGAACTTGATCCTGGCCCACGTCCAATCGCCGCCTTCGTGCAGGATTCGCCAAAGACAGCCCAGCGCGCCGAATTGATCGGGGGTCAGCGAGTCCAGGGTGTTGTGCAGCGTGAGGATGGAGACGCCAAGGGTGGCAATCGCCCAGTGAGGGAGCTGAACCAAGGCGGCGAGAGCAATCATCGACCAGCCGATGGCCCAGAGGGCGAGACCCCATTGTTCATGGAGATCGATGGCAAACGACCAGCCCGCCCAGTGAACCCAGGTGAGTTCCAGAGCGATCAGCCAGACGCCACGCGTGAGGAGGAAGGTCGAGAGGCCGGGTCTTGATTTACCGCGCGTCGTGGAAAGGAACGCTCCCGTTCCGGCGAGAAAGACAAAGACTGGCGCGCAGAGGTGCGCGATCCAGCGGGTGAAAAAGAGGGGGATGCTTCCGTCGGTGGCGTTCAATGGACCGGCTTCCTGGTAAGCGCCGCTGTGAAAGAAGCTGCGAGTGTGGTCCAAGGCCATCAACATCATGACCAGTCCACGCAGGAGATCGATTGAATCGAGACGGGAGGACTTGAGCTCGGCGGACTGCATGACGGGCAGTTTGGGATCAGCGGGATGCGGACGTGTTCACGCGCCTGTATTGTCAGGCGAACAAAATGTTGTCGAACACAATTCGGAGACCGATGACCTGTCAGAAGCCGCCAGTGGCGGCTTTTGTGTCATCGAACGGATCGCATGATTGCTTTTTCGCAGGGAGAAATGTTAGCTGGCCGCTTCATGCAAACCGCTTCTGGATTTACAGGTCACGTTGAGTTCACGCCGGGGTTCGCGCCGCGTCCGGGCATCAGCCATGTGCTGTTCGACTTCGACGGCACGCTGTCGATCATCCGCGAAGGCTGGCCTGAGATAATGGTGCCGATGTTCGTCGAGATGCTCCCCAAGCGGGCGGGCGAGACGGATGAGCAACGACGGCAGATGTGCCTGGACGACATCATGCGCCTCAACGGGAAGCAGACCATCTATCAGATGATGCAGTTGGCGGAACGGATCAAGGAACGCGGCGGTGTTCCGAGGGAGCCGCTCTGGTACAAGCACGAGTATCTGCGCCGCCTGGACGAACGGATTTCTGGTCGCAAGGAGGCCATTCGCGCTGGGAAGGTGAATCGGGACACGTCGCTGGTCCACGGTTCGCGGCTGCTCATGGACGGATTGCAACGGCGCGGTTTGAAGCTCTATCTGGCGAGCGGCACGGATGAATTGTTCGTGAAGGAGGAGTCGGCATTGCTCGATGTGGCACGATACTTCGGCGCGCACATTTATGGGGCCCAGGACAGCTATCAGAACTTCTCAAAGAAAATGGTAATCGAGCGAATTTTGCGGGAGAACTACATCTCAGGCGCGCAGTTGTTGGCGTTTGGCGATGGTTATGTGGAGATCCAAAATACCAAGGAAGCAGGCGGACTCTCCGTTGCGGTGGCCAGTGACGAGGCGAACAACGGTTCAGGCAAGGTGGATGAATGGAAGCGTCAACGTCTCCTCGGGGTGGGCGCGGATATCGTCATTGCGGATTACCGCGATGCGGAGGTTTTGCTGAGCCGAATCCTCGGGACCTGAGGGAACGTGGGCAGAGAGGTCCGTTTGGGGAGTTCCTCAAAAGAAAACGCCGGGCCGAAGGTGCTTAAGCGTCCCTCAGCCCGGCGAGTTTCCTGGCGTCTGTTAATTTGCAGAAGAAGGCGTGGGCCTGACGTGGGCGTCAATAGAGGTGGTGGGAAATGGACCTTCCCACGATGGCGAAAAGGACATTAAAGACCAATGTCCCTCAGACCTCTTCAAAGGATTTAATCCCGCTGCCATCCGATTTTTTGTTACGTCATTCACTGTGCTCAATCCCACTTTCCATCAAGTGGTTCATACCCGGCATCCTGCTGCACCTAGACCGTGTGCAAATAGTGCGGGCTTACACTATGTAATTGCCTTCAAGAGGGGTTGATCTAACAAAAATCTTCAAAAATCTTTTTGAAGCAGAAGAAGGAGGAGGGACTTGCAAGGGCGGGATTTACCGTTGGCATTTGAAAGCGAGCGGTTTATGCGTCAAATCAGTTTCTTTTCCAGTATGCCTACTTCGTGCCGGATTATTGCCGATACGCGAAGTTTGGCCATGTAAACCTGAGCAGAGTTGACGTTGAGCATTCGCGTCACCTGTTCCATGGGCAGGTGCTGAGTGACGTACAGGTCAAACATTTGGTATTGCTTGGGTTTAATCCGACGGCGGACGCGGTCCATGGCGAGATGAATCAGATTGAGCCGCCACTCTTCATCCCACTGCTGTTCCAAGCCAGGAGCTGGGTCTGCGTAACCTTCAAGCTCTTCTGTCGAATCGGTGCTGCCAGGGTTCGTTGAAAGAGATCCCGCAGTTAAACGCCTTCTTAGATGCTTGCCGATCGAGCGCCGGGTAATCGTGAAGAGCCATGACTTAAATGATCCGATGGCCCGGTCGTAGCTGAATTCCGGCATGTGCCGGGCGACAGCGACCATCGTTTCCTGCACCACCTCTTCCGCTTCGATGCGGGTCAAACCGCGTCCGGTGGCGATTTTATGGATGGATTTGTTGTAGGCATGAAAGAACTCATCCCAGCTTGCGGAGTCATTCCACTCTTTCAGCCGGAACAGCAAACTGCTCCGGGTGGGCAAAAACGAACTCGAATCGTCTTGGACTGTGATCATGTGTGACGTCTGCTTCTATTAAGTAATTGCCCCGTCGCAGCCCGATCTAACAGAAAAGTTCAACTTTATTGCCAGGGAGGCTTGCCGGACGGTCTGACTTCGCCTGAGTTTTTTGCTCGATGCTCATGTGGATTTGCAAGGTGCTCGAAGTCAAGACGGCCACTTGGGAAATAGTGCTGGCGGGCATGAAAAAGACCATGTTTCGCAAGGCTTTGGTCATGATCTAGTTTGGTTTCGGCTTGCTGTAATCCTCGGCAAACAATTTCGCCTGCGGTGAGATGGTCCGCTTGTTCGAATCTTGAAGAAACCAGGCCGCCCAGCGCGTGTAGAACTTTCCATTCGGGCTGAGCTCCAATGAATCTCGTAACTGGAAAAATTTGTTGGGCGAGGCACTCTCAAATTTTCCGGTGGCTCCCAGGCGCTGTCCTGCGACGGCTTCCGCCAGCTCGGGCAACCACTGTGGAACGGGAAATGTCGGGCGCAACAGCTCATACAATGTCAGGTCTCCGTTCTTCGAGACGACCAAGAGTGAGCTGCCATCGGGCGAGTAGCGGATGCAGTCAATCGCGCTGGAGTGCTGGAAGCCGTCGTTGAGAGAGAGGCCCGTCGCGGTATCCCAGAGCCGCACCATGCCGTCGTCCGCGCCCGTGACAACGTGTGAACCGTCCGGGCTGAAGGCCGCGATCCCCACGGGGCCTTGATGACGCATCATGTCCGAAATGGGCCTGCCGCTTGCGGCATCCCACACACGCGCCGTCCAATCCAAGGAAGCGGTGATGACCATCCGGCCATCGTGGCTGAAGTGCGCCGTGGTGATATCACTGTCATGTGTCATGGAGGCGCCGACCTGTTCCTTTGTCCCGATGTCCCAAATGCGGGCCGTGCGATCAATGGAAGCCGTCAGCACCGTTTTCCCATCCGGGCTGAACTCAGCATGAGTCACCCAGTGCTCGTGGAAAAATTCGGCTGCGAGCTCGCCGGTGTCAGCGTTCCAGACGGTGGCGCGGCCGTTTCGGGATGCGGTGACGATCAACTGATCATTTGGGCTGAAAGAGGCCGTGCTGATGTCATGCCGGCGCGTTTCGGCGGAGGAAGTTTGGAGGACGGACGGCGGCAGCTCCAGTTGCCGATCTCCGGTCTCGGCATTCCAGACGCACGCGGTGCCATCGGCTGAACTAGTCAGGACGCTTCGCCCATCAGAGCTGAACTGAACGGAATTAATCACTTCGAGATGAGTCAGCGGGATGCCGATGCGTTTGTTCTCCACGAGATCCCAGACCAGCGCCTTGCTGCCCTGAACGGAGGCGAGCCGCTTTCCGTCCAGGCTGAACGCCACGCGTTGGACCGGCCCATCATGGCGCAGCAAGGTTTCCTTCGTTCTGTCCTCTGATGGGTTCCACAGCCGGACCATTCCGTCATCGCAGGCGGCGGCAATGCGGCTGCCATCCCTGCTGAACCAGGCGTCACTGGCGTGGGCTGCGGCGAGAAGGGGAAGCCCGCGCGCTCCCTCAGAGGTCGCGTTCCAAAGCCATACTTCCTCGCCCGTGGTGGAAGAAACGGTGGAGACGAGAGATTTGCCGTCGTAGCTGAACTTTGCCTGCAAAACCTCCGTCGTATGACGCATCGGTTCTGTAATCGGCCGGGCGGTCTCTGCGTCCCAGATGCGCGTGGTGTTGTCCTCCGACGCCGTGACGACCCGTCTGCCGTCCGGCGAAAACTTCGCCTGCCGGACGCGGTTGCGGTGGCGCAGTGGATTTCCAATCTGCCGTCCGGTGGCCACATCCCAGACGATGGCCGAGAGATCTTCAGAGGCCGTCACCACCTTCGTCCCATCCGGGCTGAATTCCACGTCCACCACGCAGTTCTTATGTCGAAGCACCGCGCGCAGGGCGCCCGTCTTCCCATCCCACAGCCGTGCTTGAAAGTCATCGCTGGCCGACGCGATTAGTTTCCCATCCGGGCTGAATGTCACCTTCCAGACGTTTGTGGTGTGCCAGAGGATTGGAGTCAACGGCCTGCCCGACGGCACCTCCCAGATTCGCACTGCACCATTGCGGGCACCAGTCACGGCCCTCGTGCTGTCCGGCGAGAAAGTGGCAAACCGGGCCGCATCTCCGTGAAACATTTCTGCGCCGACAGGCTGCCCTGTTGTCGTGTCCCAAAACTTTGAGACATGCCTTGCGGTGGGATCCTGTCCGCTCATCAGCAGCCAGCGTTGGTCCGGGCTGAAATGAACTGTTTGCACTCTGTTCGTGGAGATTCTCATCAACGGGAGCGTAGGTTGAAGCGTCGTGGCGTTGACGATGGCCGTGTAGCCTTGTCCGGCAATCGCCGCCAGCTTTCCGTCCCTGCTGTAGTCTATCCAATAGATCCGCCCGTCGTTGAACTGAATCCGCGACTTTAGTTTCCCAGTCTCCACATTCCATGTCTGCAAGACACCGGCATAGCTTCCTGTCAGAATCTCCGTGTCCTGAAGATTGAACAGCGCCATCCGCGGCCGGCCTTCGGGCAGGATGGGCTTCATCTTTGGCAGGGCGAAGTTCCGCCACGTCAACGCCGCCAGCAGCCTTTCCGCCGCCACATGGTTGGTGGGGTTTTGCCGGACCAGATGCGCGAGAATCGCCAGCGCCGTGCTCGAATCATCATGGCGAAAATGTTCCTCCGCCTTCTGAAGTTGCAGCAGCTCCACGTTGGCCAGCGCTTTTCGCTCGTTGGCCAGCGCCTGCGCCTCCGCCTTGTGCGCGCGCTGCATCTGCCGGAATGATCCGAAATAGGCGACGGTGGCGATCACCGCTGCCGCGCCCAGAACAATGCTTGCCTTGCGCGCGAACGCCGCACGCCGTTCCAGCACGCGCAACTGCCGCACCGAGCGTCCGCCTTGCAGCAGCAGCAGCTCGCGTCTCAGCTCATCGGCGGATTCATAGCGTCGGGCAGGATCGGGATCGCAGGCGCGGAGGAACACCTCGTTCAATTCGGTGAAAGCTTCCGCCTCTCCCGCTTCGTCCACCTCGAGGGCGGGCAGCTTCGGAAATTCATTCCGGTCCAGCCCCGTCGCCATTTCGTAGAGCACCCTGCCGAAGCTGAAGATGTCCGCCCGCGCCTTTCCCGGCCCTTCCGGCGCCACAAAGCCCTCCGTGCCCACGAAGGAAAGCGCCTCACCCATGCTCGCCAGCAGCCCGATGTCCGCGAGCTTCGGCTGGTCGTTCACAAAGATGACGTTGGAAGGCTTGATGTCCCGATGGACCAGCCCGCTCTCGTGCAGGCGCGACAACCCGGCGGCGATCTGCGCGCCGAGGTCCAGGCACATGGTGATGGGCAGGCGGCCTTGGCTCTTCTGCATTTCACGGAGCGTCTTGGGCCTGTAATGGTCCGTGTTGCTGGCCGGAAGCAGCGGGCTGTTTGTCGTGGCGTCGTCCGCCAGCTCCATGACGTAATAGAAGCACCCCGCCTTCTCATCCCGACCAACGTGCAGCAGATCGACCAGGCCGGGGTGGCCGCGTGAAATCGGCTCGTAACATTTGATGCCGGCAAACTCACGTTCATACGGGCGCGCATTATCGAAGCTGCTTCTCCAGACAATCTTCACCGCCCGCAGTGCGCCCACCAGGCTCCGCGCCAGCCAGACTTCGCCATACGATCCCTTGCCGATGCAGCGCAACAACGTGTGGTCTGGGATGACCCTCCTTGGGGGGCGGGGTGGACCTGGCGGCAAGGTTGATTCAGAGGATGGCATTCAGATGGGTTGCAGCGGGAATGGTTATCAAAAAGAAACTGTCATCTCAACCTTAAAGACCTGTGGATTCGCTCCGCGAGTTACGGTCAACACCTGGCTGTGCCGGGCGGATTTAATCTGCATCAACGATTGAACCACCAAGCGACCACCCGGTTGCCGCCGAACATCCAAGTGAAGGCGGCAAAGGCAATGTAGGGACCGTAAGGCAGCCGGCCGGACCACTGCTGCTTCCCGATCACGATGAGCAGCACGCCCACGAAAGCACCGACCACGGAGCTGAACATCAGTGAGAACAAAGCCGCCTTCCAGCCGAGGAACGCCCCGATGGCTCCCATGAACTTCACATCGCCGAAGCCCATCGCCTCGCGTGGCACGACGATCTGGTCCGCGACGATCTCCATCTGCGGAATGCTTTCCGGGTTGAGCTCCTCTTCTCCAAGAAACAGTTTCTCCGGCATCAGCCTCACATCCGTGTCCCTGTAGCAGCGGTCGATGACCTCCACGGTCCGGGCGCGGATCGTGATGACATCGGACTTGCGATAAAACAGATCTTCAAATGGGATTTCCTTGTCCGGCAGAACCAGTCCGGTCTCGGTGAAAATGATGCGCGTGTTGGGCGGCAGTTGGATGTCCTGCTTTCCAAACATCATTTTGCCCACGCGCAGGACGAGATAAACGACTCCCCAGCCCACGCCCAGGCCAATCAGACTCTGGAGCAAGGCCACCGCATGGGAGGACGTGCCGTGCAAGGCCGGGACAGCTATGGAACAGGCGACGCCTGCGAACATTCCGCCGATGGTGATCTCGTCGGGAATGATGAAATGTTCGAAGTCGATGAAGGTGGCGGCCACGAATCCGGCGAGCACGATGCAATAGGCGAGAGCCAGCAGAGCGGACTGATGTCCGGCCAGCAGCCAGCACGCGAGGAAGAGAACGCCGGTCAGCAGTTCCACGAAGAAGTAACGCGCGGCGATGGGGGCGCGGCAGTTCGCGCACTGGCCGCGAAGTGTGAGCCAGGTAACCAGCGGGATGTTCAGAAACCAAGGGATGGAATAGCCGCAGTGCGGACAGTGCGAAGGCGGGGAGACCACGCTCAGGCCGCGGGGCATCCGGTGAATGCAGACGTTGAGAAAGCTGCCCACCATGCATCCCCAGACAAAGAAGACGACCGACCAGAAATGGAACGGCACTGCGGCCCAGATTTCAGGATCAAAGGTTCGGGACATGCAATGCGCCTGTTACTTTCTAGTAGGACAGGCTTCCAGCCTGTCTCGAATCTGCCAGGAGCAACCTTCTGGCGAGTGAGCTTCAACCAGCACTCCGCGCGTTGACGCCAGCCGCAATAATTCCGCTTTCGGGACAGGCTGGAAGCCGGTCCTGCGGGGTAGTGCCGGCTTAGCCATAGACATTCTTTTGCAACGCTTCACGCATCACCCCTATCGGCGGATTGAGTCCGCTCCAAAGCTCCAGCGCGCGCGCGCCCTGATAGAGCAGCATCCCGATGCCATTGGCCGTCCGGCACCCCGCAGTGCGCGCGCTCTGGAGCCACGGCGTTTCGGCCGGACGATAAATCATGTCGTAAGCCGACCCGGCATGGCTCAAGGAATACTGCGTTGCATCAAATGGCGAGGCGTCCCCGGCTTTCAGTCCCAGTGAAGTCGCATTCAAAATCAGGTCGATGTTTCGCGCAGGCGCGGGATAGCCCGCGTGAGCCTTCACCTCTGGAAAACGCTGTTGAATCTCCGCGATGAGTGCCGTGACTTTGCTCGGCGTGCGGTTGACGAGAAATAGTTCCCCCACGCCTTCCGCCGCGAGCTTCAAAGCCGCCGTTCGTCCTGCGCCTCCTGCCCCGAGCAGAAGCACCGATGCGCCACGAATCTCAAGGCTGAGATCTTCGCGGATGGATCGGGTGACGGCGTCGGCGTCCGTGTTGAAGCCGTGACTGCGGATCGTGTCGGAAGCCGCGTCCGCGAGTTCTGCCAGAGGACGCCAGGCTCCCTTTCCGTCCCTGCCCTCAAAGCGGATGGTGTTCACCGCGCCCCAGGCACGGGCGGAGTCATCGAGCAGATCGACCAGATCGACCGCGAGAAGCTTGTGCGGAACGGTGAGGTTCAGGCCGATGAACTTCATCGCCTTCGCGCCGGCAATTGCGTCCCGAAGATTCTCCGGGTGAACTTCAAAGGCGAGGTATCGCCAGTTGAGTTTCAGAGCCGCCATCCCGGCATTTTGCAAGGCGGGCGAGGCGGAGTGCTTGATGGGATGCCCGTAAACCGCGCAGTAACGGGTCGTGGCGGCAATCGGCGTGGCGAACATTTCAGGCACCCGTGCCTTGTAGCAGCCTGCGTTCGCGTGTCAAAGATCCAAACAGCCGGAAGCCTGGACGAAGCCGCACGGGCTACTTCGCCATCATGACGTCCATCGTCTCGTCCCTCGGCTGCAACTTGTCCTCTTCCGCGTCCACGGGGTTCGCCGCCAGCGGCACGAGCGGCTTCGCGGCGTGGTTGGTGGTTTGATCGTCCGTCTTGTGGAACTTCACGCTCACGATGCGGCTCACGCCGTGTTCCTGCATCGTCACGCCATAGAGCACGTCGGCCATGCCGATGGTGCGCTTGTTGTGCGTGATGATGATGAACTGCGACTGCGCGATGAACCGTTGCAGCACGCGGATGAAGCGGTTGATGTTCGACTCGTCCAGCGGCGCATCCAGCTCGTCCAGCACGCAGAACGGCGAGGGCTTCACCTGATAGATCGAGAAGAGCAGGGCGACGGCGGTCATCGTCTGCTCACCGCCGGAAAGCAGCGTGATGCTCTGGAGCTGCTTGCCGGGCGGACGCGCCACGATGTCGATGCCGCTCTCCAGCACGTCGCCTTCGTCACTGAGGATCAGGTCGGCCTTGCCGCCGCCGAACACTTCCATGAACAGCAGGCGGAAGTTGTCGCGGATCTTGATGAACGTCTCCATGAACATCTCCTTCGTCTGCAAGTTGATCTTGTTGATCACTTCCATCAACTGCGCCTTGGCCGCGACGAGATCATCGTTCTGCTGCGTGAGGAAGTTGAAGCGCTGCTCGGTCTCCTCGTATTCCTCGATGGCCACCAGGTTCACCGGCCCCATCTCGTCGATTCGCTTTTGCAGCTCGACCACCTGCTGGCTCACGGCGGTCCAGTCCGTGGCCGCGCCGGAAGCCGCCATGTCCTCGGGCGTCAGCGTCTGGATGCGGGCCGGGCCTTCGTCGGCAATCGTGATCGTGATGCACTCGCTGCGAATGTCATCGATTTTCACCTGATACTTCTGCTGGATGCGCTCGCGCAGGTTCTGCACGGACATCGTCTTCTGCGCGAGTTCGATCTCGATGGTGCTGCGATGCTGCTGCACGTCGGTCAGCCGACGGCGCAACTCGCGCAGGCTTTCCTCAAGCGTGCCGATGGCGGCGTCCTGCGTCTCCTTCTGCGCGCCGAGTTCCGCCGTGTGCCGGTTCACCACCTCGCGCTCGTGGGTGAGCCGCTGAATCTGGCGCTGGGATTCGCCGATCTCCGTCTCGAACTGCGCCTTGCGCTGGAGGAACGAACTGCACTCGCTCCGGCGCTGCTGGACGACCTGTGCCAGCTCGCGGAGGCGCTGCTCCAGCGGACCCTTCTGCCGGGCGAGCGACGCGCAGAGCTGTTCCTCGCCCGCGAGCGCGACCTTCGCTTCGGTCAACGTCGTGTTCGCAGCGTCGCGCTGATGACGGAGCTGTTCGAGCGCGGTGTTCAGCCCGATGACCAGCGCTTGCGCGGCCTGCTCGCGCGTCTCGACTTCCGCGACCTGCGCGGCGAGCACGGCGCGCTTTTGCTGACCTTCCTGCTCATGCGCGGCGAGCGTCTGGACTTCGTAGATGACCGTTTCGATTTTTGACCCCAGCGAGCGCTGGGAATTCTTCAGCGCGTTGAACTCGCCTTCGTGCGCGGCGATGGCGACTTCCTGATTCCGCAGCTCCACCTGCGCCTGCTGAAGGGTGGCTTGCAGGGAAGTCTGTTCGCTCTGAAGCGCGCCCTTCTTGCGGCTGGATTGGTTGACCTGTTCCTGAATCTGCGCGAGCTGTGCCTGAATCTCGGCAATCTGGTTTTTACGGCCGAGGATGCTGCCGGGAGCCTTGTTGCCGTTGCTGTTGCTGGAACCGCCGGTGAAAATTCCCTGGCGCGTCAGCAGGTCGCCGGTGGCCGTGACGAAATCATACGCGCCATTGCTCTCGCGAAACGCGGCGGTCGCAGCGGCGAGATCAGCGACGATGAGCGTGCGTTCGAGCAGGCCGCCGAGCAACGACCGAACGGAAGCGTCGGCCTCAATGGCCGACAGCGCCGCGACAGCTCCGGCAGGGACGCGTTCCACCGCGTCCGTGATCTCTCCCGGTTGAGTTGGGGACGCGGTGGAACGCGTCCCTGCCAGGTTCAAGGCTGCGATGCTGGCCTTGCCCTTCTTGTTTGTCGCGAGGTCGGCGATGATTTGCTGCGCGGCTTCCGGCTGCTCGGTCAGGACGAGCTGAAGGTGATGGCCAAGCGCGGCTTCGATGGCGATGACGTGCTGATCAGGAACGCGAATCTTGTCCGCCAACGAGCCGAGCACGAACTGCGACTGCCTGAGTGCGGCCAGCGCACCGGCGCTGAAACCTTCATGCGATTCCTGGAGCTGCTCCAGGACGTTCAGGCGCGAACGCTTCTCCGCCTGCTGGCGCAGGAAACCATCCAGCTCCTGCGTCGCCTGCGTCAGCTCCTGTTGAATCTCGCGGAGCCGTTGCTGGCGTTCCTCGACCGTGCCGCGCTGCGTCTGCGCGTTCAGCTTCTGGCTTTGGACATCGGCGGCGAACTCCGTCAGCCGCGCTTCGAGCCGCGTGCGTTCTTCCTCCAGTTGGATCTTCTCGGACGAAAGCTTTTCGAGGCGGACGATGTTGCCCTGCTTCTGCAAGTCGAGCGTGTTGATCTCGTTGCGCGCGCGGGTGAGCTGCTGCATCGCGGCGAAAGCTTCGGACTGTGCCTTCCGCAGCGCCTCGGATTGACGGTAGGTTTCGGCCTCCACCTGCTGGAGCGCCTGTCGCTTCTCTTCAAGCGCGGCGCGTTGCTGCTCGAGCGCGGCGTTCGAGGCGGCGAGACGTTCCGTCACGCCGGTTAGCTCTTCCTGCGTCGCAGTCGTGCGCTGCTCGGCTTCGGCGATCTCGGTCAACGCCTTGAAGTTCTGCTGCTCCAGTTCCTGGAGACGTTCCTCGTTGAACTGGATGCGCGCTTCGTGGCGTTCGCACTGGGCCTTGAGCTCCATGCCCTGCTGCTGCGAGGCGGAGATCTGGTGCTCCAGCGCGGAGAGCTGTTCGCGAAGCTGAAGAATCTCGTCTTCGCAACGGAGGACGTTGGCGGAGCTCGTCTCGATCTCGTTGCGAAGCTGTTCCGCCGTCGCCTGACGTTCCGCGATCTCGGCCTGGAACACGTCGAACTGATGCCGCGCGAGCTGCGTGTCGAGATGCTGGAGTTCCTGGGCGATCTGTTTGTAACGCCGCGCCTTGCCGGCCTGACGTTGCAGCGAACCGATCTGTCGTTTCACTTCGCGGATGAGATCGGAGACGCGCAGGAGATTTTGATCCGTGTATTCCAGTTTGCGAAGCGACTCTTTCTTCTGTGCCTTGAACTTCGTGATGCCGGCGGCTTCCTCGAAAACCATGCGGCGATCTTCGGGCTTGCTGGAGAGGAGCTGGGTGATGTTGCCCTGGGCCATCACGCTGTAACTGGTGCGCCCGATGCCCGTGCCCATGAAGAGCTGCTGAATGTCTTTAAGCCGGCACGAGGTCTTGTTGATGAAGTATTCGCTGCCGCCGTCGCGGAAGACGCGGCGCGTGACGGTGACTTCGTTGTAGCCCACGGCCACGCCCGCAGCGGTGAGCTGCTCCTCGTCCACGTCGCCGATGGTCAGCGACACTTCGGCCATGCCGAGCGGCTTGCGGCCGTCGGTGCCGTTGAAGATGCAGTCGGCCATCTCGCCGCCGCGCAGGGCTTTGGCGGATTGCTCGCCGAGCACCCAGCGGATGGCGTCCGAGACGTTGGACTTGCCGCAGCCGTTGGGGCCGACGATGGCGGTGACGCCCGGCTGGAAATTGAGCGACGTTTTGTCCGCGAAGGACTTAAACCCAAGAACGGTCAGGTTCTTTAGATACATACGACTCAAAGTGAACTAGACGCCTTGCGGTGAGACAAGCTGAAAACCACAAGATATGGGAGGAAGTTATTCACAACCCCACAACTAATGGACAGGGGTGGCTGAATTTCTACTCTTAATCCTCATCATAATCCTAATCTCCCGGCCCTGATTTGAGCTTGGAGATAGGAGTTGGCTGGCGAAGAGGGTTGGAAGTTTAAGAACTGCAGGAGACGACGTAAGGAGACTCAAATCTCGTTTTAATTAAAGTCTCATCATCTCGACTCCGAGGTTTGGAAATGGCGAGGGGCCGTCGTTCCGGAGCCATTGCCTACTTCGCAGGCTGCGGGATGTAGATGGTCTGGCCGATGCGGATTCGGTTCCAGTTCACGCCCGGGTTGATGTCCATCACCTGCTTCTGGGTGACCTTCCACCCTTGGGCCCGGAGGTCCGTGACGATGCGCGACAACGTATCGCCGCCCTTGATCTTATACTCGAAGCTCTTGTCCGGCGGCTGATTGGGGTCGGTCGGCGCGGGCTTGTCCTGCCTCACGGCGGGCGGCGGGGTGACGACCTTGGGTGTGAGAGCCGTGCTCAATTCCTTTCCGATCCCTGCGAACTTTTTGGAGATGAGCTCGTTGTCGGCGAGGCGCTTCTTGTCCACCTCCTCGATCTTCTCCGCGAGCTGCCTGATGCTTTCCTGGGTGGCGGTGCTTTCGCCCTTGGCCTTCAACTTGTCCACCTGTTCATGGAGCGCGCGGATTTCGGCAACCATGTCCGACATCAGCTTTTGCTGGTGCTGAAGCGTCTCCTCCAACTGCTCGACGCGGCTGTTCATCCGCCGGAAGTTCGTCTCCCTCTCCTCGCGTTCCGCAGCGGCGGCGGCGGGAGAATCCTGGGCGACCGAGGGGTTCGCGAGCAGGAAGCTGCCGGCGAGCACACCGGAAAAGAGAAGATTCCATTTCATGCGCTCAAGATAGAAATCGCTCCGAACGCCTGCAAGCCGAGAAACGATCCGCCGCAACTTTTCTGGGGGGAGACCGCGTTCGTGGTCGTGGCGTCAGGCAGGATGCGTGACACCACAGTGCGGGCGAATCCTGACACTGCCCCCGATTGCAACCAGATCGGAGCGCGGCGTTTACGCCGCTTCATCGTCCGGAGGCCGCAGGGGAATGGTTTGACCCTTGTCGTTCGGACGTCGAAGCGGCCTGGAGGCCGCGCGCCGGGGGCGGTGCCTCAAGATGCGCCCCCACAGCGCTGCCCCGGCATTTGAACATTGCCAATGATTGCGCCAACGGTTACCTGCATCCCCACGAATTGACGCATCATGGCTGCATTTCTTGATCTCCTCCGCAATGGCATCGTGCTCGGTGATGGCGCGCTCGGCACGCTCTTGCATCAGCGCGGACAGCCGCTCAACGCCTGTTATGACGCGCTGAATCTTTCCCAGCCCGAAGCGGTGCAGGAGGTCCACCGCGAATACCTCGACGCCGGTGCGCGCCTGATTGCGACGAACACCTTTGGCGCAAGCCGGCTCAAGCTGCAGAAGTTCGATCTCGCAGCGCAGCTTGCCGCCATCAACCGGCGCGGCGCGGAAATCGCCGTGGAACTGGCGCGGCCGCGCGGTGCGTTCGTCGCGGGCTCCGTGGGTCCGCTGACTTCCGATCCGTCCATCACGCTTGATGCCGCGGCCCGCGCCGCATTTTATCGCGAGCAATGCGAGGCATTGCTCAGTGGCGGCGTGGATGTCCTGTTGCTGGAAACGTTTCCCCGGCTGGCCGATCTCGTGACGGCGGTGGGCGCGGCCCGCAGTCTGGGTGCGACGCCGATCCTCGCTTCCTTGAGCTTCGGGGATGACGGACATACCGCCGATGGCCTGCGCATCAATGAGGCGTTCGCCCGTCTGCGCGAAGCGGGAGCGGACGTTGCTGGGTTGAACTGTCACTTCGGCCCGACCATAG
>Ga0163144_10014579_pt1 | contig 16302 bp, 15 predicted proteins | sample OliLak19BULKMAT1_FD_123175 | JGI IMG/M metagenome (GOLD analysis project Ga0163144, IMG submission 123175) | Freshwater microbial mat bacterial communities from Lake Vanda, McMurdo Dry Valleys, Antarctica - Oligotrophic Lake LV.19.BULKMAT1 | ecosystem: Environmental > Aquatic > Freshwater >... | reverse complement strand
TGAATTCAACTTCCGGCATGGTGCCCTCTTATTCCCGTGTCAATTATTTCTTGTGATCGTACGTCAAGGACTGCTTCTGGATTTCCTCCCAGTTGCCTTGGACCCAATCGATGACCTCGGCTAATCCTTCCTCATAACTAATGCGCGGCTGCCAACCGAACTTCTTGCGTGCTTTGGCGGAGTCGATCACATAGGCCGCGTCTTGGCCCGGACGTTCTTCGACGCTCTCGACGGCGGACTCAAAGCTGACGCCCAGATTCTTGGCAATCACGCTTACGATATCCCGCACCGAGATGCCCCCGTCCGGCGACAGGTGATAGATGTTGCCGATCTCACCCTTTTCCATCACGGCCAACTCGCCGCGCGACACGTCGCGAATATGGATGTAGGATTTCACCGCCTTGCCGCCGCCGTGAAGCTGAATCTTGCGACCTAGCTTCATGAAGATGACGGATCGTGGAATAATTTTGAACAACTGCTGGCGCGCCCCATAGACATTGGTCGCGCGCACGGTCATGAGCGGGAAGCCATACTGTTTCTGATACGTCGCGAGCAGGAAATCCGCCGCGGCCTTTGAAGCGGCGTACGGCGTGCTCGGATTGAGCGGAGAATCTTCCGTCACGCGACCTACGCAAGTCCCATACGCTTCGGGCGAGGAAATGTGGACGTAGCGCTTCAAATAGTTCTGCTTCCGCAGGTGGTTGACCATCTGTGCAAGTGACACGGTATTAGTTTGAAACCAATGCTCCGGATGGTCCCAACTCGGCGCCACTTCGCTTTGCGCCGCGAAATTGACGATGCACTCCGGTCGTTCTTGATCCAGCAAACTAATGATCTCGGAGTTATTGTCATTCATATCGAGTTGAAAGTACCGATAGGACGACAAATCCCGACGCTGCTTGTAACGCAGAAAGGCCCGCGACCGCTCCGGCGATCGACTCACGCCCAAGACCTCATATTGTGGTTGATCCAAAAGGAGATCGACGAAATCCTGACCGGAAAAGGAATTCGCGCCCAAGACGACAACTTTGGTTCGATTCGTGCTCATTGCAAAGAGATCCTTTCTCGTCGGCTAATAGGCGTGCGGCCTTCGCCGTGAAGTATGAAACAATCAACCGGCTAACCGACTCGCGTTCTGGAGGTCGTCAAGCGCGCGGCGCGCCTTGGCGAGTTGCGTTTGCTTGCGCTCGATGCAGCTCGCCTCGCCCTTGGCGAATTGACGGCGCGACGCGCCCGCCGGCAGAAAGTCGTTCAGCATGATGCAGCACCATTTCATGCGATACACGGGCAAAAGAAGGCGAAAACGTTCCAGGTGCATTTCCGGCGCCGACAGATCGCTTGCCACGCCGCGGGCGAACATCTCGAAGTTCGCGTTCGGCACCGGCTTCTCCGGCTGGCAGAAAAAATCGCAAACCGTCTTCGCCGGATCGTCCCAGCCCGCATACTCGAAATCGATAAATTTGACCGCGCCTTCCGGCGTAAGCAGAGCGTTATGGAAGCCGAAATCCGAAGGCGAGAGACAGTGATCTTTTTGAATCAGCGGCACATCCTCAGCCGTCTTTAGTCGCCGACACTGTTTGGTTACGTTCGTGCGAATCTCCTTCCACATGGGCAGGAGATGCGTTCGCACCAAAGTCGCGGCGTCTTTATCGAGGTCGCTCGCATGTTCAATCTTTTCGAGGCGAGCCAATCGACGTTCGACGCAGGCGCAATGATCCGCGGTCGTATAGCAGGCTTCGGACGCTTGCGGAATCATGTCCGCATCGGTCTGATCCTTGAACTCGTTGACCTGCTGAAAGAATCGCAACGCCTCCTGGGCGCGATCGCGAGTGACCTCGCGCGGTTCCAACTTTCGTCCGGGAATGAACTGGAAGAGAGCGCAGTGTCCCTCCGGATCTTGAGCGAGCGGCATTGGCAAGGCGCGAATGCCGTTGTGCCAGGCGAAATGGATGAAGGAAAACTCGTTGCGCAGACGATTGCGTGGATCGTCCGGATGCTTGAAATACTCTTTGTAAAGAAGCCGCGTTTCCGGCAGATCGACGCGGAATACTTTATTGTTCGCGCCGCCTTCGAGGGGGATCAAGTCGAACTCCCCGCGCAGACCGGCCTGTTCCAACAGGTCGGCCACCTTCTCGTCGCGGCAGTCATCGGCGATTTGCGGGTCCATCATGCGGCCAATTGAGTTTCCAGGTTCTTCCAGGAGCGGGCGCGAATAAACGAGGTCTGGTTGCCGTGTTCATCGTTGGGATCGAACAACAATTTATGCACTGCTGCGGGAAAAGTCGGCTCCGCCAACAACTCGGGCAGGTCGTCGATGAAATGCGTGCAGCCCAACTCGCCGATCCGTCGCAGCTTGTCCGCCTTGGTCAAGCACAGAAAGACATTGTCACGCGGCAAGCCGACGCGCGCCGCGTCGAAAACGCCGTTCTGCTCCAGCCAGTTTAGTGCGGCTTCGTGAAGGTCGTACTTGGGTCCGAGGTATGGATGCTTCGTCTTGTGGCTAACGATGAAGAGCGTCGTGCCCCGGCGCACCTGTTCGCCGATGAATGCGAGAACGCCTGAGTACGCTTGCGCGTCGGAAAGGCGCGGACCATAGACGTAACCTTGCATCTCCGTCCAGCGATCTTCCTTGCCGACGGAGCGCAAATAATCGCGCACCGCCTGTTTGCTCACGGGCAATTCCGCGGGAATCAAATCGCGCTCGCGCGCGACCTGATGGAACACCTCGTCATAGCACACGATGGTATTGTCGAAGTCGATGCCCAGGCGCAGTGACGACACGCTGTTTTCTCCTCTTGCCATATTTCGCTTGGAAACGTCCCCCGGATTTACAGAGGACCGCCCATGCTGACGAGGGGCCGTCCCACCATGCCGTGTTCGAGCGCTTCCAGAGCGTCGTTGATCCGTTCCAGCGGATAGGGTTCCGAAAGAATGGCCTTGAGATCGAGACGGCCGGCCTCAATTAGCTTGCAATAGCGGGGATAGTCGCGGTCCGGAACATTGTCGCCGCCCCAGGTGCCGCGCAATTGCTTGCCCTGGTTCAGTTGTTTAGGATCGATGGCGAGCGTCTCGCCCTCGCGCGCATTGCCGATCACGACGGCGATGCCGCCTTGGCTGCGCACGCACGAAAGGGCTTGCTGCATGACCGCGGGACGGCCCGTCGCTTCAATCGCCAGGTCGGCGCCGCCGGGACAGATCTTCATGATCTGTTGCACCACATCGCCGTCGGATGGATTGATGAGGTGGGTGGCGCCCAGCTTCTTCGCGAGTTCCAGGCGGCTCGGATTCAAGTCCACCGCCAAAATCGGCGCGCAACCCGCGATGACCATGCCTGCGATCGCCGAAAGACCGACGCCGCCGGTGCCGAAGATCACAATGCTCTGACCGGGCCGAGCCTCGGCGGTATTCCAGACCGAACCGACGCCGGTCGGCACCGCGCATCCCAAAAGCGCCGCTTCCTTCATGTCGATGCGATTGGGCAACGCCGTCAAACGATTCTCGCTGATGATGGCGTAACGGCTGAATGTCGTGATCGCGCCGGCGTTCACCTTGCGACCCGCCCAGGTGTATTGCGAGCCCATGACGTTGGCGCCGGAACCTTTGATCCAGGAGAGGATGGCGCGGTCGTCCGGCTTCACCTTCGTGACGCCCGCGCCGACTTCCCGCACGATGCCGCTGCCTTCGTGACCCAGGCAATGCGGCAGAAACTTGTCCTCGCCGCGATAGCCGCGCGCTTCAAGGATTTGCGTGTGGCAAACCCCGCTGTATTGCACCTCGACGAGCGCTTGGCCCGGCTGAAGCTTGGGGATTTCGATGTCTTCCAACACCAAAGGCTTCCCCGTCTCGACCAAAATCGCGGCTAACGTTTTCATGACATCTTCCGTAGGACAGGCTTCCAGCCTGTCCGAATATTTCAGTTGTCTATTGCTACGATCTATCGATAGCGGACAGGCTGGAAGCCTGTCCTACGGGGCTATGCCGCGAGGGCGGGTTTGCGATAGAGGCGCGCCGCAATGTTCTCGGCCATCTGGGCGGCGGTCAGGCCGAAGTGATGCCGGGCGTGTTCTTGCTCGCCGGATTCGTGGAGGAACTCGTCCTCCGTGCCGAAGCGAAGTAGCGAGGCGCGTTGCAAGGGCTGATCGCTCAGCCATTCCGCAACGGCCGAGCCGAATCCACCGAGCCGACTGTGTTCTTCCATCGTCACAACCAAAGAGAAGTCGCGGAAGACTCTGGTCAGATACTCCGTGTCGAGGGGCTTGACGGTGTGGAAACTCACAAGTTCCGCGGCGCGACCTTGGCGGCCCAGCAGGTCCGCAGTGGCGGCCGCTTCGGGCAGCATGTTGCCTGTGGAGAGGATGCAAACGTCGCGTCCATGCCGAAGCGTGATGGCCTTGCCGATCTGAAACGACGGCACGCCCTGATGCACAACCGCCTCGCCCTTCTTGCCGAGGCGAACGTAGGTGCCGCTGCCGCGCTCGACGGCCGCTTTCATCGCCAGGCGAACTTCGACGGCGTCGCCGGGACAAACGACGGCCATGTTCGGCAGCGCCCGCAGGAAGGCGATGTCTTCGCAGGAGTGATGCGTCGGGCCGAGGGAGGCATACGACAGGCCCGCGCCCACGCCTACCACAGTCACCGGTACATCGTGATAACAAATGTCGACGCGAATCTGCTCCAGGCAGCGGGTCGTCACGAACGGCGTGATGGTGTAGACGATGGGCCTTAAGCCGTTCATCGCCATGCCCGCCGCGACGCTGATCATGTTTGCCTCGGCCACGCCGCAATTGAAGAAGCGGCCGGGACAACGATCGCGGAATTTATCGAAGAGCCGATTGCCGATGTCTCCCGAGAGGAGAACGACGCGCGGATCGGCCTGAGCCAAGTCGGTGATTTCGGAAGCGAATGCATTTCTCATACGGTTTGCAACTCCAAGGCGGCTTTCTGAACTTCCTCAGCCGTGGGAATGCGGTAGTGCCAGTTGTTGTCGTCTTCCATGAAGGAGACGCCTCGACCTTTGACGGTGTTGGCGATGATCGCCAGGGGCTTGCCGGACGGGTGCGGAACTTGGGACAGGGCGGTGAGGATCTCGACGAAGTCGTGGCCGTTGATCTCGACCGCGTTCCAGCCGAATGCCTCCCACTTCGCGCGTAGCGGCGCGAGGTTGAGCGTTTCGTTGCTGCGGGCGGTCGCTTGCCACTTGTTGTAATCGATGACCACGGCGAGATTGTCGAGCTTCTGCGCCGGCGCCATCATCGCCGCTTCCCACACCGATCCTTCGTTGCACTCGCCGTCGGAGAGCAAGGCGAAGACGCGATAGCTTTCGCCCTTGATGCGACCCGCCAGCGCCATGCCGATGCCGAGCGACAACCCATGGCCGAGAGACCCGGTTGCCGCTTCCACTCCGGGAACGCACTTTGGGCCGGGATGTTCCGGCAGAGCGCCGCCGTCCTTGTTGTAAGTGGCGAGAATCTCCGGCGGAAAAAAGCCTCGGTCGCAAAGGGCGACGTAAAGCGCGAGCGCCGCGTGCCCCTTGCTGAGGATGAACCGATCCCGGAGCGGATCCTCGGGGTTCTTGGGGTCGATCTTGAGCACATGCCAATACATGGCCGTGATGATGTCGATGCACGACAGGGACGAGCCAAGATGCGGAGTGCCCGCTTCGTGCGACAGTTCGATGACCCGGCGGCGAATCGCGCTCGCGGTCTTCTTCAATGAATCGCTCATGATGATTTCCGTGTACCAGACCGAGAGCGCAAGCTCTCGAATGTCCCGTTTCGAATTCGGGGGCTTGCGCCCCCGTTCTGGTCGTGTTTTTTGCTACGCTGCCTTTTTCAGAAGCGCGTAAAGTCCGTTCATCGTTTTGATGTTGTAATAGCGCGGGTCCGTCATCGAGTTTGGAATCGAGCCGGCCTGGAACCCCTTCACGAGGTCCTTGATCGCGTCCTCGACCGTTCGTTTCGGCGCCCAGCCCAGTTCGCGCTGAATCTTTTCCGAATTGACGTGGTACGAACGCAAGTCGTTGGTCGCCTGCGTGACGATCGCGACGTCCTCGCCGACCGTCTTTTTGACCAACTCGGCGATCTCCATCATTTTGAGATTCTGCCAACCCGCGTTGTAGATCTTGCCGTCGATCTGGTGGTCGGCCCACTGGAGCGACTGCAGATAGAGATCCGTCATATCCTCGATGTGCAGGTTGGGACGTTTCTGCGAGCCGCCGAAGACGATAATCTTGCGATTGGTCACCGCATGATTGGTCAAGATATTCACGGACAAATCCAAACGCAGCCGGGGCGAGTAGCCGCACACCGTGGCGGGACGCAGAATCAAGGCGGTGAAGCCCGGCGCCCGCTTGGCGAGCAAAACGTCCTCGCACAGCGCTTTGTATTTGGAGTAATCCGTGAGCGGCTCAAGGGGCAGATCCTCCGTGACGTTGTCGACATCCTTGATGCCGTAGACGCTGGAGGACGACGCGTAAATGAACCGCCGCACGCCATGCTTCTTCGATAGATCAACCAGCGGGAAGAAGCAGTCGTAGTTGATGGATTTGCCCAGGCCCGGATCCATCTCAAAGCTGGGATCGTTCGAGATGCAGGCGAGGTGGATGACGGCGTCGCAGCCTCGCAGGTGCTTGTCCAGCAACTCCTCGTTGCGCATGTCCCCCTTGATCCGCTCCAGCTTCGGATGGTTCTTCACGGAATCGAGAACGTCGTCGCCGAACGCGAACAGGTCAAGCACCTTGACGTGATGTCCCTCGCGGAGGAGCTTGGGGACCAATACCGCGCCCACATACCCCGCGCCGCCCGTGACCAGTACCTTGCACGTTTTCTTCATCGTCTCATCCTTGAGAGTTTATTAAAGAAGTCTGTTTTTACGTCTTGAGCGCACCGTGCTCGCTAAGCCGCAAGCGGCATACAGGTAATCAGGCGGCGAGGCGGACCTTGTCGCGCTTCTCCTCTTCCGCCTTGTGGTGCTTTAGCAGGCACTCGATGTGGCGGAGGAGTGGGATTTTCTCGATGGATCGCTGGTTGCCCAGGATGGTGACGGCCTCGGCTCCCACCACGTTGGCGAGAAACGCGACCACCTCGGGCGAAGCGCCCTGAGCGACGGCGAGGGCGGTGACGCAGAGTACCGCATCCCCGGCGCCGACGCGATCCACGATGTGGGTCGCGAACGCCGGCACCTGCGCGAAGCCCTCCTGATTGCAATAGGAGAGGCAGCCGTACTTGCCCTGCGTGAGCACGAGACGCGCGCAATTCAGCTTGTTCGCCACATTGAGGAGCATGTCCTCGGCTTTCATTTGGCGGTCGCGCGTTTCCAGGGCGTATTCTCGGCCCGCCAGGCAGACATAATCGGCGCGCGGATACTTCGATATCGTGTTGAAGCCGTTGTTGCCCGCGTTGGACTGCGTGTTGACCGCGAGGAACCGGGACTGGGTGGACAAAATTTCGATGGCGCGGCGCGAGAGGATGCCATGGCCATAGTCGGCGACGATGACGACATCGTAATCGGGAAGCATCTCGGAAAGAGCGCCGCAGAACTCGAAGTCCTCCGCCGGGGACAGCGGATCGTCGTTCATGTGGTAAACTTCAAACAGCTTCTGCGAGAGATACTTTTCCACGAAGCGCGTCTTGACGATGGTGGGCGACTTGCTCTTATAAAAGAATCGGGGATTGACGTTCGCCTTGAGGTTGGAGCGAACGAAAGCCTCCTGGTCGCCGCCTTCGCCCAGGAACGTGACGAGATCGACCTGATCGACGAAGCCGGCCAGGTGATTCGCACAGGCGAGCACGCCGCCGCCGAAGCGATCGGTGGAGATGTAACGGGTGGCGAGCACGGGTTCCTTGCCGGACTTGCCCATCGCCTCGCAGAACGAATACTCGTCGATGATCGTTTCACCGAGTATGAGAACGCGCTTGCCTTGCGCTTTCTTCAAGGTGTCGGTGATTTCCTTGGGCGAGTGGCGCTTGCCGAAGTTGTAAAGAAACTCGCGCACATCGTCAGAAAAGTTGGCGAGATACTGATTGATGAGCGCGGAGCTGGAGAAGGTGATGTCCGTGGTGAAGGCGACCTTGCCGCCGACCATGCGGATGGCTTCTTCTTCCTGGCTAATGTGCCCGATCGTGTCTTTGCCGTCCTTGAATTCGTCGCCCTTGGCGAAAAGGTCGGGCTGGATCAGCTTGATGGTTTCGACCGCGCTGGGCCATTGGTTGACCGCAACATAATCGACGCAGTCCAGCGAGGCGATCACTTCCGCGCGCAGCGCTTCCGAGAAAGCGGGCCGACCCACCCCCTTGTTCACGAAGCGATCCGGCGTCAAAGTGACGATAAGGATATCGCCGAGTTTCTTCGCCTGTTCGAAATGGCGAATATGCCCGATGTGGAGCAGATCGAACACGCCATGGCACTGAACTACGCGTAAATTGCGGCCCTTCAGCTTCTTGACTTCGTCGACTAAGTCCTGGATGAGCCAAACCTTGGCATCCTTGCTCATGGCTGGTATTCCCTCGGAATGTTGGGGCCCCCTCGTATTGGGGAGGGGAGTTTGGTTTCCTTACCGACTCGACCCTTGGCCCGTTGATCCTAGACAACGCCGCTTTTCCGGTCAAGAATCGTTCGCGCTACATTTCCAAGAAAGTTCCGACACCGGGCGGCGACGGCGCGCGGACACCGTGGAATCGGGGGGCATTTGCCGCCCGGTTCACCCTACTTCCGGACCGACTGCCATTGCCCCTTGTTTTTCACCTCCAGTATAAATGGGGAAAGGAATTTGGGAGCGGCAAGCAAATGAACAATCTCCTTCACGTCGCCCATCAGACTCGCACTTATGATGTCGCGATTATCGGCGCCGGCATCGTCGGCCTCGCCACGGCGAAGACGCTTCTGGATCGACATGACATCTCGCTTGTCGTCGTCGAAACGGAAAAGGAACTGGCGGCCCATCAAACCGGGCATAACAGCGGCGTCATTCATTCCGGCCTTTATTACAAGCCAGGCTCGGCGAAAGCGCGAAACTGCGTCGAGGGCCGGCTCAGCATGGTGCGCTTCTGCCAGGAGCATGGCGTCGCGCATGAAGTGTGTGGCAAGATCGTCGTCGCGACTCAGGAAAGTGAAACGCCTGCCCTGGCCGAGCTGGAGCGCCGGGGTGGGGCGAACGGGCTAAAAGGAATACGGCGCCTCCAGGGGCCGGAGATTTCGGAGTATGAGCCTCACGTCCGGGGTGTCGCCGGCCTGTGGGTTCCGGAGACGGGCATCGTCGATTATAAACAGGTATGCCAGGTGCTCGGCCAACTCATTCAAAAGCGCGACGGCTGGATATGGACGCAAGCGAAATTCCAACACTGCCGCCGCTCGCAGTCAACGCTTGTGCTGGAAACGAGCGCGGGGGAAATCAGCGCGCGCCATATCATCAATTGCGCCGGCTTGCAATCCGACCGGGTCGCGCGCTTGTGCGGCATTGAACCGGGGTTGCAGATCATTCCTTTTAGAGGAGAGTATTACGAGGTCGTCGGTCCGAAACGCGCGCTGGTCAAGAACCTCATCTACCCCGTTCCCGATCCACGTTTCCCCTTCCTCGGCGTACATTTCACGCGCACCGTCCATGGCATGATCGAAGCGGGGCCCAACGCGGTGCTCGCCCTGAAACGCGAAGGATATACCTGGAGCGACATTTCCATTCGCGATCTCCTGCAAATGGCGCGCTTTCCGGGTTTCTGGAAGATGGCGCGCAAATACTGGCGCATGGGACTGGGCGAGATGGCCCGTTCGCTGAGCAAGAAAGCGTTTTTGCGCGCTCTTCAACAATTGATTCCCGATCTCGGAATGGAAGACATCAAACCGGCGGGCAGCGGCGTCCGCGCCCAGGCGGTCGAGGCGTCCGGCGCGCTCGTCGATGACTTCCGCATCATCGGCGGCAAGCGAATGATCCATGTCCTCAACGCACCCTCCCCCGCCGCGACCGCATCGCTTAGCATCGGGCAAACGATTGCGGACTTGGCCGTCGCGCATTTCAGCCTGCCGACGCGGATGACGGTGCATTCGGCGTGAACATCGGAACTGGAACCGCATGGAGCGGTTTCGTCAAAACCTCGCCTACGATTTCGGCTCCGAAGAATCAAAGAGGAAACGGATGTCCGCTCCCAAACTCTCGGTCATCGTCGCCAACTACAACCATGCGCGCTATTTGCCTCGTTCGCTGGGCGCGATGTTGCGGCAGGAACAATTGCCGTTTGAGATCATCGTGATCGACGACGCCTCGCGCGATGAGAGCCGGCAGGTCATGGCGGAACTGGGCGCCCAAAATCCTCTGCTTCGTATTGTCCACAACGAGCGGAACCGGGGCGTCGCCTTCACCATGAACCGGGGCATGGAGTTGGCGCGGGGCGACTATGTCTATCTGGCCGGCGCGGATGACAAAGTACTCCCTGGCTTCTTCAAGAAAGCGATGGAAAAAGTCGCCCGCTATCCTCAGGCGGGCATGATCTTCGGTCAGGTTGGCATCATGGACGAACGGGAGCGTGAGCTAGGTTTTTACGGCTCTTCGAGATGGAAGAAGGACTGCTTCGCGCCGCCGGAAACATTCTTGCGGGAATTCCTCGATGCGGAGTTGGCGACGCACTCCCTGGGCGGGTCCACCATTTACAAGCGGTCCGCGATCCTGGAGATGGGGGGCTACCGTGAGAACCTCGCCCCCCTCATGGACACTTTTTGCATCCGCGTCGTCGGCATGCGATACGGCGGCGTCTACATCCATGCTCCCGTGATGATGTGGCTCGTCACCCCCGCCGGCCTCGCCAAGAGCACGCCGCTGGAGAAAATCCTGACCATCCATCATCGCACTCTTGAACTGATGCGCGGCGAATTCCGCGCCGTGTTTCCTCCTGAGCACGTGGACCGATTCGAAGTCGATTATCGGCGCGAAGTCTTTCGCGAAGCCATACGCACCGATCACGACCGCTGGCTTCGCCTATTCAATCCGTTCGGCGTTCCGGGTTGGCACCTCAAGGAGTTTCTTGTCCGTCAAATGGGCCGACTTCTCGCGCGGCGCTGGCGCGACTGGAAGCCGGCCGACGCGACCGTCCATCAACAGCAAAAGGCACCCGCGGCGTGATGATTACCCAGCGGTACCTTCCCCACCATTCGATACCGTCTTCCTCATTTTCCGAGTTCGGCTGGAGCAATGCTCATGAGCGTCCAAAAAGAAGCCCCCGCGATGCGCTACGAGTTCGGCAAGAACTGGAGCGAATTCATCGAGCAGTCTTTTAACGAGGAAAGGCTCGACCTATCGCGCGAACAAATGCTTCGCTTTCTCAAACTGCCAAACCTGAACGGCAAGACCTTTGTCGACCTCGGTTGCGGCAGCGGTCTGCATTCTTTGGCGGCTTGGCGCGCCGGCGCGGAGCGCATCGTCAGCTTTGACTTCGATCCCAATTCGGTCGCCACGACGGAAAAGCTCTGGAATCACGCGGGCCGGCCGGATCATTGGACGATTCAGCAGGGTTCCGTCCTGGATCGGTCGTTTCTCGATAACCTGCCGCGTGCGGATATCACCTATAGCTGGGGCGTTCTGCATCACACCGGCGCCATGTGGGACGCGATCGCCAACGCGGCCACGGTCATGAAGGACGACGGCGTTTTCTTCATCGCGCTTTACTGTACCGATGTGTACGTCGATCCGCCGGCGCAGTATTGGCTCCGCGTCAAAGAAAAGTACAACAGGGCCGGCGGCCTCAAGCGCCGCTTTATGGAATGGACGTATGCCTGGCGGACGACCATCCGCCCCGCGCTCCGTTCCTTTCGCAACCCCTTCAAGGAACTCCGCGACTACAAGCAATCGCGCGGCATGTCCTACTGGACCGATGTGAAAGATTGGCTCGGCGGCTGGCCCATGGAGTTCGCGGGCATCGCCGAAACCAAGGCTTTTTGCGGTTCACGCCTCGATCTTGAACTGCTCAACATCAACGCCGGCGAGGGAAACACCGAATACCTCTTTCGTCGCAACGGCGCCAAAAACTACTGGGATGCCATTCGCCAAGGGCAACGACGCGTCGCGCTATCCGGCCCGTTCACGCATGTCGACGGAAATTGCTGGCAGGCGAAACTGGCTACGGAATTCTCCACGCCGTCAACGTCCGCGGATGCGTCTCTGATGGTCTATGAGAACGACACGCCTGTCGGCTTCGCGCGTCAGTCGAAGCCCGCCATTAGCCGACTCGGCGCGGGCCGTTATCGCCATGAAGGCCCCGACCTCTTCTTTTCCAGCACGGACAACAGCAATCCCAACGAGAACGGCCGACGCTACGCCGTATGTTTGGACTCGTAATTCTTTTGGCGCCGGGCGAAGGGAATCATTCGCTCGCGCGTCGTGCTAACTGGGTGCGCGGCACTTGCGAAATTCGCGATAGCGCCGAAACGCAGTTGCTTCTTTTTCGCCGATTCGGAATAATCCCCCCATGTTTCCCGGACCCCGAATGGACTCAACGACCTGGGCAATCACATGACGACGACGGAGACGACCCGCAAGACGCGCGAACCCCAGTATCAGTTCGAAGTCGAGATGGCCGAAAAGCACGGTCTGGCTCGCTTCGGCATCATGAGCAATCAGACCTGGCGCGACGATCCGCGCCGTCTGCTCTTCCTCCTTTCGCGCTACAAGTTCGTTTCCAAGATGCTTTCCGGCCACAAGAAAGTTCTGGAAGTTGGCTGCGCCGACGCTTTCGGCACCCGTCTCGTCCAGCAAGAAATCCCGCACGTCGTCGCCACCGACTTTGACCCCGTTTTCATCGAGGACGCGATCGACCGCATGAAGCGCGACGATTGGCGCGCCGACTGCCGCGTCCACGACATGCTCTCCGGCCCCATCGCGGAGAACTTCGACGCCGCCTACTCGCTCGATGTGATTGAGCACATTCCGCAGGAAAAGGAAGACGCATTCGTCGGCAATATCGCCAAGTCGCTTCACGAAAAGGGTGTCGCCCTCATCGGTTCGCCTTCGCTCGAATCCCAGGAATTCGCCTCGCCGGGCAGCAAGGCGGGCCACATCAATTGCAAGAGCGCCAAGCCGTACAAGCAACTCATGGAACGCCACTTCGACAACGTCTTCATCTTCTCGATGAATGACGAGGTCGTGCATACCGGTTTTTATCCCATGGCGCACTACCTGTTCGCTCTGTGCGTTGGGCCGAAGAAGTAGGTCGGTTGAAAGAACTCTCCGGGGACTGACGTCCCCGGCTCGCCAATGAATCTGGACAAGGACGCCACCCATGCAAGCCTGTCGCATTTGCCGGACGGATACGGTCAAGGAATATCTCGACTTCGGCCAACAGCCGATCTCGCACCGCTTCCTGGGGCAACCCGAGGGCGAGGAATTGACGCATCGGCTCGCCATCGGCGTTTGCGAGTCGTGCGCCACCGTGCAACTGATCGACCCCCCGCCGGGCCAAAAGCTCAAGCCTATCTATTCGTGGGTCTTCTACAACGAACCGGAACGCCACTTGGACGACGTTGCGGATCGCCTTGCGGCATTGCCGGACATCAAGAAAGACGATCCGATCCTGGGCGTGAGCTACAAGGACGAATCTACGCTCAATCGCTTGAAATCCAAAGGCTTCACGAACACCTATTGCGCCGACCTCAAGGAGGACTACGGCATCCTCGAGCAGGGCGGCGGCGTGGAAACCATCCAGGCGCGCCTGACGCGCGAGACGGCACGCGGCATCGTCGCCCGGCATGGCCGCCAAAAGCTTGTCCTATTCCGCCATATCCTGGAACACTGCTTCGACCTTTCCGAAGTCGCCCTCGCCCTCAAGGAACTGCTCACCGAAGACGGCGTGCTCATGCTCGAAATGCCCGACGCCACACGCGCTCTGGAGCATCTCGACTACACCACCATCTGGGAAGAGCACATCTTCTATTTCACGCCGGTGACGCTGGAAGGCGTCCTGGCCCGGCTGGGCTTTCAGATCGACTTCGTGCACAGCTACCCTTATTCGCACGAAAATTCGTTGATGGCGTTCGCCCGACCCATTCCCAAATCGGACTCCACGCCGGCGCCGCATGGAGGGGAATTGAACCGAGCGCGAACCTTCCTCAAGAGCTTCCCCACCCAAAAGGAATCGATCCTGCGCACGCTCGCCGATTTTCGCAACCAACACGGCGAAATCTCCTTCCTGGGAGCGGGCCATCTGACTTGCACGTTTCTGAACATCATGGGCCTAAAGGATGTCGTTCGCTTTGTCGTCGACGACGACAAGAACAAGAACGGCCTCTTCATGCCCGGCTCGCAGTTGCCCATCAAGGAATCGCGCGAACTGCTTGACCCGGACATCAAGCTTTGTCTGTTCAGCGTGCGGCCCGAGATCGAAGAAGCCGTCGTCAAGAAAAACCAGGCCTTTCTCGAAAAGGGCGGCAAGATGGGATCCATATTCCCCAAGAGTCCGTTCGCGTTTCCATTCTGTTAGCTTCAATTCGGCGAGCCGGGCGGCGTAAGCCCTCGGAGCGTACTGACAGCGGCGCGGAAGGTTCACTCCGGGGGCTGACGCCGCCCGGCTCGCCAAAAACTCGATGGGACAACCATGAATCTGATCAAGAAAAGCAACGAAGTATTCGTGATCGAGGACGATGTCGCGGAAGTGACGCGGCAAGATGTCCTCGCGCTCAAGCCGTTCGCCGGCGCCAGCCCGCGCAAGCGTTCACGGCTCTGCGCCCATCGCGATTCATCCGAGTCGCTGCACGAGATGTTCATCGCGCTGCATCGCGACACCTACGTTCGCGCGCACAAGCACCCTACCAAGGTGGAGTCGTTCCACATCGTCCAGGGCGAGGTCGACGTCGTTCTCTTCGACGACGAAGGCAACATCCGCCAGGTCGTGTCCCTGCGCGAATTCGCGTCAGGCAAACCGTTCTACTACCGTCTCAACATCCCCGCGTATCACACCGTATTGCCGCGCACGGAGTACGCTCTCTTCCACGAAATCACCAACGGCCCCTTCCGCCAGGGCGACACGCTCTTTCCAGAATGGGCGCCTCCCGACGACCAACCCGACGCCGCCGTCCAATACATCGCCGCCCTGCGCCGCCGCGTCGCCGACAAAGCGGTCGCGTAACCCTCGTAGGACAGGCTTCCAGCCTGTCCGAAACGTCGTTCACAATTGCTTCGACAACTTTTTTGATTCACCCCCGGACAGGCTGGAAGCCTGTCCTACGACCGAAGGAGCAACATCATGGCCAATCACATCATCATCGGCGGCAGCAAAGGCATCGGCCGGGCTCTTGCCAAGTCGCTGGTCAGCCAGGCCCATACCGTGACCGTCGTCAGCCGCAGCCGGCCCGCCGATCTGGAAGGCAGCAACTTCCATCATCTTGAGGGCGACCTGGAAAAGCCGGGCGAGGTCGTCGAGAAAATCCTCGAAACCATTCCGCGTCACGGCCCCGTCAACGGCCTCGCCTTCCTTCAACGCTACCGTGGCAAGGGCGACGATTGGCAAGGCGAGTTGCAGGTCTCGCTCACCGCTACCAAGAAAATCATCGAGGCCCTGAGCGACAAGTTCGCTCCCTCTCCCAATGCGAGCATCGTGCTCGTCGGTTCCAACGCGGGCCATTTCATCGCCAAGGGCGGCCCCTTGAGCTACCACGTCGCCAAGACCGGCCTCTCCACACTGGTGCGCTGGTTCGCCATGAACCTGGGCGCCAAAGGCATCCGCGTCAACGGCGTCTCGCCTTGCACGATCCTCAAGGAAGAGTCGAAAGACTTTTACGTCAACAACGAAAAGCTGCACAGCCTCTACAAGCAGATTCTTCCCCTTGGCCGTATGGGCAATGCCGAAGAAGTCGCCCAGGCCATCGAAATGTTCCTCAGCAGCAAAGCCTCTTTCATCACCGGCCAAGAAATATACGTCGACGGCGGTCTCTCCCTCCACCTGCACGACACCCTCGCCCGCATGGTCGCCGGCGTCTAAGTATTGCTCGACTACCCGCCGCTTGCGGCTTAGCGTCCCCCTCGCCGATCCAAAAACGGGATTCAACACAAACCCGACACCATCCGAGGACAACCCATGACCCAAATGATATCCGCCCCGCCAATGCAGGCCCGCACGCACTACGAACGAAAGACGTGCATTCTCTGCCTTTCCTCGCGCGTGAGCCACGCCCTACCCTTGCCGAAGACTCCCATCGGCAACGACTATGTGCCCGCTCAGCGCCTCGAGGAAGATCAACCCGCGTTCTGCATGGATCTTTACCGCTGCGAAGACTGCGGCAACCTACAAATCCGCGATGTCGTCAATCCCGACCTACTCTTCCGCGCCT